>Ga0265342_10000963_pt1 | contig 28564 bp, 29 predicted proteins | sample 4CB327metaG_FD_203125 | JGI IMG/M metagenome (GOLD analysis project Ga0265342, IMG submission 203125) | Rhizosphere microbial communities from Carex aquatilis grown in University of Washington, Seatle, WA, United States - 4-CB3-27 metaG | ecosystem: Host-associated > Plants > Roots >... | reverse complement strand
GTTCATGCTCCTGGCCGTCGTGCTGACGATGTTTCTGATGCTGGGGGCGACCGCGCGCCGGCAACTGGTTCCCGGCCGGCTGCAGTCGATCGCCGAAATCAGCTACGAGTTCGTCGCGAATACGATCCGCAGCACCGCCGGCGAAGAGGGAATGAAGTTTTTTCCCTTCGTATTCTCGCTGTTCATGTTCGTGCTGTTCGCGAATGTCCTGGGGCTGGTCCCTTACGCGTTCGCCGTCACCAGCCACCTCATCATCACTGCCGCGCTGGCGATTATGGTGTTCGTGACCGTCCTCGTTTACGGCTTCTGGAAGAACGGGCTGCACTTCTTCAAACTGTTCGTCCCGAGCGGGATCCCGATTTATATCCTGCCCCTCATCGTATTCATCGAGGTGCTCTCGTTCCTGTCGCGCCCGATCTCACACAGCGTCCGATTGTTCGCGAACATTCTCGCCGGGCACATTACGTTGAAGGTTTTCGCCGGCTTCGTGACCATGCTCGGCGGGCTTGGCGTCTTGGGCTGGATCGGCGCCGTACTCCCGCTTGGGCTGACCGTCGCGCTGACCGCGCTCGAACTGCTGGTCGCCTTCCTGCAAGCCTACGTGTTTGCCATCCTCACGTGCATCTATCTCAACGACGCCATCCACCCGGGCCACTGAACGCCAGACAATCGGCCAAACCTCGAAAAGGAGTTTTCTCATGGATCCAATCGCCGCGAAGTACATTGGCGCCGGTATCGCCTGCATCGGCATGGGCGGCGCGGGCGTCGGCGTGGGCGCCATTTTCGGCAACTATCTCGCAGCAGCGCTTCGCAATCCGTCCGCCGCGCAGGGCCAGTTCGGCAATCTGATTTTCGGGTTCGCGGTGACCGAAGCGCTCGGCATCTTTTCGCTGCTGATCGCGCTGCTGCTGCTGTTCGCTCTCTGATTTGCCGTTGGCGGCATGATCGCGGATAACAGCGAGCGGTCTACGCAGGCTTAATTGCGTGCGGAAAACCGGCTTCCCTTTGTCCTGATCTTGCGCCAAGGCACCGCATCCACGGCGCGCAGAAGCCTCTGCCGCTGATCGTTGGAGTCGCCGATGGCCGAGAATACCAGCGCGCACAATACCAGCGCGCATACCGAGGTGCCCTCCGGCGGCCACGGGCAGTTCCCGCCGTTTCGGCGCGACACCATTGCATCGCAGCTGCTGTGGTTTGCGATCTCGTTCTTCGCGCTCTACATGGTGGTCTCAAGGCTCGGTTTGCCGCGCATCGGCAGTATTCTCGAGGCCCGGCACAGTCGCATTGCAGCGGATCTCGCGGCTGCGAACCGGCTCAAGGAAGGGGCCGACGCTGCCATGGCCGCCTATGAGAAGTCGCTGGCGGAGGCCCGCGCGCGGGCGCAACTGATCGCCAGCGAGACGCGTGAGAAGCTCAATGCGGAAACCGAGCAGACCCGCAAGGCGCTCGAGCAACGCTTGAACGTCAAGCAGGCCGAGGCGGAAAAGACCATCGCAGCCACCAAAACCAAAGCCCTGCAGAGTGTGCGGGGCATTGCGCTCGAGGCGGCGACCACCATCGTCCAGCGCCTGACCGGCGTTTCGCCGGCGGACACCGTCGTCGCGGACGCGGTCGACAACGTGCTGAAGCACTGAGGGCGACGACCATGTTGTATGAAGCGATCTACGAGCCCGAATTCTGGGTCGCCGTTGCCTTCGTCTTGTTTCTGGCCGTGCTGGTCTATTTCGGCGTTCATCGAACCGCGTTTGGTGCACTCGACGCCCGGCGCGCGCGGATCAGCTCCGAGCTTGATGAGGCGCGCCGCCTGCGCGATGACGCCCAGGCGCTGCTCGCCGATTCCGAGCGACGGCGACGTGAAGCCGAGCGCGAGGCCGAAGCGATGATCGCCAGCGCCAAGGTCGAGGCTGAACAGCTTGCCGGCGAGGCGAAGGCCAAGGTCGAGGAATTCATTGCCCGGCGCACCAAGATGGCGGAGGCCAAGATTGCTCACGCGGAGACGCAGGCACTTGCGGACGTGCGCGCCGCCGCCGCCGACGCCGCCGTTGCCGCAGCCGAGACGATCTTGACCGCCAGCGCCAAGGGTAAAGTCGCCGACGACCTGATCGCCCTCAGCATCAAAGATCTCAAAAGCAAGCTGAACTAGCCCGCCCGTCGGGTGCGGTCGGCCCTGCCCCGCTGCCGGCCGTCGCCGCCAGCGCACATTCGCGAGCGCTTCGCCCTTGATGAAGCCATAAAAGCGGTATTAAATCACCTCCGGCGCGACTGCGGGCTTGGGTTGCAGGCGTGCTATTTCTATCCTGCTCACTGATTCGCATAGGGATCAGCGATCGGCGTGGGGCTGATCCGAGCACGGGGGATCCGTGGTCATCTTCGATTGCAACGGCGTTCTGGTCGATAGTGAGCCTATCGCTGCGCGAGTCGCTGCGGAGGAGTTCACGCGCGCCGGCTTTGCTATGACGCCGGAGATCGTTGCGCGATTTTTCACCGGCCGCCGTGCCGTCGACATGTTCGCCGCCGTCGAAGCCGCGACGCGGCGCAAACTGCCACACAATTTCAACGCCCTGGTCGCGGCTGCAACGCTGCGGCGGTTCCGCGCCGAGTTGCGGGCGATGCCACACGTGTCCTATGCGCTCTCGTGGATCCGCGGACCAAAATGCGTCGCGTCGTCGTCCGCCCCGGACCGCATCCGCGTCAGTCTGGAAGCCACCGGCCTGCTGCGGTTTTTCGAGCCCAATCTGTTTTCGGCCAACGATGTGCCGCGCGGCAAGCCCGCGCCCGATCTGTTGCTTCACGCCGCGACCAAAATGCGGGTGGCGCCGAAGGATTGCATTGTCGTTGAGGACTCAGCGGTTGGTATTGCGGCCGCGACCGCCGCCGGCATGACCCCGATCGGCTACGTCGGCGGCAGCCATGCGGGCGCCCAGTTGCCCGGCCAACTCACGGCAGCAGGTGCGAAGGCGGTGATCGCCGATATGCGCGCGCTCAAGGGCACGATCGTCGCCTTGCGCGGTTGGTGAACGGGACGGCCGCACTCTGGATCGGCGCGGCCAATTGTCAGCGCGTGGAAACCTGCCCGCCGGCTGCGGATGATGTTCGCGCCTTGGGTTTCGGCTGCGGATTGGTTCTCGGCTTTTTCACGTCGGTCAGCCCGGCCGGATCAAACCCGACATAGACCACGTAGGCGTCGAGATCGGCTGATTTCGGAAGCGGCACCGCGATGTCCTCTTGGACATGCGTAAACGGCACATTGGTCTGGCCGGGCGGAACATTGACCGGGACCGGGTAGAACTTGGTCCATAGCGTTTTCGGGTCAACGCCTTCCTGGACCAGGGCATAGCGAAGCGGCACATTGACGTCGCCGGGCGTGCCGGCCGGCCCAAGAATGACGCGTCCCTGAATGCCGACCTTCATCGTCAACATTCCGGCGCTGACATGACATTCACGTGCGGTCTGGCCAAACGTTGCCTGCAGGCGCAGGGCGAGCGCCGATTGATCGCCGCCGGGCACATTCTGGGAATAGGTTCCCGCGCCCTGCCGAATATCCACGCGCGGACAGTCAATGGAGGCAGCGTCCGGGGCGGCGTCCGCCGCGGTCTTTTCCGGCTGTCCGCGGAAAAAGTCGCCGACCTTGTCGCCGAAGCCTCCCATCGCCGATGGCGTACTGCCGGTGGTCGTGGGAGAGCGCGATCCGAACATGTCAGTCGAACAGCCAGCCAGCGCGACGGCTGCCACTGCAAAGCCCAAAGCGAGCGGACGACTGCTTTGCGCAAGCCGCCTTGTGCCGCTCGCTGGCTTCTGCATTGTCCCGTCCGTGACCATCAAACCGCGCTCGGCGAGAGTAAAACCAAGATGCGAAGGCGTTCAAGCCGACGCGTCCGCAGACACCCACAACCACTCAAACACTCACAAATGGCGTAATATTGTCTGTGAAGCCCGATCTGGCACTTTTTAGGCAGTGCCATCTATCATCAATTGTGGCGGCATTTACAGCGCGGCACTCGCGGTCATCCCCACACACGCCCTAACATGGTTAAGACGGCGGGTCACCGGCAAGGCGCGCGAATAGCAGGTGGTCTTGCCACGCGCCGTTAATACAGAGGTATTCCCTGGCGTGTCCCTCGCGGGTAAATCCGCACTTTTCCAATAGCCGGATCGATGCGGCATTGGTCGGAATACAGGCGGCTTCCAGACGGTGCAATTTGAGCGCGCCGAAGGTGAAAGGAATGAGGGCCCGCACCGCGGCGGTCATGTAGCCCTGTCGAACGAAGGGCTCCCCGAGCCAGTACCCGAGGCTCCCCGCCTGCGCGACGCCGCGCCGAATATTGGCCAGGGTCAAGCCGCCAACCAGGACGTTGTCGGTTTTGCGGAAAATGAAAAACGCATAGGCCTGATCGGTACGCTGGTCCTCCGCGTAACGCTTAAGGCGACGACGGAAGGCGCTACGGGTGAGGTCGTCGTGCGGCCAGGTCGGTTCCCAGGGAACCAGAAAGCTACGGCTCTTTTCGCGCAAGCTCGACCATTCGGCATAATCGGCCGTCTGCGGCGGCCGAAGCGAAACCCCATCGTGTTCGATGGCTGTTGGGGCGTCGGACAAATTGACGGTGCGAAAGAACGCCATGGACCAATTCGGCTCTGCAGCGGAAATCTCGCGCACCGTGACTCGAACGTGGCGCGACCTTCAATCCCCATGGTGCGCTGGGATTGGAGATCCCAGCAGCATTAGGGCCTTTCCAATCCAAAGACCACGCCCGAACCGGAGTACCATCGCCGGATCAGGCTCGTCGGAACCGGTTGGCCGTCCGGACCATAACGTCAGGGCTCGGCCGGACGCAAAACCGGTGCCCACTTTTCCCGATCATGCGCTACGCCGCCTGGCGGCTCAACGTCTCGGCAATGGCCGCTGCACTTTCAAGCCCGGAGCCCGGGCCGAGTGCTGCCACCGCCGGCCGGCTGCGCGCAATCAGCGCCCGTCCCGCAGCACGCGCGCTCTCGACGGTGACGGCCTCGATCTTTCCGACGATCTCATCGAGCGGAATCGGGCGACCATAAATGATCATTTGCCGCGCGATCTGTTCAGCCCGCGTGCTCGAGCTTTCCAGCGCCATCAGCAGGCCGGCCTTCATCTGCGCCTTGGTGCGCGCGATTTCGGTTTCGGACAGGGTGTCGGCCGCAGCCGTGATTTCGTCGACCGCCACCCGCATCAGTTCGGCGGCATCAGCCGCGTCAGTGCCCGAATAGAGCGTGAACAGCCCGGTGTCGGCATAGGGTGCGTGGAAGGCGTAGATCGAATAGCACAATCCACGAATTTCGCGGATCTCCTGAAACAGGCGGGACGACATGCCGCCGCCGAGAATATTGGTGAACACCTGCAGGCTGTAGAGGCTCGGGTCGCGCTGCGACACGCCCTCGAGCGCGAGCGCGAGATGCACCTGCTCGAGATCACGCTTGTCGATGCGGACGCCGCCCTGAAATCGCGCGGGTTCCGGCAGCGGCGCCGGCGGACCGGAAAATCCGGCAAAGCGCTTTTGCGCCTCCGCCACCACCTGCGCATGATCGACCGCGCCCGCCGCGGCAACGACCATGTCGGGCGCGCGATAATTGCGAGCGAGGTAGGTCCGCAGACGCTTGCTATCGAACGCCCGCACCGTCGCGCGCGTCCCCAGAATCGAACGTCCCATCGGCTGTTCCGGAAACGCCGTCGATTGCAGGTAATCGAAAATAAGATCGTCCGGGGTGTCCTCACACGCGCCGATCTCCTGCGCGATGACATTTTTTTCGCGCCCGAGTTCGTCCGGGTCGAAGGTCGGGTCGGCCAGGATATCAGACAGCACATCGAGCGCGAGCGGAACGTCGGCGCGCAGAACGCGCGCGTAGTAGGCGGTGGTTTCCACCCCGGTCGCGGCGTTGAGATCGCCACCGACGGCTTCAATTTCTTCGGCGATCTGCCGCGCGGTACGCCGTGTCGTTCCCTTGAATGCCATATGTTCCAAGAGATGCGAGATCCCGTGTTCGTCCGGCTTTTCGTCGCGACTTCCCGATCCCACCCACACGCCGAGCGAGGCCGTCTCCAGATGAGACATCGTGTCCGTCACCACGACTAGCCCGGACGGAAGCTGGGTCACTTCGACACTCATGCGGCTGCTCCTTCGCGCGCTGCGCGGCTCACTCCAAGAATGAAATTTTCGACTGCGACCTGATCTGGCGGCAGCGGCGTGATGCGCTCGGGCCGGTCCGCCAAATCGGCAAGCCAGTCGGGCAATTCGGGCCGCAAGCCGCAGGCGGCCTCAACGGCATCGGGAAACTTCGCCGGATGCGCCGTCGACAACACCACCATCGGGATGGCCGGATCGCGGGTCTCTTTTTCGGCAACCGCAAGCGCGACGGCGGTGTGAGGATCAACGGTGTATCCGGTCTCGCGCAGCACGGCGCGGATGGCGGCGGCGGTGTCGTCCTCGTCGGCGCGATCCGCCGTGAACAACGCTCGCATTTCCGACAATGCGCGCGCAGACACCGAGAACCGCCGCGATTGCGCCAGCGAGTCCATCGCGGCACGCACCGGTTTCGAATCGCGGCCATAGGCATCAAACAACAGGCGCTCGAAATTGGAGGAGATCTGGATATCCATCGACGGAGACGTGGTCGCCACGACGTCGCGCAACTCGTAGCTCCCGGTCGCCAACGTGCGGGCAAGAATATCATTGACGTTGGTCGCGACCACGAGGCGATCGACCGGCAGGCCCATGCAGGACGCCACATAGCCGGCGAAGACGTCGCCGAAATTTCCGGTCGGAACCGTAAACGCGACTTTGCGATGCGGCGCTCCGAGCGCGACCGCCGCCGTAAAGTAATAAACGACTTGGGCGACGATGCGTGCGAAGTTGATGGAATTAACCCCGGACAGCCGCACCCGATCGCGGAAGGCATGATGATTGAACATCGCCTTCACGATCGACTGGCAATCGTCGAAAGTCCCGTCGATCGCAATCGCGTGGACGTTGTCCTCTTGCGCCGTCGTCATCATCCGCCGCTGCACGTCGGAGACCCGGCCATGCGGAAACAGAACGATGACGTCGACCTGCGCGCGTCCCCGAAACGCTTCGACCGCCGCGCCGCCGGTATCGCCTGAGGTCGCGACCACGATGGTCGAGCGCTCACTACGCTTAGCGAGGATATGGTCCATCAAGCGCGCGAGCAGCTGCATCGCGAGGTCCTTGAACGCCAAGGTCGGACCATGAAAAAGTTCGAGGAGGAAATTGTTGACCCCGAGTTGAACCAGCGGCGCCACCGCGGGATGACGGAAGGTGCCGTAGGCTTCGCGCGCCATTCGGGCGAGATCGAAGTCCTCGATTGCCCCGTCGACGAACGGCCGGATCACGTCGACCGCGACCTCGGCATAGGGTCGTCCGGCAAAGCCGGCGATCGTCGCCGCGTCCAGTTTTGGCCAGGCGTCAGGCACATAGAGGCCGCCGTCGCGGGCGAGACCCGTCAACGTCACGTCGACAAAACCGAGCGCCGGGGCCTCGCCCCGGGTGGAGATATAACGCACGGGTCCGATCCTTGGCCGCGGGCCGCAGCCCCCTTTGCAGACGGTATCCCGATCCGCCTGCATGCGGCTTAAGTAGCTGAAATATATTATCTTTCTTCGCCAGCAGCCGGGATCAACGCCGCGTCGGGCCACACTAGTCGGAAGCCGTCCTGTTCACAAGGAATTCGACCGGCCGGTACCGACCGGCCGGTACCGACCGGTCAAACCCGGTCGACCACGCGGCCAGTGCGAACCCACCGCAACAAAAAGACGCCGTAGACCCCCGCCAAGACGATCGCGAGGCCGGCCCAGGTCAACTCATATTGTCGATGATTGTTCGGAAGGTTGGGGACCAGCGTTCCCACCTGCGGCAGACCGCCGGGCGCCGTCGGGGCTTCCTGCTCGATGTAGAACGGGGCGACATTGCCCCAGCCCTTTTCCCTGGCGATCGCGCCCTGGTCGCGCACGAACCATAAATTCCGCACGGGATCATCGGCGGGCGTAAAGACGCTCCGCGGCTCGGGCCATCGCATGATGCCGACGAAGTCGGTAACACCGGACAATTGGCCGGCCGCCCTCGCCTGCGGATCCTGGCGGCCTTCCGGCACGAAGCCGCGATTGATCACGACCGAACTGCCATCCGACAGCCGCGCCGGGGCGAGCACCCAATAGCCCGAACCTTTGACGTCCGGCCGCAAACTCGAACCGCTGGTATAGACCAAGGCCTCTTCGCCAGCCGGAAGTTCGGCGCGGAATTTGACCCGCACGAATTCCGATGTATCGGGGTCGAGGTCGCGCCAACGGTTCGACGCCGGCAGAGCGCCCGGCGGCGCGGCGAGCCGCAGCGTGAGATCGGCGATCAGCCCGGTCTTCCAGACTGCGCGATTGGCCTGCCAGCGGGCGAGCGACAGCAAAACCAGGATACCCGCGACGGCACAAATGGCGGCCACCAGCATCGCACGCCGCGACGGCCGCGCCTGTTCAACGGCGGTCATGGCGGGTCCCTGGACTGGAGCCGGCCCTCGGCGGCGCGGTGATGATATTGCAGGGCGATCAAAAGGCCCTTCATCGGACGCAACGGACCGATGGTCGTGAGCAGAATGAGCGGAGCCCACAACATCGCATGCACCCAGAATGGCGGCTGGTAGGCAACCTCGACGACCAATGCGGCAGCGACCACCACGAAGCCGGCAAAGAACATGATGAACACCGCCGGTCCATCGCCGGCATCGACAAAGGAATAGTCGAGGCCGCAGACGTCGCAGCGCGGCCGCAACGTGAGGAACCCACTGAACAGCTTGCCCTTCCCGCAGCGTGGACAGCGGCACAGCGGCCCGGTCACGAACGGCGAAAGCGACGGAAAAGATCCGCTCTCCCCTGGTTCAGCCATCGCGATGCCTCCTCCAACTCGGGGCGTAACCGATCCGTCGCCGGACGGGCGCCGCGCCGCTGCCCGGGCCAACGACAGCGCGCAAAACAAAGGGGCGGCCTGCGCCGCCCCCGTCCGCCCCGCAATCCGACCGAACGTTACTCGGCAAAACCATGGCCGGCGCCCCAGACGTAGATGCAGGCGAACAAGAACAGCCACACCACGTCGACGAAGTGCCAGTACCACGCCGCGAATTCAAATCCGAGATGCTGGTCCGGCTTGAATTGGCCGGCCAGGGCACGAAACAGGCAGACGATGAGAAAGATCGTGCCGACGAGGACATGGAAACCGTGGAAGCCGGTCGCCATGAAGAACGTCGCACCGTAGATGTTTCCGGAATAGTGGAATGCGGCGTGCGAGTACTCGAACGCCTGCACGCAGGTGAAGCAGATGCCGAGCACGATGGTGCACAGCAGCCCGAGCTTCAGCCCTTGTCGATTGTTTTCCAGCAGCGCGTGGTGCGCCCAGGTGACCGTGGTGCCGGACGTCAGCAAAATAAGCGTGTTGAGCAACGGCAGGTGCCAGGGGTCGAAGGTTTCGATTCCCTTCGGCGGCCATTGCCCGCCGACAACCTGATCGCGCAAAACTTGATGGACGTCGGTGGGAAACAGCGCGACATCGAAATAGGCCCAGAACCAGGCCACGAAGAACATCACTTCGGAGGCGATGAACAGGATCATGCCGTAGCGATGGGAGATCTGCACCACGCGCGTGTGGTAGCCGCCGCGCTCCGCCTCGCGAATGACGTCGCGCCACCAGCCCGCCATGACGAAGAGCACGCCGAGGGTGCCGGCCAGCAGCACATAGGTGGCGCCGGAAAACGACTTGTGCATCCAGGTGATGGCGCCCACCGCCATGATGAAGGCCGACAACGACCCCAACACCGGCCACGGGCTCGGATCGACGAGATGGTAGTCGTGCTGCTTCGCGTGCGCGTCGGCCATGATTTCGGTCTCCGTTTTCCCTCGCGTCGCGCTCGTGAGAGCGCCGCATCCTTTGTCCTGCGTCAGATCCGCCCGGACGGCTTGTCCGTGCTGGTTCCCTCGGCCACCGGCTTACGCTGGTCGCGCGAGGGATAGAACGTGTATGAGAGCGTGATGGTGTTGAGATCGTCCTGATCCGTGTCCTTGGCGAGTTCGGGATCGACGTAGAACACGACTGCCATTTCGCGCCTCTCGTGCGGCGCGAGCGTCTGCTCGGTGAAGCAGAAGCAGTTGATCTTGTCGAAATAGCCTCCGACCGTCGGTGGCGCGACATTGTATCCAGCCTGCCCAAACGTCTCGCGCGCGGATTCATTGACGACGGTGTAGTAGACCGTCACGACTTCGCCGAGCTTGACGTCGATCGAGGTCCGCTCCGGCTCGAAACGCCAGGGCAGTCCGCCGGCCATGTTGGCATCGAAGCGGACGGTGATGGTGCGCCCCAGCACCGACGACGGCGCTGCGTGCGCAACCTGGGTGGTTCCTCCGAAGCCGGTGGTGCGGCAGAACCAAGAATAGAGCGGCACGGCGACGTAGGACATCCCCAGCATGGCCGCCACGACCACGCCGCACGCACCGGCGACCAACACATCGCGGCGTCGAGACGTTCGTTCAGCGGTGGGGAGCGGGTTCATCGCGTCTTGCTCGATTCACATGGGCCTGGTCAACACACTCGGCCCAAGCTTGACGATGGTGATGACGTAAAACAGCAGCACCAGCGCACCTAGCGACAGCGCAATGGCGATCGAGCGCGCCCGACGACGCCGCTTCTGTTCCTCGGTGAGGACGATGCCGTTTGGGGTCACACGCTCGTCCATGGCCTCACCTCGCTCTAGCCCGCAAAACCGCGGCCGAGCAACACGCCCAGACGATTCTCGACGAGCAGCACCGCGAACAACACGAACAGATAGAGAATCGAGAACGCAAACAGGCGCATTGCCGCGCGCTCTCCGGACTTAGCGTCACCGGGCGCCAACACACGCCAAGCCAGCCAGATCATCAACAAGCCGCCGGTGATCGCCGTAGCGCCGAAGATCACGCCGGCGTATCCGAGCAACCAGGGTGAAGCACCGATCGGAAGCAACGCAAGACTGTAGAGAAAGATCTGCCGGCGGGTCTCGTCGAGACCGGACACAACCGGCAGCATCGGGACGCCGGCGCGTGCATAGTCCTCGGCGCGATAAAGCGAGAGCGCCCAGAAATGCGGTGGCGTCCAAAAGAAAATCATCAGAAACAACAGCACCGGCTCGACGGCCGTTCCGCCGGTCGCTGCCGCCCATCCGATCATCGGCGGGAATGCGCCGGCCGCACCACCGATGACGATGTTCTGCGGCGTCGAGCGCTTGAGCCACATGGTGTAGACGACGACATAGAAGAAGATCGTAAACGCCAGGAACAGCGCCGCGACCACGTTGGCCACCAGCCCCAGCACAACCACCGAGCCCGCCGCAAGCGTCATGCCGAAGGCGAGCGCCTCGCCCGGCAACACCCGACCGCCGGGAATCGGGCGGTCGCGCGTGCGCCGCATCACGGCATCGACGTCGGCGTCGTACCACATATTCAGCGCGCCGGCAGCACCGGCGCCGATCGCAATGCAAAGCAGCGAGGCAAACCCGATCACCGGATGCACCGGCACGGGCGCGATCATCAGACCGACCAGGGCGGTAAAGACCACGAGCGACATCACCCGCGGCTTCAGCAACGCGAGATAATCCTCGACGCCGGCGCGGCTCGGCTCGAGGCGCGCAGCCGAGAGCTCGGCCGTTGCCGGCCCGGTCAGATCAGCGCCTTCGGTCGCGAGAGACATCGATCACGCTCGTTTGGAAGTTCGTAACGGCCTCCATCACACTGGCGTACGAACTTCGGCATCGGGAACCCTGCCCGGCATCGGGACCGGACGTGCTCGTCGCTGTCACTTGATCAGCGGCAGCACCTCGAACTGATGGAACGGCGGCGGTGAAGTTAAGGTCCATTCAAGCGTGGTTGCCCCGGCGCCCCACGGATTGTTGCCGGCCAGCTGCTTGCGAGCAAAGGCCCGCGTCATGCCGATCAGGAAGATGATGACGCCCGCCGCTGAAATGTACGAACCGACCGACGAGACGAAGTTCCAGCCGGCGAACGCGTTGGGGTAGTCGACGATACGGCGCGGCATGCCGGCCAGCCCGAGGAAGTGCTGCGGGAAGAAGACCAGATTGACACCGACGAAGGTGACCCAGAAATGCAGCTTTCCGATCCATTCTTCGTACATGTAGCCGGTAAATTTCGGGAACCAGTAGTACCAGCCTGCGAAGATCGTGAAGACTGCGCCGAGCGACAGCACGTAGTGGAAGTGCGCCACCACGTAATAGGTATCCTGCAACACGCGATCGACGCCGGCATTGGCAAGGACCACGCCGGTCACGCCGCCGACGGTGAACAGGAAGATGAATCCGACCGCCCATAGCATCGGCGTCTTGAACTCGATCGAGCCGCCCCACATGGTCGCGATCCAGGAAAAGATCTTCACGCCCGTCGGCACCGCGATCACCATGGTGGCCGCCACGAAATAGGCTTGGGCGCCGCTCGACATGCCGACCGTGTACATGTGGTGCGCCCACACGACGAACCCGATCACGCCGATCGCAACCATCGCATAAGCCATGCCGAGATAGCCGAACACGGGCTTGCGGCTGAAGGTGGCGATGATCTGGCTGACCATGCCAAAGCCGGGAAGAATGAGGATGTAGACCTCCGGGTGGCCGAAGAACCAGAACAGATGCTGGAACAGCAACGGATCGCCGCCACCTTCGGGACCGAAGAACGTGGTGCCGAAATTGCGATCGGTCAGCAACATCGTGATCGCGCCGGCGAGCACCGGCAACGCCAGCAGCAGCAGGAACACCGTCACCAGGATCGACCATACGAACAGCGGCATCTTGTGCATGGTCATGCCAGGGGCGCGCATGTTGAAGATCGTGGTGATGAAGTTGATGGCGCCCAGGATCGACGACGCGCCGGCGAGATGCAGCGAGAGAATGGCGAAATCGACGGCAGGCCCGGGATGGCCGGCAATCGATGACAACGGCGCGTAAATCGTCCAGCCGGCTCCGACGCCGTTCGATCCGGATTCGCCTTCGACGAAGGCGGAGGTGATCAGCAGCGCGAAGGACGCGGGCAGCAGCCAGAACGAGATGTTGTTCATGCGCGGGAACGCCATGTCCGGCGCGCCGATCATCAACGGGACGATCCAATTGCCGAAGCCGCCGATCATTGCCGGCATCACCATGAAGAAGATCATGATCAGGCCGTGGGCGGTGGTGAAGACGTTGAATTCGTGCGGGGTCGGAAAGATCTGCAGCCCGGGATACATCAGCTCCATACGGATGACGACGGAGATCGCGCCGCCGATCAAGCCGGCAATGATTGCGAACACGAGGTACATCGTCCCGATGTCCTTGTGGTTCGTCGAGTAGACGAACCGCCGCCATCCCGTGGGATGGTCGTGTGCGTCATGCGTGCCGTGAGCTGTCGCCGTCGTTTCCATGATTACATCCTTCGACGCTATCGTTATCGCCCGCTGGGTAGGACCAATCTCACTCCGACCGTGGCCCCGCGGCCGCGGCTATCGCGGTCTGCGATGGGCCGTCCTCCTGCGCGAACTTCTTTTTTGCATCAGCAACCCAGGCCGCGAACGCCTGATCACTGACCACGCGCACCGCGATCGGCATGAAGGCGTGGTCCTTGCCGCAGAGTTCGGAACACTGGCCGTAGTAGATGCCCTCGCGTTCCGCCTTGAACCAGGTTTCATTCAAGCGCCCGGGAATAGCGTCGATCTTGATCCCGAATGACGGCACCGCAAAGGAGTGAATCACCCCTTCCGCGTCCGCGGTGACAAGCACCCGCACCGTCTTGTTGACCGGAACGACCAATTCCTCGTCGACTGCCAGCAATCGCGGCTGGTCCGGCTTCTTCTTCGTGCGGTCGCTCTCTTTCAGCATGAACGAATCGAATTCCAGCGGACCATTGTCCGGGTAGGTGTAGTGCCAAAACCAACCCACCTTGCCGGTCGCCTTGATGGTGAGATCGGCCGGCGGCGTATTCAACTGGAAGAACAGGAGCCGGAAGGAGGGAATCGCGATCACGACCAGAATGCAGACCGGGATCACCGTCCAGAGCACTTCGAGCAGCGTGTTGTGGGTCGTGCGCGAGGGCGTCGGATTGGAACGCGCATTGAAGCGCACCACGATGATCAACAGCAGCAGCAGCACAAAAGCGGCAATGGCAGTGATGATCCAGACCAACAGGTTATGGAACCACACAATATCGTCCATCACCGGCGTCGCCGAGTCCTGCAACCCGAGTTGCCACGGCGACGGCTGCCCGGAAGCCGCAAGTGCCATCCCGCACGTCGCAATCAAAGCCAGAACGCCGCCTGCCACCACAGTCAGTCGAGAGATCGTTTTCATCGTCTTCTACAGCTCCTTCGACGAAAGGCGGCGATCAGGCTTTCAGCACCGTCCTCCGGGAGGACATGCGCTCGTGACCATCCGCTGCGACCGAGGCCACAATGGGGGGATTCCTGTGCGGGGGGTGCGGCGCAGCAGGGAAAACCAAGCTTCTCAAACCACAATTCTGCCCTACTCGCAATGTGCCTCATAGTATGACGGTTGCGACAAACACGATATCGGCACGAACGCAACGCTGGGCTGACTTTTATGGCACGTCGGCACCGCCGAAGAAGGGTCCGCGTCCTTGAATGAGGCGAAGCCGCCATGTACCCACGCAAGCCATGCCGCCTCTGCTACGGCGATTCGCGTCAAAGGGAAATGGCGGGCGCGAGGGCGGCAAATTTTGAGATTCCGTCGAGTGTTGCGGCACGCACCCACAGGACATCGCATGGGTAGGTTTGGTTCGAGCAGTTTCGCAAGCGCAGGTTGGATGACGATCGCGGGCGGGCTGCTCGCGCTGACGGCGTTGATCGCAAGCACGCCCGCCGCTTTCGCCCAGGGCGCCGTGCGTTCGGTCCATAATGACTGGCAGATCCGCTGCGAAACGCCTCCGGGCGCCCAGAGCGAGCAGTGCGCGCTGTTCCAGAGCGTTATCGCCGAGGATCGCGCCAATGTGACGTTGACGGTGGTGGTGCTCAAGACCGCCGACCAGAAGAGCCGCCTGATGCGCGTTGTTGCCCCGCTCGGCGTGCTGCTGCCGTCGGGCCTCGGGCTCAAGATCGACCAGACCGACGTCGGACGCGCGGGTTTCGTACGCTGTCTGCAGCGCGGCTGCTACGCGGAGGTGGTCATGGACGACAACCTCCTCAAGCAGCTGCGCACCGGCCAGACCGCGACCTTCATTATCTTTCTCACGCCTGAGGAAGGCATCGGCTTTCCCATGAGCCTGAAAGGGTTCGGGGATGGCTATGACAAGTTGCCTTAGCGTGGCGAGCGGGCTTGCAAGCCCTCGCAGGTTGCGGATGCAAGACCTATGTTAGCGGCAGACCCCCGAGCGGAATGGTGACATGACAAGCCCCACCTCATCTCTGATCGATCGCGCCGGCCTCGACCGAGTGCGCATTGGACAATTGCTCGCCCGCGGCCTCGAAGGGGCCGATGACGGCGAATTGTTCCTCGAATATCGCCAGTCGGAAGTCCTGGTGTTCGACAATGGGCGCCTGAAGCAGGCGACCTACGATACCGCGCAAGGATTCGGCCTGCGGGCGGTCAAGGATGAGGCGGTCGGCTATGCCCATGCCTCTGACATGTCGGAAGCGGCGATTGCCCGCGCCGCCGAGGCCGTTCGCGCGGTCAAGGGCGGCTATAGCGGCCATGCCGCCGACGCGCCCGGCCACACCAATGTCCGTCTCTACAGCGACGACAATCCGCTGGGGACCCCCACTTTCGAGACCAAAGTGAAGTTGCTGGAGGCGATCGACGCCTATGCCCGCGGCAAGGATGAACGCGTGCGGCAGGTGTCGGCCAGCGTCGCCGCCTCCTGGCAGGTGGTGGAAATTCTGCGCCCGGACGGCGAGACCTATCGCGACGTGCGGCCGCTCGTGCGGGTCAACGTCTCGGTGGTGGTCGGCGACGGGGACCGTCAGGAGACCGGCAGCCACGGCTATGGCGGGCGCGAAGGTTATGAACGCTTTATTGTCACCGGCGCCTGGCAGGGCGCAGTCGACGACGCGGTCCGCCAGGCCCTGGTCAATCTGGCCGCCGTTCCGGCGCCGGCGGGCGAGATGGACGTGGTGCTCGGCCCCGGCTGGCCCGGCGTCATGCTGCACGAGGCGGTCGGCCATGGTCTGGAGGGCGACTTCAATCGCAAGAAGACCTCGGCGTTTGCCGGCCTGATGGGTCAGCAGGTCGCCGCCAAGGGCGTCACCGTGGTCGACGATGGGACCCTCAACACCCGCCGCGGGTCACTCTCGATCGACGACGAAGGCACCCCGACCAATCGCACGGTGCTGATCGAGGACGGCATTCTCGTCGGCTACATGCAGGATCGGCAGAATGCGCGGCTGATGAACATGCGGCCGACCGGCAATGGCCGACGCGAAAGCTATGGCCATGTGCCGATGCCACGGATGACCAACACCTACATGCTGTCGGGCGGTCGCGATCCCGGCGAAATCATCGCCTCGGTCAAGAACGGGATCTACGCGGTCAGCTTTGGCGGCGGCCAGGTCGACATTACATCCGGCAAGTACGTGTTCCAGTGCACCGAGGCCTACAAGATCGACAACGGCAAGGTCGGCGCACCGGTCAAGGGCGCGATGCTGATCGGCAATGGTCCGACCGACCTGCACCGGATCAGCATGATCGGCAACGACATGGCGCTTGATACCGGGATCGGGACCTGTGGCAAGAACGGCCAGGGCGTCCCGGTCGGCGTTGGCCAGCCGACCCTGCGCATGGATCGGATTACCGTCGGCGGCACCGGCTAAGTAGCCGGCTGGTCGCCGCGGTCACGCAGCGAATTCGCGCCCCAGGGCCTATCGCACGACCCCCGAGATGCAGCATGGCTTGCTGTGCGGCGGCTTGATGCGATCCTTGAGAAAGCAATGCGCTCCCGATCCGATGTAACCCGGTCGCGCATAGGTCCAGGCGCGGCATTTCCCGTCCGCCTCGCATGCGGCTTTGCAGCTCGCCCCGGTCGGGTCCGGTGGCAAGTCCAGATTGCGAAAGTCGCCGCCGACACGATCGATGGAAAATTCGATCGGACCGAGGCGCGGTTCGATGACGCCGGCGCCGCGAACCCCTGATACGCAACAGGCATCTTCCGCCCGTGGCCGGACCTCGCTTTTGAGCCGGCACACCGCGTTGGCATTCTCGCTTGCCGGATAGGAGAAACTCCACGTCCGGCAGCGAGCGTCGCGTTCACAACGGGCCGCACACGCGCTCGGATCGCCGGAGCGAACCACGAAGCTGGTGTAGTCGCCCCCCGGCCGATCGAAACCGACCTGTGCGCGCGCGGGCTCGGTGGCGAACAGGGCGCCGACGACCGACACACACCACATCAACGCCAAAAGATGCCGCATGATCAGCCACTCGATTGGATCGCCGCTTCACCAGCGCATCATTGGCAACGGCAACGGAGACAGAAAACCCGGGTGACTCGTCTGCAGGACGCATAAGCCGGGTTCGCAGATGAACGTAGCATTAATGCCCGCGTCGGCCCGCCCGATGTCAAACCGAAGCGGCGGTTGCCGGCGTCTTTGAAGTTCCAAGATCCAAAAACCAGACTAAAATCGTGAATTCGTTTGGCTAGTACGCATCGACGCATGGGAAAGAGAGGGCAGGCATGAATCAGCAGCCTCACGAATACGGCCTGTTGCTTGCCCTGGTGCTGCTCGCCGCCGCAGTCGTCAGCGTCCCGATTGCGCGAGCGGTACGATTGTCGGCGATTGTCGCCTACCTCGCCGCCGGTGTCGCCATCGGGCCGTTCGGTCTGGCGATCTTTCGTGCGCCCGAGACCATTCTCGCCGTCGCCGATCTCGGCGTGGTGCTGCTGCTGTTCCTCATCGGCATTGAACTCGAGCTCTCGCGCCTGTTGGCCATTCGCCGCGCGATTTTCGGACTCGGCGCCGCGCAGCTCGTGGTCACGGCCGCGGCGCTGTTCGCTATCATCATCGCCACCGGCCTCGCCGGCTGGCGCGGCGCGGTGGTCGCCAGTATCGGCCTAGCGATGTCGGGAACCGCGATCGCGCTGAAGATCCTGGAAGACCGCGGAGAGCTGCAGCGCCCGTACGGGCAGCGCGCCTTCGCGATTTTGCTGTTTCAAGACATGTCGGTGGTGCCGGTATTGGCGCTGCTGCCATTGCTTGCGCCGGGCGAAGCGAGCCATCCCGCCAATCTCTACGATACTTTGGCTTCGGTTCTCAAAGTCAGCCTTGCCATCGCCGCAGTGGTTTTCGCCGGCCGATATCTGCTCAATCCGTTCCTGCGCATGCTGGCGTGGACCGGCGCCCGCGAGGTCATGACGGCGGCGGCGCTGCTGGTCGTCCTTGGCGCCGCCGCGCTGATGCAGACTGTCGGAATGTCGATGGCGCTCGGAGCGTTTCTTGCCGGCGTGATGCTCGCAGAATCAAACTACCGCCACGAGCTCGAAGCCGACATCGAACCATTTCGCGGACTATTGCTGGCGCTGTTCTTCATGGGTGTCGGCATGTCGATCGATATGACGATCGTCTGGATGCATCTCTGGCTCATTCTCGGTGCGGCGATCGTGATCACCGCGTTGAAAGCCGGGATCGTCGGGCTGATCTTTCGCGCCTCGTGCCCCAGTCTCGGCGACGCGCTGCGCGCCGGCTCCGTGCTGACCGCGGCCGGCGAGTTCTCCTTCGTCCTGATCCCGCTCGGCGTCTCGTTGGCCGCGCTCACAACGGCGCAGGGCAATCTGTTCGCCGCCATCGCCGCGGTCACCATGATGCTCGGACCGCCGGTGGCGTCATTGTCCGATGTTGTCCTGCGGCGGTTCGCGGCGCGGCACCAACACGCGGCGGATGATTTCGCCGATGTCAAAGGGTCGGTGCTGATGATCGGGTTCGGCCGCTTTGGACAGATCGCCTCGCAATGCCTGCTGGCGGAAGGCGTCGATGTCACCGCCATCGACAACAACGCGGAGCGCATTCAGAACGCCACCCGGTTCGGTTTCAAGGTTTATTACGGCGACGGCACCCGCCTCGACGTGCTGCGCGCGGCGGGCGCCGGCAATGTCCGATTGATCGCGGTCTGTGTCGATCGATCGGAGGCCGCCGACCGCATTGTCGATATTGCGCAGGCCGAGTTTCCGGGAACGTTGCTGTACGTTCGCACTTACGATCGTGGCCATTCTCTGCGTCTGATCGCGAAGGGCGTCAATTTCGAGTTGCGCGAAACCTTCGAATCCGCATTGAGGTTTGGTCGTAAAACGCTCGAGGGTCTCGGCCTCGATCCCGAACGCGCCGGGGAGGTCGAGGACAATATGCGCGACCGCGACCTCGCCCGGCTGGCGCTGCAGCAGGCCGAAGGCATTTACGGCGGCATCGACATGTTGCTCACGCGCCCGGTCCCCGAGCCGCTCAGCGCGCCGATCCGCGAAGCAAAGCGGCTTAATCCGGAAACTGCGGAGGCGGTGTCTCACGAGCCCGAGCGTTGAACAAAAGGCGCCCGCCGGAAGGGGGCCGGCGGGCGCAGGGGCTCGGCCACGAGAGGGGATCGGCCAGGGAAACCGGGCAGCGCTTTCCGCCAGGTCAGGCGTGCAGCCGTGCCAACTGCAAGGCCGCGCGCCGACGGCTTTCGCGCCGGCCGCTTCTGCGCTCGCTCAGGAGTACTGTCGGATCACGCCAGCGCGGTGCGGCGATCGCCACCCGCACGTCGTCGCGCGTCAGGCCGATATCGGCGAGCATCCGATGGTCGAGTCGGCTCAGGCGCTGCATGTCGCGGTGGCGACGCCAGATCGCGGGAAGCGCGCTGAACCCTTGCAGCACCCGCGTGAGCGCCAATCCCAGCGCCGTTGTCATGGCCATTCTCCGATCGAGAGAAGACGCGACGGCGCCCGGCGATTGCCGGCCGCCTTTTGAACCCGTCTACGTCCGCGTGTGAGGACAAACTGGCAAATGGCGATTGATAAGTGAAACGAATGTTTTTAATCTCTTCGATCACGAACTGTGATGCATTGGCCTTCACTTCGAGCCGCTGGAGCTGGTTCATGACCGCGCTCATCGATATCGATCAATTGCGCACCTTCATTGCCATCGCCGAGACCGGCAGCTTCACGCGCGCCGCCGAGATTGTGCACAAGACGCAATCGGCGGTTTCGATGCAGATGAAGCGCCTCGAGGAAAGACTGGATCGGCCGGTATTTGCCCGCGACGGACGGACCTCGAAACTGACCGAGGACGGCGAGCGCCTGCTCGACTATGCCCGGCGCATCGTCAAGCTGAACATCGAGGCGCTCGCGGCGTTTTCCGACGCAGAATTGTCCGGCCGGGTACGGCTCGGGGTACCCGACGACTATGCCGACCGATATCTGCCCGAGATCATGGCCCGGTTCTCGCGCGCCTATCCGGGTGTCGAACTGACGGTGGTGTGCGAGCCGACGGACGCCCTGATTGAGCGCATCGACGCCAATGATCTCGACCTTGCCATCGTGACCAATTGCGACGGCAATCGACTGTCCGAAATCTTTCGCCGCGAGCGGCTGCTGTGGGTCACGTCAAATCGCCACTCGACGCACCTCGAGGAGCGGTTGCCGTTGGCGCTCGGACGACCGAGTTGCAGCTGGCGGCAAGCCACCATCGAGCGGCTCGAACAAACCGGCCGCGCCTATCGCGTGCTCTATACCAGCGCGAATTCGGGCGCGGTTGCGGCCGCGGTGCTGTCGGGACTGGCGGTGTCGGTGTTTCCGGAATCGGGGCTGCGCCCCGGCATGCGGGTGCTCACGCCGGCGGAAGGATTTCCCGAACTCCCGTCCTGTCGGATCGGACTGATGCGAAATCCGCACGAGATGGCCAAGCTCGCCGACGCGCTCGCCGGCCACATCATCTCGTCGCTCGACAATCTCTCCGAGGCCAGTCAAGCAGCGGAGTGAGGCGCGGGACAAGCGCCCTCGCCGGCTCAATAGGCATATTCGGAAAAAACCGGCTCGACCGAACCATGCCAGGGACCGTGGAATTTTTCCAGCAGCTCCTCCGCCGGGGTGCGGCCTTTGGCGACCATATCCTCAAGCGGCTGGAGATAACGCGTCTCGTCCTGGCCGCACTGGTCACGGCGCGCACGGCGGGCGAGGCCCGCGCGCGCGAGCGCAAGACAATCCTTGGCGAGGTCGCGCACGCTGCGGCCGCGGATGACAGCCTTAAAGCCAAGTTTCGGGACCTCGTCGCGCAGCGTCTGCCGTTCGACCGCATTCCAGTCCTTCACCAGATCCCAGGCCGCATCAAGCGAAACGTCGTCGTAATAAATTCCGGTCCACAGCGCCGGCAGCGACGGCAGCCGTCGCCAAGGACCGCCGTCGGAGCCGCGCATTTCGAGATAGCGTTTCAGCCGCACCTCGGGAAAAATCGTCGACAGGTGGTTCGCCCAATCCGAGATGGTGGCGCGTTCTCCGGGCAGGCCCGGTAATTTGCCGGCCAGCAGATCGCGAAATGATTGCCCGGCGACATCGACGTAACGATCGCCGCGCTTGACGAAGTACATCGGGACATCGAGTGCATAGTCGACCCAGCGCTCAAAACCCATGCCGGGCTCGAATGCCCAGGGCAGCATGCCCGAGCGGTCACCGTCGGTGTCGCGCCAGATTTCGGAGCGGAAGGAGAGCAATCCATTCGGCTTGCCTTCGGTAAAGGGCGAATTGGCAAACAGCGCCGTGGCGACCGGTTGCAACGCGAGCCCGACACGCAGTTTCTTGACCATGTCGGCTTCAGAGGAAAAATCGAGATTCGTTTGCACCGTGCAGGTGCGATACATCATGTCGAGACCGAGCTTTCCGACCTTGGGCATGTAGGCCGTCATGATGCGGTAGCGCCCTTTCGGCATCACCGGCATCTCCGCGCGCGTCCAAGTCGGGGCCATGCCGAGGCCGAGAAATCCGATGCCGAGGGGACCCGCCACTTCGCGGACCTGGGCCAGATGGGCCATCAGCTCCGAGCAGGTCTGGTGAACGGTCTCGACCGGCGCGCCGGAGAGCTCGAATTGCCCGCCGGGTTCAAGCGAAATCGCGCCGCCACCGGTCACGTCGGAGAGACCGATGATGTTCGGCCCCTCCATGATCGCTTCCCAGCCCAGGAGCATCTGCATGCCCTTGAGCAACGCGCCGATGCCTCGCGGCCCCTCGTAGGGGACCGGTTCGTGGCGGGCCAGGGTGAAGGCGAATTTCTCGTGTTCGGTCCCAACCCGGAAATCCGACTTCGGCTTGGCGCCTGTTGCGAGCCAGGCGACAAGTTCGTCGCGCGTCTCGATCGGCGTCATGTCAACCTGGTCACGAGCCATGGAGCGATCCCGGGGGGAAAATGAGCGGCGGACCATACACTTGGTGAAAGTGTTTGAGCAATGCGCAGGTGAATGGCTCAAATCGGGCCGGGAGCCGAATCAAATCTCGCTTTTGCCGCAGTCGAACGGTCTCTAGCAGGATGGGGATAAGGCTCAAGCCAACCCTCAACCGCGGTCCGGGCAAAATTCCGCAAGGATTGACGGGTTACGATGGGACGGGTGCCAGAGCCCCGGGAAGGACTCACGATGTGGGTTAGGATTTGTGGGGTGGTCCTGTTGGCGGGGACGATCGGCGCCTGTTCGGCGACGTTGGAAGACGCGGGTGGTATCTACGTCTCGCCCGGCAAATACGAATTCCTCAAGTGCCCGGACCTCGCGCAACGATCGATGGCGGCATCCGCCCGCGAAAAGGAACTGACCAGCCTGATGGAACGGGCGAACCAGGATACCGCCGGCCCGCTGGTGAATGCCATGGTCTATTCGACCGATCTCAGCACGGTGCGGGCCGAACTGGCGCTGTTGCGGAAAACCGCGGCGGAGAAGAATTGCGACAATCTGGTAACGGCGGTGCAGGAGCCGGTGCCGCCGGCGAACCCGAAGCCGTCGAAGCCTGCGCGCTAGCGGGTGCCATCCTCAAGCAGCGAGACGATCGCCGCCGGAGTGCTGGCGCTCCCCTCACTATCGATGGTCAGGATCAACGTCAGAAACTCAGTCACCGAGCTCGCAGGCCAGCCGGGACCCGCAGCGCGCGCGGATCCCGGACGGGTACGTAGGTTCAGCGCATCGCCAGGCGATGGTGATGACGCCGTGCGTAGCGGTTGTGGCCACCGGCGTAGTGAGCGAAACGCGCGTGCCACTCCCGGCCCGCCAGATAGCCCCCGCCCGGAGGCGAATAGCTGATGTGAACGTGGCGGACGCGACCGTAGTCGATGCTGTAGCCGCCCTGCCATCCTTGCAGGTGAGAATAGATACAGCTCGGATTGCCGCTCATGTCGGCGGCGCGGGCCGGGTAGACCGAATGCAGAGACGGGTGTCCACTGCCGGCAACGCGAGCGCCGGGACGATAGCCAGAGACGAGCCGGGCTCCGCACGACGACACGATTTCCGAGACCTTGCTCTGCAGTGTCCCAATCAAATCGGACACCGACAAGCCGTGGCCGGACGCGTGCGCGTAGCCGCGGTGATTGCGACGAGCGGCGTGCGACATTTCCTGCTGCACCGGGCTCGCTTCGCAGCTCCACGGCCGATCCGTGCAATAGCTGCCACCGAGCGACGCGTAACGGGCTTCGCTGCGCGCCAACTCGTGACGGTGGGATGCCTGGGCTGCCCCGACGAAACCAAGACCAAGCAATCCGGCAAACACGATTGTCGTCAGTCGATTGTTCATCATAGAAATAGTCCCCTTGCGCAAACGCGGTCCGGCTGACGCAACCAGCGCATTTCGATTGCGTCCCAAAAAGTTTCAGTGGTCGGTGAAAGCGCCCCCTAGGGCATCACGTACGCAAAGATCCGACCGCGCGGATAAACCGCTTCGGCGACGGTGTGGCCGTGATTGCCCGAGATGATGATCGGATTGCCATTCGGGTCGATGCCGCTCACCACGCCGACGTGACCGCCGGCGGAACCACCGGCCGCACGGCCGCTGCGCCCCATCACCGCGATCGCGCCCACCTGCGGACCGCCAACGCGGGAGCCGTAGTTTGCGAACGAGCGCGCGAGATTGGAGCCGGTGCCACGACGACCGGTCCGCTCAAGAACGAGGTTCATGAAGCGACCGCACCACACGCTCGCCCAGCCGGTCGGATTGGTGCCGATGTAGCGGCGTGCTTCCGATACGACATCCGAGCCCGAGCCCTGGCTGGAGCCGTATGCGTTCTTGCCGAGACTGGCGACACGCGTTCCGCGGCGACCCGCACGCTCGCTCACCACGGCGGTGTGCTCCTGGCCCCAGCTTTCGTTCTCGCGCTCCACGCGGCCGACGCGGCCATGGTGGCGCCGGGTATCCTCGGTGCGGCTCGACGCAACGGCACTCGGCACGTCAACCCAGCGCTGGGTGCCTTCCATCCAGGAACCGGAGGCAGCCTCGGGCGCCAAAATCCGTTCCGGCAAGTGTCGACGAGCCTGAGCCGGTGAGCTCGTTCCGACCACGGCAACCGCCGAGGCGACGAGCAACATCGAGGTCAAACGTTCGAGTTTCGATTGCATTAGCCAATCCCTTTTTTTGCGCTCCATGCGCGCCAACAGGGTTCACGAGAGGTTAAACCGCTGTCAGCGGCGGTACCGTGGTGGGATTCGTGGCTATATTGTGACGATTTTGTGGCTATTTAGAGATTTATTTTAGTCAATTTTGGCATTGACCATTAATATGGACCCAAACAACGCTAGTTCATTACTGAACTGCATCTCGGATGGTCCGCTTTTGCATACGACGTTATTAAAACAACTCGCGTAATACAAAAATTTGCCCGCGGATATGCCCGGATTTGACTGTCAAAAATCATGACTTGAGAGTCGAATTCTGCCCAGCAGAAAGTAATAAGGCACGTCGAGATTGCGCTCATCCATGGAGGATACCTGGGCACTCGACCTGGGCACTCGATCAAACGCAGCCGCCCGACCGGTGCGGACCCGCCTCGTTGCCTCGCCGCGATGTGGAATTGACAATGTGGAATTAAGGAACCGTTAGGGTCTTCGGCTCAGCAGGAAGACCGCCTGTTCGCCGAACAGATTCCAGAACCACCAGGGTGCATTCAGCCGCAGCGGCGAGCCCCAGGCGTTGAGCGCGACAGCCTTTTCCATCTTGGCGCCGACCAGATGGCAGAGCTGCCGAAAGTCCTTGATCGTGCAGAAGTGGATGTTCGGGGTCTCGTACCAGCTGTCGGGCAGATTGTCGGTCACCGGCATGCGGCCGCCGAACATGATCTCCAGCCGAATCTTCCAGTGTCCGAAATTGGGAAACGAGACCACGGCGTGGCGGCCAATCCGGAGCATATGCTCAAGCACCACACGCGGCTTCCGGGTCGCCTGCAGGGTCTGCGACAGAATTACATAGTCGAAGGCATCGTCGGGATAGTCGATCAGGTCGGTGTCGGCGTCGCCCTGGATCACGGCCAGCCCCTTGGCCACGCACTCGTTGACGCCCTCGCGCGACAATTCGATGCCGCGGCCATCGACCCCCCGCCATTCCAGCAGTTTCAGCAGTTCGCCGTCGCCGCAGCCGACGTCGAGAACGCGCGAGCCGGGCTCGACCATCTCGGCGACCAGGAGGTGATCGAGACGGGTGTCGCCTTGTCCGCGCGCCGCATCTGCCATGGTCAGGTCGTGCTTGGCGTGGAGGAGCATCATTAATCTCTGGACGGGGCAAGGCCCCGCGCCGCTCCGGCTGACTGAAGAAAACCCCGCACGATCGCGTGGAATTCGGGCTCGTCGAGCAGAAAGGCGTCGTGGCCCTTATCGGTGACGATTTCCGCGAACGACACCCGGGCGCCACCGGCGTTCAGGGCGTGCACGATGTCGCGCGATTCGGAGGTCGGAAACAGCCAGTCACTGGTAAATGAGGTGACGCAGAACCGGGTCTTGGTGCCCTTGAAAGCGCTGGCGAGCACGCCATCGTAGTCGCTGGCGAGATCGAAGTAGTCCATGGCCCGCGTCAGATAGAGGTAACTATTGGCGTCGAACCGCTCCACGAAGGACGAGCCCTGGTGGCGCAAATAGCTTTCCACCTCGAAGTCGGCGTCGAAGGAAAAGGTGGGGTTGGTGCGGTCCTGGAATTTTCGCCCAAACTTGCGATGCAGGGCCGCATCCGAGAGATAGGTGATATGTGCCCCCATGCGCGCGACCGCGAGACCGCGACGCGGGTTGGTGCCTTCGACCTGGTAGCGGCCATGCCGCCATTCCGGATCGGCCATGACCGCCTGCCGACCGACCTCGTGAAAGGCGATATTCTGCGCCGAATGGCGGGTGGCGCAGGCGACCGGCAGGGCGGCGAACACCCGATCCGGATAGGTCGCCGCCCATTGCAGCACCTGCATGCCGCCCATCGAGCCGCCGGCAACCGCAAACAGCATGTCGATGCCAAGGTGGTCGATGAGCATCGCCTGCGCACGCACCATGTCGCGAATCGTGATGACCGGAAATTCCAGGCCCCAGGAGGTGCCGGTTTTGGGATTGATCGACGCCGGCCCGGTCGTGCCCATGCAGCCGCCGAGGACGTTTGCGCAAATGACGAAATAACGGTCGGTGTCGATCGGCTGGCCGGGACCGATCATGATTTCCCACCAGCCCGGCTTGCCGGTGAGCGGATGAACGTTGGCAGCGTGCTGGTCGCCGGTCAGGGCATGACATATGAGAACCGCGTTCGAGCGGTCTTTGTTCAAATTGCCATAGGTCTGATAGGCGATCTGGAACGGCGACAGTTCGATACCGGCGTCCAACCGCAAAGGACGATCGGCGCCGAACTGCGCGACCGGCGAACGCGGATGCTCGGATTCGCTGACGCGATCGGACAGATCCCGGTTGGCGGTGAGTTGCGTCTCGCTCATCTCGATCCCGGACCCTGTGGTGAGCCCTCGCGGCACAGGCTTGGTAACAACTTCGGAATTCTCGTGTGCTTGTCTCGACCTGAAGAACCTTCATTCCGGCCGCAGCAGTATGGGAGCTTCAAATCTGCGAACCCGGCAGACTATAACATCAACATCATCACCGCAGCGCCCGATGGCGCGCTCATAAAACGACGCGCGGGTCCGGGTTTAGATAGGTCGCATCGGTAAAGTGTCAATGTTTTCTTTGCTTTCGATGGTTTTCGCGCCCATCAATCGTGTTCCCACAGGCGGAAGATAGCCCACTCCTCATGGCCCAGCCACCACCCCCCGAACTCCCCACCCTCGCTGATCTCCGGCGCGAGATCGATCGCATCGACGAGGCCATGCACGCGCTGCTGATCGAGCGCGGCGAAATCATCGGACGGCTGATCCAGATCAAGCGCACCAGCGAGACCGGCTCGGCCTTCCGTCCCGCTCGAGAGGCGGCGATGATGCGACGACTGGTCGAACGCCATCGCGGTATTCTTCCGCTCGACACCGCCGAAAGCATCTGGCGCGTCATCATTTCGACCTTCACCTTCGTGCAGGCGCCGTTCGCCGTCCATGCGGATTTGTCCGCCGGCGAGCCGGCGATGCGGGATTCCGCACGCTTTCATTTCGGCTTCACCGTGCCGTTCGTCGGTCACATGGGTGCCGCCGGCGTGGTCGCCGCGATCGCCGCGTCAAAGGGCGATCTCGGCCTTATTCCAGTGACCGCGTCGGCTGGCTCCGGGGCATGGTGGACCGCGCTTGAGGGCGAGGCCGCGCCGAAGATCATCGCGCGGCTTCCCTTTGTCGAACGCAGCGACCATCCGGCCGGGCTGCCGGTCTTTGCGATCGCCCGCCCCGATCCCGACGCCATGGTGACCGAGGTGGAAGTCTGGAGTGTCAATGTCTCGGGCTGGGGACCGAAGACCGCCCACGCGGTTTCCGCCCTCGCCGATGTCACGGCGGTGCCGCAGGGCGCCTTCGACGGTGCGGCGCTGCTGGTCTCGGTTCCGGAAGGCGAGCAAATCGCAGCGGTCACCGCGGCGCTCGCCAAGGCCGGGGGCTCGGTGCGCTCGCAGGCCCTCGTCGGGAGCCACGCGACCCGCTATACGGTCAGCGCCGACGGCGCGCGGCCGGTTCCGACCGGGCGCTGACGGCGATCCGGAGAGAGCAGATGTCCGCGTTGCAGCGTCCCGAACCGCGTGCCGGCGTGCTTGCCATCAGTGCCTATGTACCTGGCAAGAGCAGCGCCGACGGCGTCGCCAGGGTTCACAAACTGTCCTCCAATGAGACACCGCTCGGGCCCAGCCCGAAGGCGATCGCGGCGTATCGCGCGGTGAGCGAACACTTGCAGGACTATCCGGACGGGTCCGCCGCCGATCTGCGCGATGCGATCGGGCGCGCCTTTGGTCTCGATCCCGGCCGTATCGTCTGCGGTGCCGGCTCGGACGATCTACTGAATCTGCTGGCGCGGGCCTATCTGGCGGATGGGGATGAAGCCGTCCACACCACCCATGGCTTCCTGGTCTATCCGATCGCGACGCTCGGCACCGGAGCCAAGCCCGTGGTTGCGCCCGAACGCAGCTTCACGGCCGATGTCGACGCGATCCTCGGTGCGGTCA
>Ga0265342_10000962_pt1 | contig 28664 bp, 30 predicted proteins | sample 4CB327metaG_FD_203125 | JGI IMG/M metagenome (GOLD analysis project Ga0265342, IMG submission 203125) | Rhizosphere microbial communities from Carex aquatilis grown in University of Washington, Seatle, WA, United States - 4-CB3-27 metaG | ecosystem: Host-associated > Plants > Roots >... | reverse complement strand
TCTATCCCCGCAGCTTGTCGGACACGGCATGGTTGATCTGCCTCAGTGCCGGGTAGATTGTCTTGTAGATCGGAAACCATGCGGCGTAGCACGCCGCGGCACGCGCGTCCGGCTCATAGATTGTTCGCGGCGCGCGGACATGCTCCGCCGCGTCTTTTTCGTCCCGATACACGCCCACCCCTATGCCGGCGAGCATCGCGGCACCGAGGGTGCTCGCATCCTCGACCTCGGGCACTTCGATGGTCCGGCCGATCATGTCCGCCTTGTTCTGCATCCAGAATGCGTTGCGCGCCGCTCCTCCGACGACGAGGAGCTTCGAGATTTCCAAGCCCAGGTTCGATTCCATTCCTCGGATGATGTCCAGGAGCTGGTAATCCAGCCCCTCGATGAGAGCGCGCAGCATGTCGCCGCGCGTCGTGCGGTCGCTCAAGCCGACGAACCCGCCGCGGGAGCGTGAGTCCACAACGGGGCATCCCGAGCCGTTCATGTGAGGAAGAAACAATGCACCCCCGCTCCCAGGCGGCGAGGCGGCGGCTTCCTCCATGAGCGTTTCCCAGTCGGCGCAGCCGCGCTCCGCGGCTCGCGCCTTCGCCTCTGACCCGTACTCTCGTCGGTACCATTCCAGCATTTCCGATGAAACCGCCGCCCCCATGGCGGAATACCTGCCGCGGGCGACGTGACACTCGACCGTCGCCCCCATGGCTTGCAGAGCGGGCGTGAGAACCGGCGCAGGGATGGTGGCCAGGACAACCTCCCACGTGCCCGTAACGTCCAGGACGACGCCGGGGGATGCCGCGCCGACAGGCAACGCTCCGCAGAGATAGTCGTGCCCGCCCAGAACGACCGGCGTGCCGACAGGGATACCCGTGGCCTCGGCCGCTGCCTGATTGACCTCTCCGAGCACAGTGCCGCTGGGATAGGGATCGCAGAGCAGCGTGCCGTCAAGAGAGGCCAGAGACAACAGCTCCTCCGACCACCTCCGCGACAGCTGGTCGAATAGCAGCGTGCTTGAGGCCATGCTGTAGTCCGTGGCCATCCTGCCGCAGAGCATGAAGTTGAGGAAATCTTCAATGAGGAGCCACTTGTGCGTGCGCGCGAGAACGCCCGGCTCGTGCTCAGCCATCCAGAGCAGCCGAAGGGCGGTGCTGTGACGCCAGAGGGTGTTGCCGCCAATTGCAAAGGTCCGTTCGGCGCCGACATTCTTCACCCACCACTCATGCTGCGGCTCGGTCCGGGGGCAGAGCCAGCTGATGAACGGGTAGAGCCATATGCCATTCTCATCCACGGGCAGGCCGTCCATGCCCATGCCCGTAACGGAGACTGCCGCGATGTCCTCGGGGCGTTCGATGCTCGCCACCGCATCCCGGGCAGCGGCGGCGGCGCCGCCCCAGATCTGTGCGGGTTCCCATACCGTCCAATCCGGGTGCGCGGCATCGGGGTGTACGCGCTCGGTGAGCCGTGATCCCCTCGCAATGGCCTTGCCGACACTATTGAAAACGATGCATTTCAAGCTGGTCGATCCGAGGTCTATCCCCACCAGGAGCTTTCCACGGCTTCTATGCCCAGACATTCCGCAACGCTCCCACAAATCTCTGGTATCTGTCATATTTCTCGTCGTACGCGGCCTTGCGCGCGGGATCCGGAGCCACCGTGCGCGCCAAGCGCACCATGCTCGCAACCGCTTCCTCGTAAGAGGCGAACAGACCGACCCCGACGCCCGCGCATATCGCCGCACCCATGGCGCCGAGCTCTACCGAGCCGGTTATCTCTATGGGAAGTTGCAGGATATCGGCGAACATCCGCATCCAGACCTCGGACTTCACGGCGCCGCCGGCAATTCGCGCCGCCACGGGTTGGCCGCGAAACTTCAGGAGGCGTTCAATATGCGTGCGGTGCGAGAAAACCACTCCTTCATAGACGGCACGAAGCATGTTCGCCTTGGTATGCCAGCCCCGAAGTCCGATGAAGCAACTCGATGCGTTTGGGCCGGCGTTGCTGCCGTAGAGAAAGGGCAGAAAGAACAGATCAGAATCGGAAGGTGACAGCCTTTCCACCATTGCATTGCACTGGTCGAAGACCGACACGCCGGCGGCTTCGGCCTTTTCCCTCTCCTCGCCCATCAGCTCTGTGACGAACCACTCCAGATTGCTCGCCGAAGTCGCACTCGATTCGCTTATCAGCCAATAGCCGGGAATGCAGTACGCGGAAGACAGGAATAGGTCCGGTGATTCGACCGGCTCGGAGGCGATGTATTCGTTGATGCTCCAGGAGCCGGCAATGAGGCATAGTTTTCCCGGGTCAGTGATTCCCGTTGCGAGGGCGCATGCGTCCATGTCGAGAAGGCCGCCGACGACGGGGGTGCCCTCGCGGAGGCCCGTGGCCGCAGCAGCCGTCCGGGTCACGTGCCCGCAGATGTCGGAAGACCGTCGCACGGGGGGGAGCTTCTCCATTGCATCGGAAATGCCGAACAGGTCCAGCACGCGCGGGTCGTAGCCAAGGGTGCGTACGTTCATGAGGCTCGTTACCGAGGAGTCGGTCAGCTCCGCGCATGCCTCGCCCGTGAGCCGGTAACGGATGTAATCCTTGCATTGGAAAACCCACCGAGCGCGGGCGTACGCCTCGGGCTGATGCGCCTTGAACCAGGCAAGAAGCGCCACGGGCTGGGCGGCATAGATGGATTGACATGTCATGGGAAGAACGCGTGCAAAGGTACCGTCGCCGTACCACGTCGCGATATAGGAGGCCGCCCTGGTATCCGCGGAGTTGATCCCGTTCCAGGCCGGCAGCCCGTCCTCCGTGACGAGGTACATGCCGTTTCCATGTCCCGTCACCGAGACGGCCAGAATCCGGGATGCGTCGACACGCGCTGCTCGAATGACATCCGCGATCACGCGGGCGTTGGCGGCCCACAGGGCATTCATGTCTTTCTCCGCATGCCCCGGCCTCGGAAAACGCATCTCGGTCTTGACGCTGGAAACCGCGATCTCGTCTCCCGCCGCGTTGTAGATTCCCGCCTTGGTCACCGTCCCGCCGTTGTCGACCCCCAGGAGATACCCGGCCTCTGTCATGCCCATCCTTTCTTTGCGGTACGCCACGCCAGGTACAGTGCCGTCAGCAATCCATGAGCGCCTGGGCCATCTTCACCCACTGCGCAAGGCGCGGACGGTCCCCTTCAATCGTATAGATGTCCCTGAAACAGAGCTCCAGATTGCAGTTCTTCGCCGCCACAAAAGTGTCCCGAATGTCTTTTCTTAAACGGTCCCAGTCGGGATGGGCGCCGCTTATGAAGGCCGGGGTCGGCTTGCGGGAAAAAACGTACCGTTTCCCCAGCATTTCCCCCATCGCGGATAGATCGGACCATCCTGAGACGGACACGGCCCGAAGATTCGGTAGGGCCTTCTCTATGGAGGGGAAGCGATCGTGAAGGCCTTCACAGCAGCCCCAGTACGACAGGCCGAAAGGCCGTGCCACTTCCGCGATGTAAGGGAGAAAGAATTCGCTGAACATGACCGGAGAAACGGGCGCGCTCTCTTGCGATTCCACCCAGCACCAGCAGTCGGAAAGGCGAATATCCCTCCCTACCGGGGAGGGTTCCGGGAGGTCGGAGACGAAACCGTAACTCCCCGGGCAGGGCATCCACGTGTCCGTATTCTGGTAAAGAAGCCCCTCTTTTTCCATGAACTGGAAATGCGCCTTGCGATCGTCCCTGATGAGCAGCATCATCCTGTGGATGAGCGAAGGATTGTCGTACACCCACGTGAGGAGATTGGCGTTGCCGATCAGCTTGAACAGGTCCATGGTGAGACCGCCGAACAGATTTCCCAGCCATGGTCGATACCCCGGATCGTCGTCGAACGGGTCATAGCCGCCCAGGCGCACGGGCAGGATGTCCCCGAAAATGTCCTCGAGAAGCTCTTTCTGCCTGCGGCTCTCCACCCGGTTCACTTGGCGCGTGCGCAAGTGAAGCTTGCGGTAGTCCGCTTCGGACTGCACGCCGAAATTGAAGGAGTATCCTACCTCGCTGCCGTTGGAAGCGGTGGCGTGATGCGATTCGATGGGAACGCCGTAGCTGGAGATTTCAAGGACCCAGGGGACCCTGAAATAGGGCTCCACGACTATGTCGTCGCCGATCTCGTCGGCGTGACGAACGATCTCATACAACGATTTCTCGACATTGCGGACATAGGAGTCCTCGGACTCCAGCTCATCCTTGCCGATGTAGTCGGGAAGCATACAGGTCTCTACGAGAATCATGGGCTTCTCCGCGGCGAGGTCCTTGACCGCCTTCCACTGGCGTCGGCGCTCGGCCATCACCGGCTGATGGGCATGCTCCATCCAGCGCGCTGCGAGTCTGCGGAGCGCTTGGACTTCTTTCTCGCGGATCATGACTCCACTCTCCCCCGGGAACAGGGTCCCCCTTAGGCTTTGACTTTTTCCCTCACGAGGAGGTGGTTGAGCACAACGGCAGCTATCAGCACGCTGCCCTTTGCCATTGTCTGCCAGAACGCGGGTATGACGGTCATAAGGCCGGTCGTCAGGCACATGATGATGAGTGCGCCGACGATCGTCTTTGCGACAAACCCTTCGCCACCGGAAAATGCCGTCCCGCCCAGCAGCACCGCGATGATGCAGTCCAGTTCCATGCCGTCGCCGGAAAGCGGATCTCCCAGAGACATGTAGCTCGCGCGCGCCAAACCGGCCAGGGCGGCGAAAAGCCCGACAATGACGTACAAAAGCCACACCATCTTCACCGCGTTGATGCCGGACAGCTCCGCGGAGGTGCGGTTCCCGCCGATCGCAGCCGAATACTTGCCGATGATGGTCCGCCGCTGAACGATGACCAGCGCGACAATCACGAAGAGGGCGACGTAAAAAGCCCACGGAAGGCCGAGGAGCACTTCTTTGCGCGCGTAATCGTTGATCCAGGCGGGCATGATCTTTTCCGCGCTCCCCTTGATGGCGGAAATCCCATCCGGCACGATCAACAGAGCGATTCCTTTGAACAAGTTCAGCGTGACGAGCGTCGCGATGACCGGCGTTATGCGGAGCTTTACGACCAACAGGCCGTTGAGGAATCCCATGGCGATCCCCAGGACAAGGGTAATGATCATGGCGGGCAGAAAGCTGACGCCATTCAAAATCAGCCAGGCAAACACGACAGCGCTGAGACTCATCGCGCTGCCGACGGAAAGGTCGATGTAGCCCGAAATCATCAGAAGAGTGAACGAGCCGCACAGGGTAAGGATGGGCACCGCGCTGCGAAGAAGATTGATGATGCTGTCCGGGCTCAGAAAGTGCCCCCGCCCGAAAAACTCCACCTGGCCCAGCTTTACCACGCTGAAGACGGCGACGATGAGGACGAGCACGATATATATATAGATCTTCTTTATGTTGGCTCTCAGGTCGTTCGAACGGTCCATCCGCGTTCGCAGCGCTTCGTGCGTTTCGCTGTTCATCTCATCGTGCTCCCTTCGCTGGTACTCCGTGGAGTTTTCAGCCCTTTCACGGTACTCCGTGGAGTTTTCAGCCCTTTCACGGTACTCCGTGGAGTTTTCAGCCCTTTCCGCCTGTCCAGGGCAAACCGCTGCGCAACGATTGCAATGAAAGTCACGACGCCCTTGATGGTGAACTGCCAGTCGGGCGAAAGAAGGAGCCCGGTGGCGGATGAGGTCACGACGGAGAGGATGACCGCGCCCACGAACATCCCCAGAACTGAGCCGAACCCGCCCGCGATGCTCACGCCGCCAAGGAGTGAGATGACGAGGGCGTCGAACTCGTATCCTGTCGCCCGGCTGGAGACGCCCGCCTTGTACTCGGAGGCCAGAAGTATTCCCGTGATCCCCGCCAGCAGAGAGCTGATGATGAAAAGAGTAGTCAGGTGCCTTGTCACGTTGACACCCGAGAGACGCGCCGCCTCGGAGTTCGCCCCGATGAGATAGGTCCTCCTGCCGGCGACAGTCTTTTTCTCGAAGACGAAGGCGATCACGATCAGGAATACCATGACCAAGACCGCCAGCTTGATGGAAGTGCCTTTGATCATGAAGTTTCCGAGCACCCCGAACACATCAGGCAGACTTGTGTTCCGCTGCGCTCCGTTCGTTGCGATCTGGGCGACGCCCCGCGCGATCATCATCGTGCCAAGCGTGACGATAATTGAGGGCACCTTGAGCCGTGCAATGAAAAATGCGTTGATAGCGCCGATGCCCATGGCGCACAGGAGAGCGAGCGCGACCGCGACTCCATACGGGAGCCCCAAGCCAACGGCGAGCGTGTTCTGCTGCGCGGTGGCGTCTTGGCAGAAGTAGACGGAGAGGACCCCCGTCATGGCGATGACGCCACCCACCGACATGTCGAAATTTCCCGTGATCAGGAGGAAGGTGACGCCAATGCCAATAATGATGGTGTACCAGTTGTTCGTGAGAAGGTTGATCATGTTCTGGGGCAGGTAGAACCTCGGCACAACCACGCAGGCGACGCCGAACAGAATAACGAGAACACCGATCATGAACAGGGTGATGTACGACTCGTTGCTCACCCTCCCGCTCATCGTTATCTTGCGCACCTGCCTTGTTTCCACGCCTATTCTCCGTCCTCACTCGAGGTGACATTTCCTCCGCCGTCACCGGAGGTGACATTTCCTCCGCCGTCACCGGAGGTGACATTTCCTCCGCCGTCACCGGAGGTGACATTTCCTCCGCCGTCACCGGAGGTGACATTTCCTCCGCCGTCACCGGAGGTGACATTTCCCCCCGTGACGATGTGAAGGACCTTCTCGCTGTCTATGGCACAGCCGTTCCTTATTGTGGCCTTCAAGTTCCCGTCATAGAGCAGGTAGATGGTGTCGCATATGTTGACGACTTCGGGCAGCTCCGAGGAAAAAATCATGATGGATTTCCCCTCTTGAGAAAGCTGCCGAATGATGCCATAGATCTCGCTCTTTGCCCCGACATCAATGCCGCGTGTGGGCTCGTCGAGCATGAGAAGGTCGGCGTCAGCGAAAAGGCACTTGGCCAGCACCACTTTTTGTTGGTTGCCTCCGGAGAGCTGCGCGGCCTCCTTCTCTGTGCTGCTCGTGGCTATCCTGAGCTTCTCGATGTAGTCGAGGGTGACCGTTCTCTCCTGCGCGGCATTGATGAACCCGCCGCGTGAGATTTTCCTCATATTCATGACGGGAATATTGCCGCGAATGGTGAGTATCGTGAAAAGTCCCTGCGATCGTCGTTCCTCCGGTACCAGGGCGATTCCCGCCGCGATGACCTTGTCGGGAAAGGGCGGAAGCTTTCTTTCCTTGAAGAGGATCTCCCCTTCATAGGCGTCCACTCCGTAGATGGCCCGCGCGAGCTCGGTCTTTCCCGCGCCTACCAGACCGTAAAAGCCGACAATCTCCCCTTGGTGGACATCGAAGGAAACATTGTTGAGCTTGTGGTTGGAAAGGTTTTTGACCTGGAGGATGGTGTCCTTGCATTCGCCCTCTTTGGGCGTGTACTGCTCAAAAACGGTCTTTCCGATCATCATCTTGACCAGCTCGGATCGGTCCTTGATTTCCGCTACGGGTTTGGTGGCGATATGCTTGCCATCGCGCATGACCGTTACGTAGTCTCCCAGCTCGAAAATCTCATCGAGCCTGTGGGATATGTAGATGACGGTCACGTTTTTTTCGCGCAGGCTCTTGATGATGTCGAACAATCTCTTGATTTCGCTTTCGGAGATTGCGGCGGTCGGTTCGTCCATAATGATGATATCAGACTCGGAGGCAACCGCCTTTGCGATCTCGACGATCTGTTTTTTTGCAACGCTCAAAGTGGAGACGAGCTGGCGCGGCGTGATGGATGGCTCGAGGCTGTGCATCGCGTTCACCATCTTGTTGATCTTGTCCGTCTTCCTCAAGAATCCGAGCGTCGTATCCTCCATCCCCAGGGTGAGGTTCTCCGCGACGGTGAGCTGGTTCACCACGTTCAACTCCTGGAACAGGGTGCTGATGCCTTTCTGCTTGGCGTCACGAGGGCTGTGGGGAGTATAGGCCTCTCCGTTCAGGAGAATGCTTCCGCTCGTCCGCGCGGAAGCGCCTGTGAGCAGCTTGATGAGGGTGGATTTTCCCGCCCCATTTTCCCCCACCAGGCAGTGCACGGTATTCCTTTTAACGTCGAAACTGACATTATTCACCGCACGCACACTGGGGAAATCCTTAACGAGATCCCTGATCTCCAGCACGTTGTCTGTCAGTTCCATGCATCCGCTCCCCTGCTCTGACGGGGGGGAGGCTTCCGCCTCCCCCTCCGATGGTAGAATGCTTCTTCGTTGTCAGTGAATCAAGCTACTGGACGTTGCTGCCGAATTGGCCGTTGAGCCATTTCACCGCATCGGCGCGCGGCATCGTCCAATAGGAGATGTTGTACGCCTTGTAGAAATACTCTTGCGCTGGCTGCGAAACCTGCTTCACCTTGCCGTTCTTGATGTCCATGATCAGGTCGATCCTGCCGCGCGCCGTCTCTACAGGTGGAAGCCCCAGGGAGAGCTTCAGAGAGCTGTTCGGATCATACACCGCCTTGATCTCAACCGAGTCGAAGTCGCAGCTGCAGACGATTTCCGTGAGCGGCTTGCCGTTGTTGAATTTTCCTCTTCCGGCCTGTGTAAGCGCCGCCATCGTTCCGACGGTCAGGTTACCCGCCTCGGAATCGATCAGGTTCACTTCGGGGTGCGTCGTCATGAGATCGGTAATGATCTGCTTCGCGGCGTCGGGTCCCTTGCTCGCATCCTGGCAGCCGAGATCCTTCGCCGTGGGATCCACGGACAGGACGCCCTGCACGAAGGGGTCGGTGCGTCCGCTCTTCACTTCCGTGTTGTCGGGCCATCCGAGCTCAACCATCACGATGGGCTTGTTGGGAAATGCGGTCTTCCACTGTTTGGCCATCTCCGCGCCCATGGCGAAGGAGACGCCTTTCTCGTCGCTGCGGGCCACAGGGATGCCAGTTTCGGCCACAGGACTGAAGAACGCTGTCATGATGATGCCCTTCTTGATGGCAGCTTGAACGCCGGGGGTCGCCGCCTCGCCGTCCCAAATATGCAGGGTGGCCGCGTCCATGCCCTGTGCGACGACCTGGTCGATATTCGCCGTCATGGTGGCGGAATCGGACTTGCCGTCGAACGCGTACACCTCAGCGCCGTACTTGTCCATGGCGTATTTCTTCGCTTCGGCGAACTGAGCCTGATGGAACACGTTGCTCAGATCGGATACGAAGAACGCGATCTTCATGGGCTTTGCGGCCTTCTCGGTCCCGCCATTGGCGAATGCCATGGGAGCCAGGAGCGCGAGGGCAACGAGCAACAATACTGCCTTTTTCATCTCTTCTGTTCCTCCTCTGAAAGTTTGTCGAACCAGATTCTCCTCACTTTTTCAATAAGTTCATCTCTCACCAGATTTATCAGTTCCGTCACAGCACCTCCTTCCCTTAACAATTTTTTTCTTAATGGCATTTTGTGCCATTCGGAACAATTTGTAAAGAAAAATCGTATTTCAAATATCAAATACTACAAATACTTACTATACAAATAGATAAGATTAATGATTCAAAAAATCCATCCATAATTCTAAATATAGAATATCATTTTTCATATCTCAGATACCTTCGCCCACAATCTTGATTCGCTGATCAACAGAAAATTGATACACTTTGCAGTCGTTCATATAGGCGCGCTCAGGAAGGGCGATTAGACAGTTGACGACTTCGGTCGAGATCGCGAACGGGGCATGATGCCACACGCCGGGGCGGAGGCAGCAGATCGTGCCTTTCGGTACGAAGAACACCTCCGCCTGCTCGAAGGGGAACTCCTTTTCGGGGACGGCGGGAGCTACATGCATCAGGACATCCCCATCTTGTGGGAGGATGATTTCGCAGCAGGTGTCGTGATATTCCGACACGTCCATGACGAACGGCCGCTTGACCACGCGGCAGACCCCGAATGAAGCGATCGGCACGCTCCCCAACTGGGACTGCACCATATCGCGAAAAAACTCGATGGGCTCCGCGCCGATCTTCGGCGCGGAAGGATTGATCGTATTCGCATACGCGCCGTACTTCGCGAAGGCCTCACGGCTCAGCTTTTTCCAGGATATTTGTCTCATATCAGAACCCACTTACGTCCTGGGCGAGGCCGTACACGAGCATCTCCGGCACGCAACCGCCCTTTGTGAGGGCGCAGACCTGGTAGACCATGTCCGCAAAATGCTCGGGTCGCACGGCAAGTGATTCATCCCATTCGAATTTGCTTACCCCCTGGGCCGCCTTCTGGAATCCTGTGTTGGATCCGCCCGGCACGAGGAGTGTCACCGCGATCCCGAAGGGCCGCAGCTCCGTATAGAGACATTTGGTGAATGCATTGACACCTGCCTTGGCCGCCGAGTACACCGACCACCCCTGCCATGAGCGACGATCGCAGGCGCTGGACACGTTGACGATTTTCCCGTATCCCTGCTTCTTGAATTGAGGGGCAAAGGTCCTGCAGCTCATGATTACGCTCATGAGATTCAGGTCGATGATCTTGCGGTTGACCGCGTCGTCCATCTCCTCGATAGGAGCCACCTTGACTGCCCCGCCGGCATAGTTGATGAGGAAGTCGACCTTGCCGAAAGTGTCCATGCACTCCTTGAGTGCGCGCTCGAAGGTCTCAGGCTTCGTGGCGTCCCCCCGGAAAGAGATAACCTTCGAGCCGGAGGCCTGGCAGTTGCTCACCGTTGCCTTCAACGCAGCTTCGTCAATGTCGAAGACGACAAGGTTTACCTTGTCCTGCTTCGCAAAGAGCTCCGCTGTTGCCTTGGCGAACCCTGAGCCCACAGCCGAGATTACCGCGACTTTTCCTTTCAAAGACTCACCCATGAAACGCACCTCCCTCGATATTGTCTCTTGTCAATGCAATTCTGATGCGCACTATTACATATCAAATATCATTTGTCAAATAGATTTTAAATATGGTATGCTATTTTTTTATTGGGTGTAAACTGATCAAGGAGCCGCCAAATGAAAGAAATGACAAGCGAGGAGAGGGTGCTTTGCGTCCTCGATCGGAACGAACCTGACCGGGTGCCCCATTTTGAATGGGCAATAGACAAGAAGGTACGCGTGGCGCTCGCACCAGGTTGCAGATCGCTGAACGATTTTGCCGCCCGAATGGGGCTTGACGCCGCGCTCGCGGAACCAGATTTCAGCAAGGAGACCGCGGGTCCGGGGCGCTGGCGGACTGAGTGGGGATACACAATCCAGGAATCACAGGAGGAGCACGGAGTCGAGGTCGAATCTCCCATTCAAAACATGCAGGATTTCGAGCGCTACATCCCGCCAAACCCCGACGCCCCCGGTCGATACTCTTCGGTGGAAAAAGTACTCCTTGAATACGGCGGAAAAAAGGCGGTGATAGTCCACCTCAATGACGTCTTCTCGATACCCCGGAGCCTCATGGGATATGAAAACCTGCTTATGGCCATTGCCGCGGACCCAGACTTGGTGTCCGCGCTCGTTGACATGTCGGTGGACATCAACCTTTCCATGGCGAAGCAACTCGCGTGGCGTGGCGTCAAGATCATATACACCGGAGACGATTATGCTGGCGACTCGGGGCCCCTCATGTCACCCGCCCATTTCCAAAGCCTCTTCGCACCCGGTCTCCGCCGCGTGATGCGGGGTTTCAAGGAGATGGGACTGCGCGTCATAAAACATACAGACGGCATGATATGGCCGCTCTTGGAAACGATCGTCGAATCCGGCATCGACTGCTTGGATCCCATAGATCCGGTCGCAGGCATGGACCTTGCGGAAGTAAAGGCGGCATACGGACGACGTATCGCGCTGAAGGGAAACGTCGACTGCTCGCATCTGATGACTCTCGGGACTCCCGAGCAAGTTTCCGCAGAAACGCGCAAAACGCTCCGGGTCGGGGCGCCGGGGGGAGGATTCATCCTTTCTTCAAGCAACTCGATTCACTCGTCGGTAAAACCCGAAAACTACCAGGCAATGCTCGTGACCCTGCGGGAGTACGGCCGCTATCCCGTGAACGCTTGAAGACCAGCCGAGCCGCGACGGCGCCCCGGGTCGAGCGCCCGCGCTTGAAATCAGCCGCTGACGGCCTTCTGGAGATGATTGAAAAAAGGACGCTGGATCTTGTCGGTAAAGTAGTCTCCTGAATACCCGATATCCTTGGAGACACGGTACGCGCATTCGAGAACGAGTTGCTCGAAGGCCGCCTGTCGGTGGTCGCGGAATGTTGATACCAGCCCCGTGATCCCGAGACCGGCCACGGCCTTGCCTTCCACGTCGAAGACGGGCGAGCCGATGCACCGTATGCCTTCGTTGTACTCCTCGTTGTCGTAGGCGAGACCTGTCCGCCGAACCTCCTCGAGCTGCTTCAGAAGCTCGCTGCGAAGGACAATGGTGTTCGGGGTGAGCGCCGCAAGCCGTTGGGGAATTATGCGCAGAATCTCTTCCTCAGGCTTGAACGCGAGAACGACTTTGCCATAGGCGTTGGGATGGTAGTGAACGACTCCGCCCGGGACCACCCTGAGGTAGTATTGAACCTCTGGGCTCACGGTATCGAGTACCAGCATCTTGTCTCCCTGGGGGATCTGGAGCTGGCATGTTTCTTCGGTTTCCCGACAGAGCCACTCGATGTGCGGCCGCGCGCGCTGGCGAAGCTCGAACCTCGTATAAAGGCTCATGCCGAGGGAGAAGACTTTGGTGCTGAGCTGGTAACCGTCCGAGAATGGATCCTGTACCGCGTACGCGCGATCCGTAAGGCGCTTCAGGATTCGAAAAACCGAGTTTATAGGGATATTGAGACTCCGCGAGATCTCCGTAGCTCCGAATGGCCGCGGGTGCGCGGCCATGTACTCAAGAATATCCAGGGCTCTGTCCACCGCGGGTGCAGAGTACGTTCGAACAGGCTTTTTGATTCGACCGCGATCGTTCATTCCTTATTCCTTACGCCCCATAATACATCAGCAATTGTCAAATTACATTCTACCGGTCAAAGAGTCAAGACAACAGGAATCGTGTGCCGAGACTACCCGCGGTCCTCGCTTTGATCTGACCAGCTCTCGCTCAGGATGAACTTAAGGCTGAGGGTCCCATCCTCCTTATAGCTTGCCCGTAACCCTCCGCTTCCTAACACACCGGGAACTCCCGAGAGCTCCTTCAGGAGACGCTCCGCCTCGGCGAACAGCTCTCTTTTGGTCGGAGTTCGATCGAGATTGGCCCATGTCCAACGCATGAACTCCATCACCCGGTGAACAAGATCGAAATCGAATGAATCGAGAACCTCCCGCACCTGAGCTTCGAAGCGCTTCTGATCGGATGCCATTTGCCGTGTTCCTTCCGGAGGGAAGGTTAGCTTGATAGACCGGCCGAGTCAACGAGAACCCGGGAAGGCGGAGCCGAAGCGCTGCCTACAGAATCTCAATCCGATAGCCGGTGGCAAAGACGGCACCGGGCTCGAGGCTGAGGATGCCTTCTTTCTCTTCCAGGTTTCCCGTTGCATCGCTCATATCGGGGATCCCGTGCCAGGGCTCGATGCAAAGAAATGGCGCTCCGGACGGCTTGGACCATATCCCGAGATAGGGTACGCCTTCGGTCACGATGCGAACCGCGTGTGGGGAGCCGCTATGGGCAATGGAGAACTCGCGCGAGGCGGGGTGCTTGAAAATCATGATGCCGTCGTCGAACAGGGATCTGGAAAGCCCCAGCACCCGGCTGTTCTCGAGGACCTCTTCGGTCTTTCCCGCCACCACCAGGCCGTCCTTGAAGAACCAACGCTCAATGGCTTCCTCGCGCTCGAAGAGCACATAATAGTTCTCCAGCACACCGCCGGCGAAAGGGATGACGAAGGCGGGATGAGATCCGATGGAAAAGAACATCCTCACGGGCCCGGTGTTGGTGACGATGTATCGTATGGCGATGCCGGCGCGTTCAAGGACAAACGACACCTTCAGAGTGAAATCAAAGGGATAGCTCTCCCGGCTCGTTGGGCTGGACGCGAGCACGAGCTCCGCGGAATCCGAGCCGCTGCGTGTGACGCTGAACTGGCTCCCCCGCGCAAAGCCATGGGAAGGCAGCTTGTATTGCTTCCCTTCGAAGGTGTACGAACCTTGCTTGAGCCCGCCGATTATCGGGAATAGCACGGGAGCCGAGCCGTTCCACCAGGCGGGGTCCCCATGCCAGATATGCTCCTGCCCTGTCGCGAGGTTGGTGAAACATTTCAACTCGGCCCCCGTCTCCGAGATCTTCGCATTCCAGAGACCGTTCGATATCGATATCATGAGCCATCCTTCCTGACGAGGTGCGCAGGATTCCGCAGCGCCCCGCGTTCCGCTTCGCGCCGCAAGCCCGCCATGGTGCCCTTATAGTCGTCGGCTCCGAAAAGCGCGGAGCCGACGACGAAAGCGTCCACGCCTGACGCTCCAAAATCGGCGATAGTCTTCAGGTTGATACCGCCGTCGGACTGGATGATCGTTGGGAGCTGCCGACGTCCGATCTCCGCGCGAAGGGCGCCGATCTTGTCCAACACGCGGGGCTGAAACTCCTGCCCGCCGAAGCCAGGATTCACCGCGAGGAGAAGCACATAGTCGGCCAGGTCCAGTGACCATTCAATGAGCGACAGCGGCGCCGACGGTCCCAGGGCAATGCCCGGGTGCGCGCCGCACGAGCGCACGATCTGGAGTGACCTGTTCAGATGCGTGACAGACTCCGCGTGGACGCTGATGTGTGTGGCCCCCGCCTCGGCAAAACGCTCGATGAACAGGTCAGGGCAGTCGATCATGAGGTGTGCATCGATGGGGATTTTTGTGATCCTCCGCACCGCCTCGACGGTCATTGGACCCATAGTGAGATTCGGCACGAAATGCCCGTCCATGACGTCGACATGGATCCAATCCGCTCCAGCCGCTTCCACCGCTCGCAGCTCTTCGCCAAGACGCGTGAAATCAGCCGATAGAATTGAAGGTACAAGAAGCGCCATGCAGCGTGCGGGGTGCCACGCCCTGCTACGGGCCGCACGGCGTTCCGTGCGCTCCACCGTGCCCGGGCTAGTAGCTCCCCGATCCCTCCGCCCCTGTGACGATGGCCACGCTCGACACGCACCCCAGACGGCTGGCGCCCGCACCGATGAAGGCAAGCGCACTCTTGTAGGTACGAACGCCGCCGCTCGCCTTCACGCCCATCTCACGGCCCACAACGCGGCGCATCAAAGCGAGATCTTCCACGCTCGCCCCACCGCCGGAGAAACCGGTGCAGGTCTTCACAAAGTCCGCTCCCGCTTTCTTGGAAAGCTCGCACGCCAGGACCTTCTCCTCCTGTGTCAGGAGCGCCGTCTCGATGATCACCTTGAGAATGGTATTGCCGCGCGTGGCCCGACGTACGGCGCGGATATCCTCTTCCACTCCATGATGGTCGCCCGATTTCAGAAGGCCGATGTTGATCACCATGTCGATCTCGGAAGCGCCATCCTCGATGGCTTCCCGCGTCTCGAATGCCTTGGACCTGCTCGTCATCGCGCCCAGGGGAAACCCGACAACCGAGCAGACTTTGACGACCGTGCCCTGAAGCTTGCGGGCAACATAGGCCACCCGGCAGGAGTTCACGCAAACACTGTAGAAGCGGTACTGGAGTGCCTCCTGGCAGAGCTTGTCGAACGCGGCGGTGGGGGCCTCGGGCCGCAGCATCGTGTGGTCGATGTACTTCGCGATGTCCGCCGGGACCAACGCGGGGGCCGCCGAAGCGCTCGACGCGCCCGATTCCACGGGCTTTCCCGCGGCTGGAGCCGCGGCACCCATGCGCGCCATGACCTCGCTTACGATTTTCTCGATCAACTGGTTCTGGTCCATGACTCTTACAAGCCTCCTCGCTCGATTGCCATGATCTTGTTCACACGGATGATATGACGTCCGCCGCCGAAACGCGTCTCAAGCCACGTGCGGGCCATTCCCGCAAGCTGCCCCGCGTCATGGAGCGGCCCGCCGAGGGTAAGCACGTTCGCGTTGTTGTGCTCTCGACTATTTATGACGGTGCGCACGTCGTAACACAGGGCCGCGCGGATGCCCTTGATCTTGTTCGCGGCCATGCAGGAGCCGATCCCGGCTCCATCGAGCACGATCCCACGCTCGCAGTCGCCGCTCACGACTTTTCGGCAGACCGCCACCGCTATGTCCGGGTAGTCAACGGGGCCCTTGTCATAACAGCCCACGTCCACCACCCTGTATCCGATTGCCTGCAGGTAGGTCCGCAGCGCTTCCTTTTGGCCGAATGCCCCGTGATCGGAGCCGATGGCCACGCTCCGCACGCTGTCCTTGTCTCCCACGGGAGCCCCCTTACGCGTTCTCGATGTCGATTCGGTCCACGATCCCGCAGATGGCCGTCCGGATCGTCATCGCGGTTTCATCTCCGATCACCGTCCGCGCGGAGCCGCCTTCGTCCACGACGAGCACCAGATCCCCGACACCCGCCTGCACCCCGTCCACCGCCACCAGGCTCTTGCCCTTAGGCTTCCCATCGGGTCCCACGGGTTGCACCACGAGGATTTTCCGCCCTTCATAGTGGACATGCTTCTCCGTAGAGACGACATTCGCTGTCACCCTTGCAAGGGTCATGATGTCCTCCGTGCGCCGGCCGTCGCGGTATCCCCCGCGACATTTATGGCCGTCGCGGTATCCCCCGCGACGCTCACAGCGTCGACGACGCCCAGGATCGCCGCGTCGCCGGGATTGAACCAGCCGTTCGGATTGGCTTGGGCCGCTTCCTTGCCGGCCTCGAATATCACGAGGTCCCCCTCGCCCGCCTTCGCGACGTCGAATGCCACGAGCACGCTGCCGGCACTCGTACCGCTCTCATCCACGGGCTGTACGAGGAGGAGCTTCAATCCCATGAAGCACTCCATTTTCTGCGTGCAGACCACCCTGCCGATCACGCGTCCCAGCTTCATCGTTACCTCATGAGCGCACGAGCCGCCATCCGCGGCGCTGCGCGGCCTTTCTATACAATCCTGAAATAGTCCACCAGCGTACAGCGCCGCTCGCGGGTGAACGTGCGCGCACGGGTGATGCCTTCCCCGGTCGGGCTGGCAATCGTGAAGGAAGAGTATCCCGCCCCGCCGTGCCCGAGCCCGGCATAGCAAGGTCCGTTTTTCACGAACAGCGAGCAATTCATCAGCCGAGCCATCTTGGACAGCTTCTCGATGTCGTGCGAGTGGATCATGGCCGAATGGCGGAATCCGTGCTCGACCACCACGGAAAAATCTATCGCTTCGTCGGCGCTGCGCATACGTACGAGGGGCAGCACCGGCATGAGCTGCTCGGTCCATACGAGAGGGTGGTCCCGATCGACTTCCATCAGGAGAAGCCGAGTGGCCGGTGGAACATCGACCCCAGCTGCGCGCGCGATGAAGACGGCATCCTTGCCGACCATATTCTTGTTCGGCGCGCTTTCCGTCCGCGGCCCCTTTGGGGAGGGGATCACGAGCCGTGTCACCGCCTCGATCTGACTGCCGGTGAGCTCGAAAGCCCCATTGGCCCTCAGTTCCTGCTTCAGCTTGTCCGCAATGGAATCCACGGCAAGGACTTCCTTCTCGCAGATGCACACGACGTTGTTGTCGAAGCTGGCCCCAGCCACGATGTCCCGCCCGGCCTTCACCAGGTCCGCGGTGGCATCTACGACGCAAGGCGGATTGCCGGGCCCGGCGCAGATGGCTTTCTTTCCGCTGCCCATGGCCGCCTTCACCACCGCCGGGCCACCGGTGACGACGAGGAGCGCCACCCCGCGATGCCTCATCAGCTCGTTGGCGCTTTCAATGGAAGGTTCCGACACCGCGCAGAGAAGGTTCCGCGGTCCGCCTGATTCCGCGATGGCGTCATTCAGCAGCACCACGAGACGCTTGGAAACCCCTTTCGCATTCGGATGAACATTGAACACCACCGAGTTGCCCGCGGCGATCATGCCTATGGAATTGCTCGTGATTGTAGCGATCGGATTCGTCACGGGTGTGATTGCGCCAATCACCCCGTAGGGAGCACGCTCGGTGATGGTGAGACCGTGCTCGTCGGAGTAGGCCGCGGGCTCGACATCCTCGACACCCGGCGTCTTCAATGCGGCGAGCTCGTTCTTCACTTTTTTGTCGCGTATGTTGCCCAGCCCGGTTTCCTTCACCGCCTCGTCGCAGAGCGAGTCGTTGGCGCCTATGACAGCGCGGCGCAGAGCGTCGATCATACGCCGCCGCGTGTCCAGCGGCAGCCCCGAGAGCTCCCTCTGTGCCGCGGAGGCCGCGGCGACCGCCATGTCGATGTCGGGAAAGACGCCGCCCCGGGACACACCCGCCGGTGCGCGGTCCGCCGCGCCCGTCTCCGTTGCCGCGGCCTTCGCGATGAGGGCCGAGATCTCGGCGTTCTCGAGGACCTCAGTAACGATCCGCCGAACATCATCCGCCTGTTGGGCCATGCCTCTACCCCTCATGACCCGCGGCGTACACCACCGCGCCGCGCTGGTCGATGGCATCCACGATCGCCACGATCAGGGTATCCATCGGTCTGTCCTCCGTGCGGTACGCCCAGCGGCAGGAGCTTCCCTGCGTGACGAGCACGAGCTCACCCCGATTGGCGCCCACCATGTCAAGGGCGACGAGGTACTCTCCCCGGCCCTTGCCCGACTGGTCGCAGTCTTCGATCAGGAGCCATTGTGCCCCGTCGATTCCGTCGGACCTGCGAGTGGCAACTACGGTTCCCCGCACGCGCGCAAGATTCATGCCGGACCTGACGCAGCGAGCTCGCCGCTTTTGTCATAGGTGAGCGCACCGTCCTTCTCAATGGCGTCCACGATCGCGATGATTGTCGCGTCCGACGGTCTGCCTTTCGTGGTGTCGGTCATTCGTGCGCTGGATCCCGTGACGTAGAACACGATCTCCCCCGCATTCGCGCCCACGCTGTCAATGCCGACCACGAAGTCGCCCTTGCCTTTCAGCGTTACGGCGTCCACCTTTTCCAAAAGGAGCAGCCGCAGCCCCTCCATGGAAGAGGGCTTGTGCGTGCTCACCACCGTGCCTTTTACCCGCGCCAGAACCATGACTTCATCCCTTCTTCTATTTCTTCTCCGCAGGCTTCCGCCCGAGGGGCAGGGCCGCGTCCACACTCTCGTGCGGCCTCGGAATAACGTGCGTGCTCACGATCTCCCCCACCTTCTCCGCCGCACGCGCACCGGCATCCACCGCCGCTCGGCACGCCGCAACGTCCCCGCGCACGATCGCCGTCACGTACCCGCCTCCGATTTTTTCGAATCCCACGAGGTCGACCTTCGCGGCTTTCACCATCGCGTCCGCCGCCTCCACCATCGCCGAGAATCCGCGGGTCTCGATCATTCCCAGAGCATCAAACTGGATCTCTGCCATATCTACCTTCCTCTGCCTAGATTCTCGCCGCATTCGCCGCAATCTCGCGGCCATTGAGCCCCGCCAGGCGCGACTCCACCACCCGACGCGCTTCGATCACCTCCGACTCGTCCCCGGCAATGTACACCCGCCCGAAAGCCCCGAAGCCGAGCACCTCGATGATGTTCACCTTCGAAGTCTTTTCCGCCTCGTTGGCGGCATAGTAGGCGTAACCCGCCGGCTCAACCTCCAGCACGTACAGCGTGTCGCCCCGCAGCACCATGTTCCCGTGGCGCACCTTGTTGATGAGCTGCGCGTGGTGATCAGAGATGTTCTTGATGAGCTGGCTGGTCATTACCCGCGGCTTCAGCCGATCAATCTCGCTCTTCTTCAGCTCGCGCAGCACGGCCTCACCCGCCATCCGCGCATCCCCTTGGCTGTCCGAGTGCACCTCCAAGAGTCCGTAGGCGCGCTCGACAATCTGCAGCCCCGGGGTCACGTTCGTGGCCTTTAAAGCGATGTCGGTGAGCCGATTGATCTCGATGCCCGGCGCTATCTCGATGACGCAGCACGCCTGCATGCCGATGGGGTAATACCCCTTGGAAACGGTTGCGATGAACGAAGCGTTCTGCAACTGCAGCGAATCGAGGAACACATAGGTCCTGAGGTCCACCGCCATGGCCTATGCCTTCCTTCCCAGCGGCAGGGCCGCGTCCACGCTTTCGTGCGGCCTGGGAATCACGTGCGTGCTCACGATCTCCCCAACCTTCTCCGCCGCGCGCGCCCCGGCGTCCACCGCGGCACGGCACGCCGCGACGTCCCCGCGCACGATCGCTGTCACGTACCCGCCCCCGATCTTCTCGTAGCCGATGAGCTTGACATTCGCGGCTTTCACCATCGCGTCCGCCGCCTCCACCATCGCCGAGAAGCCCCGGGTCTCGATCATTCCCAATGCGTCCATCTGGTTTTCCGCCATCTCCTCCCCCTTCCTTCCTGTGTCCTAGTGCATTTCTCGCCCGCCGGTGACGTTGAAGGACTGTCCCGTGCAATAGTCGCCGTCAATGGTAAGAAACCTCACGAATGCCACCACATCGTCGATCCTGCAGAGTCTCCCGAGCGGCACTTTTGACGTGAACTGCTTCACGACGGCCTCTTCCTCCATCTTCAAGTTCTCGACATAGCCCTTGCTCACCGCGCCCCATACACCTGTCTTCTCGACAATGCCGGGGCAGAGGCAATTCACCTTGATATTTTCCTTGGCCAGCTCGTATGCCATGGCGTGAGTCATCGAGATGATCGCGCCTTTGGCTCCCGAGTAGGCGGCCATGATCGCCGAGCCGGTCTTTCCGGACTTCGAAGCGAAGTTGATGATGCGGCCGTCCTTGAGCTTCTTCATCGTCGTGAGAGCGCCCTGCGAGCACCAGACCGACCCGTTGATGTTGATCCGATTCATTTTGTCGAGCCGCTCGGGAGTGATCTCTTCGAATGGCTGCTGGTCCACCGCTCCCGCGATATTGGCGAGGGCGAAGACGTCGCCGAGGCTCTTCGCGATGTCCTCGAAACACGCGAAGACCGCCTTCCGATCCGTGATGTCGAGGATGTAGCCACGGACCGCGTGACCGGCTTTCGCCAGCCGGTCGGCCTCTTTCATGACATCGGGATTGATGTCGATCATGGCCACCTTGGCTCCGAGGCTGCAATACATCTCCGCCACTCCAAGCCCGATGCTCTTTGCCGAGCCGGTGACGACGCAGGTCTTTCCTTTCAGATCCACGCTCATTTCTTTCCTCCTATATCAGCATTCCGCCCGTGACGTCGAGACATGTGCCCATGATGTTGAAAGACTTTTCCGACGCCAGGAACGCGACCGTGTAGCCGATCTCCACCGGGAGCGCAAAGCGGCCGGACGGTATGCGCGCCTCGTATGCTTTCTTCAGCTCGGGGTTGGTCCACTTGTCCTCATTGATGGGTGTGCGAACCATGCCGGGAGCGATTGCATTGACTCTGATGCCATGCTCGGCCAGCTCCCGCTGGAGCGTCTTGGTGAGCATGATGATGCCGGCCTTCGCAGAAGCATAGTGCGCGTGACCGCCGGTGTTGTACGTGATGCCGGACTTGGAAGAGAGGTTGACAATGCTTCCTTTGATCCCGCGCGACACCATCTGCTGTGCGACCCTCTTGCAGAGCATGAACGGGCCGTTGAGGTTTATGTCGATGACCTTTTCCCAGTTACGGTCCGGCATGTCGAGAATGCTTTCCGTGGGCCAGATGCCGGCATTGTTCACCAGAATATCGACTTGGCCGTACGCCGCGACTAGGTCCTTCATCATGGCGTCGAGGTCATCCGGCTTGGAGACGTCCGCGTAAAACGGGCGGCAATCGGTCTCGTATCTGCTGCTGAGATCAGCGGCGAACGCGGTCACGTCCTCCTTGCCGACTATCCAGTTGACACCGACATTCACGCCCTCCTGCGCCAGAGCTTCGCAGATCCCTGCCCCGATTCCCGTTCCCCCGCCTGTCACGAGTGCGGTTTTGCCTCTCAGGCCCAAATCCATAGTCGGATTCCTCCTTCGTCAGTCACTCTATATAGCGCTATATATAGTAGCACGCGGGTTTTGTCAAGAACTTTTTTGCCACTTGCGCTATATAGCGGCATAATATATAGCTTTAGTTGAGGGTCGAGCAGCAGAGGTATGCCAGCAAGAATATTCACTCATGCGCTCGAAAACAATCCTTGAAAACAATATCTCCGCGCCCTACAGTGGGATTCAACGGTACCCAGATGTCGCAGGACCCCGCGGAAAGCAATCAATATCTTTATGAAAGAATTTATCTCGAGCTGAGAGAGGAAATCCGGTCCGGAAAGTACCGCAAGGGGGACTGGTTTCCGCCAGAGCGCGTGCTGAAAGACAGGTTCGCCACCACGCACCTTACCGTTCGGAACGCACTGGCCAAACTCGTTCTCGAGGGCTACATCGAGCGGTACAGCGGCAAGGGTACGCTTGTCATCTACTCGCGGGATAACGCGGTCGCCTCGCAACGGGGATCGCACTTCGTCTCCGGGCATCTTCTTCTCAGACACATGGACGAGACCAATGCAACCATCCTCGAGACGTTGGAGCGGCAGCTCCGCGGACTCGATCTGCCCCTACGGATTTCCCTCCATCACGATGACGCTCTGCTGGAAGCGGCGTTGTACGGCCAGGCCGCGGGAAGCGGATCCCTCGTCATACTCGAGCCCGCGGCATCGTCGCAATCGATCCTCCATAAGGCAGCTGAGCTTCAAAACACCATTGTGGTGCGCGGCCTGCAAGACCCACCACGCTGCCCGCAAGTGATCGTTGACGACGTGAAAGGGGCGCGGGAAGCGGTGCGCTATATCTGCGATCTCGGATACCGAATGATTTCCTTCGTTTCCGGCGAGCCATGCTTTGCCGCGGAGCAGCTGCGAAAAGGGTACGAAGAGGGCCTTGCCGCGGAGGGTTTGAAGTTGAATGTCGCGTTACAGGCCGGCGCGGCGGCTGGAGTCGATGCCGCAGCGGAATCCTGCCGAAAGATTCTGGACAAGTCCCCCGATTGTCGGGCATTCCTTTGCGCCACAGACGAGGCTGCCGCTGGCGTAATGCGCTGTATGAGCTCGGCCGGCTTCGTTCCCGGGCGTGATTGTTCCGTGATCGGCTATGGCAATTCGCGACTCGCGTCCGGCATGGGCATTACTTCTTTGGACCCCGGCGCAGAGAAAATCGCTGAAACCATCATGTCCATCGTACGTGACATGATGGCCCGCGGCTCATTCCCGATCGAAACATTCAAAACCTCACCTGATCTGAAGCTTCGTACCACCTGTTCCCGCAATATTTCCCCGATGTAGAAATACCAATTGCGCTCGAAGGCCCGCAAGAACGCCGCCCGGTATCCGCGAGCGCTGTCAAACATACGTTGTGAGGAAAGAATCTCGACGCCTGCACCCTGGCGTCATCACGAAATGAGCCGCGCAGATCGTCGATCAATCCTGCCGGTGCAGTTCCCGCAGGAGCGCTTCCTTCTCCTCGCGGCTTCGCCGTAGATCCTCTTCTGCCTTCCTGCGGCTGCTCACGTCGCTGACGGTGAGCCGGCATACCTGCGCGCCTGTCTCGTCCAGCACAAGGTTGGCCGAGAGACCGGCCCAGAACGCCTCCGCGTCTCTCTTCATCATCCGCAGCTCGCAGCCCTGCGTCTCCCCTTTCTCAAGGAGGCTTTTGCGGAATAGATAATAAACATCCTGGTCCAATTTGTCGATGAATCGAGTGAAGAGCTGACCGACAACCACGCTTCTCTGGAGCCCCAGGAGCGTGGTGGCGGTGAGATTGGCTTCCAGGATCTGCCCCAGCGCACCGACGCTGAAGTAGCCGACCGGGGCCAGATCGTACAGGTCGAAGTAGCGCGCTCTTTGAATTTCGAGTGCCGTTTGGGCTCGGCGCAGCTCCTCGTTCTGCATTTCCAGCTCGAGCTTGTGCACGAGCAGCTCGTGAACGAGCAAGGCGTAGCCGTTGGGCGGCGTGCCCACCGTGTCCGGCACTGGATTCGTGTTGATCATCTCTGCAATCCGCTCGGCCCGAGGCCTGATGTCCTCGCTTTCGGGCGTTTCCGCTGTCCTTCCCATGGTATCTCCTCCGCGCTTATCGGCGCCGTTTCGGCTTATTACGATCCAGTCAATTCCCGCGGTCCGCGTGGCTCTCCCGGAGAATGAAATGGATATCCTTCATGCCTGCGAAAGCGAAAGGCGCCGCGATGAGCTCGACGTCCACGCTCGCTCCGTCGAGGCGCAGAATCTTCACCATGATCGGCGACGCCGGGTCGCCGGAGAGCAGAAGCCCCGCTAGGTGTACTTTCAAGCGTTCGCGGAAATCGGGGTGAACCAGGTCGTATGCGGGCTTCCCGATCAGCTCGGACTCGGATCGCGCCTTGAACAGCAGCAGGCAGGCCGGATTCACAAGCGCAAGAGCCCCCTGGTGTTCGATGAATACCGCGTCCTTTGAATAGTTCATCAGGTTGCGGTACCTCTCCTCAATCAGGCGGAGCGCGTCCTGTGCCATCTTCCTTTCGGAGATGTCGACGAACGTGATCACCGCACCCTCGATCACATTGTCCAACGTCCTGTATGGCTGGATGCGCATGGCGTACCAGGCTCCTGATTTTGTCTGAGCTTCCAGTTCCTTCGGGATCAGGGAGTCAAGCACTTCTTGAACGTCGTCCACGAGGGTGTCGTATTCCCTCAGGTTGGCGGTGATGTTCCCCACGGGCCTCCCAATGTCAGCGGCGATCAGGTTGATGATCCGTGTTGCCGCTGGCGTAAAACGCACGATCTGCAGATGGAGGTCCACGAATACGGTGCCGATGCCCGTCCCGGCCAGGAGGTTGTTCATGTCGTTGTTGACCTGTGACAGGTCGACGACCTTGGTCTGCAGCTCCGCATTCACAGTGGCCAGTTCTTCATTGATCGACTGCAGCTCTTCCCTGCTGGTTTCCAACTCCTCGTTGGCCGACTGCAATTCCTCGTTGACGGATTGCATCTCCTCGTTCGACGACTTCAGCTCCTCATTGGAGGTGGCGAGCTCCTCGTTGGCAGCCTGAAGGTAGTCTTCCTTTGCGCGCAACTCTTTCTTCAACTCGAGGATCCTCGCGTCGACCTCCACGGCGTCCTCCGCGCCGTTGGCCGCTTCCACCGGACGCGGAGCGGCTGGCTCCAGCGCCTCGTCGCGAAGTGCGACGATCTCCAGGAGAACCAGGTACAGGAGGGCTTTCGGATCCCCAGCCGGATTCGCGGCCATCGGACGCACCGTCAGGTTGACGCGGGAGAAATCACCGTTGGTCCTGACCCGCAGGCCGGCAGAGAGCACGATCGCGTTGGTCGCGACAGCCTTTCGCAGGGCGATGGTCAGGTCGGGCCGCAATCCCTCACGAGCCATCGCCAGAATGTTGCTGACACCGGGCTCGCCTTGCGGCGGTTCAAGGAATAGGCCTGTGCGGCCATGGAGATAGAGGATGTCGCCCTGGCCATTCACGAGGGCACTGGCAGGGGCGAGTTGCTGCAGCAGGGCCTGTTCCATCAACCCGCGCAGGTCCTGCTTCCCGATAATCCTTGTTCTCTCGACGGTTCGCGCAATTGAGCCGGAGGGCGCCGTGATGGTCTGGACGAACCGACCTAATGTCTTCCGATTGGCTACTGAAAGTTCCTCTCTGCGCTGATAAATCTTCGACGAGCGGTCCACTACGGCAAACATGTCTCCGAATTCGCCCACGGTTTCGGACTTGCCGATGAACAGGAAGCCGCCGGGGTTGAGCGCGTAGTGAAATAGCGGAATGACCTTTTTATGCAGCGTCTCGCCCATATAGATAAGCAGATTTCTGCAACTGATCAGATCCAGCCGGGAGAAAGGCGGATCCTTGGCCAGATCCTGCTCCGAAAAGACGAGCATATCACGGATGCCCTTGTGGACACGGTACATGCTTCCGCCTGCCTCGGCGCCGAAAAACCGGGCCAGCCGCTCGGCCGAGAGATCGGCGGCAATGCTGGCTGGGTAGAGACCAGCCCTTGCCGTGGCGATGGCCTGGGAATCGATATCGGTGGCGAAAACCTGCACCGTGCAGTTCTGTCTGATTGCTCCCATCCTCTCCTGGAGGAGGATGGCCAGGGAATAGGCTTCCTCGCCCGTGGAGCAGCCAACCGACCAGATACGGATCACGTCGCCTGCATCCCTGCCTTCGAACAGCCTCGGGATCACCTGCTCTTCGAGGGCCCGGAAAGCCTCGGGATCGCGGAAAAAATTGGTGACCCCGATCAGCAGATCTCGGAAAAGCGCGTCAACCTCGCTCGGTACCCTTTGCAGGAAACTGACGAACTCGTGCATCGTCTCAATCTGCTGGACGGCCATTCGCCTCTCGATGCGGCGAATCAGGGTGCTCGGCTTGTAATACGTAAAATCGTGGCCGGTCCGGGTACGGAGGAGGATGCAGATCTTGTTCAAGTCCTCACCGCCAGCGGGCAGGGAGGAAGGAACGATTCGGGAAGCCTTGCCAAAAGCACGCCCCGCGTAGGCAATGAGCTCCATCGGCATCTCGGCTGGCGGGAGCTGGAAATCCACCAAACCGGTGTTTATCGCGCTGCGGGGCATTCCTTCGTACTCGGTGGAGTCGGGAGTCTGCGCCATCGCCATGCCGCCCTCGCCCTTGACCGCCCGGACCCCCTGCGTCCCATCGCTTCCGGTGCCCGAGAGAACAATGCAGATCGCCTTCTCGTGCTGGTCCTGGGCGAGGGAGCGGAAAAAGAAGTCTATCGGCAGGCGCTGGCCTCGCGGAGCCGAAGGCTCCAGCAGTTGGAGCGACCCGTTGATGAGTGCCATGTCCCGATTGGGAGGGATGATGTACGCGCAGTTGGGCTTCACCACGATCCCGTCCACGACCTCGTAGACCTGCATGCGAGTATAACGACGAATGAGCTCGGCGAGTATGCTCTCGTGGTCCGGCGCGAGATGCTGGACAAGGACGAATGCCATGTCGGGGTCGCCTTCGGCGGGCATCCCGGAGAAGAACTTCTCAAACGCCGAGAGCCCACCGGCGGAGGCCCCGATGCCGACGATCGGAAATGTTCCATCGTCCGCGGGGCCGGATACTTCCCGGTCGCGGGCCGCAACCTGCGCCGGTTCGTCCCCGCCGAAGGCTTGCTCTGCGGGGTGAGCCACCGCCAAGTCTACTTTTCCAGAGTTCGCCTTCCTTTTCGACGAAGAGTTCCTCTTTTGCATCCTTCTCCTTGCCGCCTAAAATATACGCCATATCCTTCTGTTACAACAAGCGCGGCTGGAGGCGGCAATCACACGGCCCGACAGCTGCTCTGGGCTCGACATTTTGTATCCTTCCATTGCGATCGACCCCAGTGGTACGGCAGATCGCGAGGAAATGTGACTTGCTCGACTGTACGTCTCACAGTCAGACTCACCAGGGAGATGGGGTGGTGCGAGAAGGAGTCGAACGTGCTGCAGGGGTTGTTTTGATCAGTGAACAGTCCACGAATGAAGAAAGGGACGGCCTCGCGGTCGTCCCTTTCAGTTGCTCCCTATTCCACGGCTCCCTTTGCCACGGTTTTTGCGACGCTCGAGCCGGCGAGCGACGTGGGTTTTCGGGATTCGAATAGCCTCTGTAAGAGACAGAAGACAAATACGAGGAATCCGATCACGATACGCGTCCACCAGGAGTTGAGCGTGCCTTGAAAGACGACCAGCACCTGGATGATCCCATAGACCAGGACGCCGAGGAGCGACCCGAAGATATTCCCCACACCTCCGGTCAACAGGGTGCCACCAATAACGACGGAAGCAATGGTGTCCAGCTCCATGCCGCTTCCGTTCAGACCGTAGCCGGAAAGCGTGTAGAATGTGAACACGATGCCGGCGAGCGCCGCGCAGAACCCGCTCAGGGCGTAGATGGCGATCTTGGTGCGCGCAACGGGAAGACCCATCAGGATTGCGGACTGTTCGCTGCCGCCGATCGCGTAGACGGTCCTGCCGAACTTCGTGTAGCGCGACACGAAGAACCCGATCAGGACAACCGCGATCGCGATCAGCGCCCCCGCAGAGAGAAAATTGTCGCCGATGATCTTGACCTGGGCGTGCGCCACGGACTCGAAAAAGGGATTCTGGACCGCAATCGTGAAGAGGCTCACGACGTAGCACAGGCCGCGCGCCAGATACAAACCGGCGAGGGTGATAATGAACGGGGGCAGGTCGAATGTCTGGATCAGGTATCCCATGAAGAGACCCAGCGCCACACCCATGAGAAGCACGATAGGGATGACAAAGAGCGGGCTCATGTGAGCCTTTTCCAAGAGATACGAGGATACCATGCCCGAGAGGGCGAGCATGGAGCCGACGGACAGGTCGATGCCTCCCGAGATGATGACAAATGTCATGCCGACGGCGAGGATCAGCAGATATGCGTTATCGATGAAGAGATTGAGGAAATTCTGAGGCGAGAAAAAGCCGCGGAATGCGATAGAACCCAGTGCGAACATGATGATGAACAATCCGAGGGTGACCAGGACGGGCAGGTTCCTCGATCCGGCGAAGCGTCTCCTGCTCATGTCGACAACTCCCTTCTGGCGAACACACGGACGATCCTTGCCCTGAATCTCGGGGACTGCATCAGGCAGACTGCCCACACGACAAACGCCTTGACGACCGGGGCAACATCGGCGGGAACGCCGAGGGCGTAGATGGTTGTCGTCAGAGTCTGGATGATCA
>Ga0265342_10000960_pt1 | contig 28697 bp, 31 predicted proteins | sample 4CB327metaG_FD_203125 | JGI IMG/M metagenome (GOLD analysis project Ga0265342, IMG submission 203125) | Rhizosphere microbial communities from Carex aquatilis grown in University of Washington, Seatle, WA, United States - 4-CB3-27 metaG | ecosystem: Host-associated > Plants > Roots >... | reverse complement strand
AAACACATTGCCGATCGGGCAGCGTTAGGCGTCGGCCGTCCGTTTGGCAGCCGGTGAAGTATCGCTTATCAAGCGATCTAGGTACGTGCGAATGCGCCCGTCGCGTGCCGAAAGTGGACCGGTGCAAATTGCTGTGATATCGAGCAGCTACCCGCCGTTCAGAACACTGCTGCGATCGAGGACATTCGTAACTTTTTGTTCGCAACGGCGACGCTATGAAAATCAATGAGGAATTATCTCGCCAGAAGGCTGTGCTTGCGTCCCGAGACAGCGCTTGCTTGTTTGCCCGCTGCCGTCGCTCGCTCCGGCCTACACACTTGATGAAGCTGGCGCCCCCTGCCGCGACGTTGGACGAGTACGCCCAAACCGTGGCTATCCTGGAGCATTACCAGCTGCTCTTTTCGGACGTCGACGATGCTCTGGCCGCCGTGCGAGGCCTGCCCCACGGTATGGATCGCCTGGAACAGGCCATCAGCCACGAGACGGGATGGACCCAGCTCAGTGCCATCCGAGTGGCGGAAGCGTCGCACTCCACGCGCTATCTGGCGGTGCTGCGGCGATTGCTGGGACGGCTTTCGTTACGCCCCCAAACCCACATCGAAGAACGCGTGCTGCTCAAGGCGTTGGGCTCAGTGGCGGCCATTGAGAGCCTGCGAGCCGCCGAGGATCTGTTCGCCTTCTGGCAGGCCTCGGCTGACCACATTCCCGACACGCATTTGCGCCAGCACATGCAGCAGGAGGTTCTGGAAGCGGTTTGGCGGTACAGCGCCGAACGCGACTGGCAGGCGTGCCCAGAACGCTCCTTCCCTGTGAAACCGGCCTCGCCCGACGCGATCTTGGGCGGCGAAGGCCCCGGCGAGGCGGGACTGGCGGACGCCCGGCGACGCTGGGCGGTGATTTGCCAAGCCCGCCACGATGACGACGGCGACGGACAGTTGCGCGTGGACACGCTGGAGCACGGCGGAACCGTCGGCGATGCCCTGCGCCCCTACCTGGTGCTGGGCTCTGGCCCGGGAACCGAGGTGGACGACGCTTACGCTCCCCCCCAGGGAGACCACTTGGTGGTCACGATGGACGCCTGCCTGTACGACCTCGACACTCGCACCGGCAAAGCGGTCGTCCTGCCCCACGCCGACGGACGCGCGCGAGCGGGTGAGCGCTACCATGACCCCGCCGTCGCCTTCTCTCCCGACGGCACCTATGTGGCGTACCTTCGTTCTCGGGGACAGAGCACCTCGCTCGTGGTTCGCGACCTGGCGAGCGGGCGCGAACGTACCACCGACCTGGGCATGGAACAGGTGGGTGGCATGCGTGTGGACACTCTCGCCCGCGTGGTGTGGCTGGAGATGACCCAAGCACCGGCGCCCGATGCACCGTGGATCGAATGGACCGTGTCGGGACCTCGCGAGCCGCTCTGCCACAGCCACGGCACCATCGACGGCAACCACCGGCTGAAGCGGCCCAAGCCCGCCTTTCGCTGGCGCCTGTGGCCGATGGCCGGGGGGCCACTGCGCGACGGTGCGCTGGAGACCACCTTTCCGAGCCACTGGCCGCAAGGGAATTTCGAGTCGCTGAGAGACCTGCTGGTGCCCGTGAAACAAGCTGGGCGAAGCATGGAAGGCCTCCCGGCGGGGCCATTCCGTTGGCGTCCTACTGAGTGACCTTGTGCGTGCGGAACGGCCAGCGAACCGGCCACGTCCGGGACCAGGTCCACGGCTTTGGGCCTGGCGAATGCGGGTTCCAGGCGCCCGTCGCCGGTTGACCAGGGACGCTTGAATTCCAGGGTTCGTCGCCCCGATTAGCTGCACCGGCCAAGAAAAGTTGGCTGGAAACCATCGCTGCCCGTCCAGCATCTCAAGAGAGCCCGAGCGAACAGGCACGTCATGAGGGCCCAGGTGTAGGAACATCAGAACTCCGTTCAACCTCGATCCGCATGTCTACCCTGCGCGAGCAGACTCGCCCTATCCTCGGGAGCTCCTGAACTGTCCCCGCCAACCGAGGGACGGGCGGGGGCTGCATGCGCATAACTTAGACGAGACATCAACATGATGACCAAAACGCGACTTGGAATACTAGCGATCAGGTCCTTGGCCTTCGCCGCAACCCTTGGAATCAGCCGGTCCAGCATCGCGCAGACGGCATCCACGCCAAGCGAGGCCACGAGCAAGCCCGTGCACGTGTTTGTTCAAGTCGGAACCGGGCTCCTCGAATTTGCGCACGCCGAAGTGGGAATCCTTCTGGCCTCCCGCCTGACCCTGGAGGCGATGGTGGCGTGGGATGGCGTGTTCGATTCGCGCTACGGCGGCGGCCTCATGTACTCCTTCGGCCACGCGCAAGCGGGGCGGCCGCCGCGCAATGCCCTGTTGGTCGGTGCGCGCCTGATGTTGAACTCCACCGCCTCGTTCGATAGCCACGGCGAGGATCTGTCTTCGTATGTGTTGCTGCCCGTGGGCTACGGGTATCTGGGAGATTCTGGTTTCTATTTTCGCGCCACGCTCGCCCCCGCGATTACTCGGTCACGAGCGGATAGCTCAACCGTCTTAACCGGCACAGCGGTCGAACGCAAATGGACCCTGGGCGGACCGATGCTCAACGCCGCCGTCGGCTTGACCTTTTGACATCAACCGACAAGTTAGAGCCCTGACCGAGACGCTCCCTTCATCTTGAATGTGCGCCGGAACGGAACACGATGAAATTCATCGTCGAATCGTGGCAGGATGAGTATCGGCAGTACGCGAATACCGAACGGCCGCACCAGGGGCTTTATGGCCGCACGCCGGAGGAGGCTTCAGCTCGTCTGCCGGAGGCCGGCGTCATCGACATCGCCGTGTTTCGCGCTCGGAGACTCGTGCGGCGCCCCTACGCGCATGGACTGCTCCAGGGCTATTCGCTCGTCGAAGACGACTCGGCACGCGAAGCCGCCTAGGCTGATCAGCGTGCCCCCGGGCTTCTCCGTGCGGATCGCACGAAGGGGTACCCCTCGTCAGCGCGTATATGCGATGTTGAATTTGTGCGTTCGGCTTGCTTCTCAGGCCGAAGTGGTGAGGTTGCCGCTGCGCGTGAGCTGCGGCATTTTGGAATTCAGGCACCCGGGCCGGAGCCGGGGAGGGTTTCTTGGGATCACGCTCAGGATCTCTGCCCTGTTAACCAGACGAAAAGGTGCACGGATCGAGTGGGGTAGCATTATCGGGACCGGCTCGATCTCTTCTGAAAACATTAGTTGTTACAGGACCTTATAGCCTGAGATCATTCACCCCAGGCCACTTTGGGTGTTCGTCTAATGGGGAGAATGGGGAGCCACCCCTCGTCCCCCACCAACTTGGGTGGGGTAGATGGTTTAACAGGGGCGGCGGGGAGGTGATCGCGGGGGCGCGCTGATGGGCCTGTTTCTGCTGGGGCTTGGGCGTGTCCGGTCCTTCGCGACGGCTACATGACTTTTCGCAGAGATCACGAATTTGTGCGCCGGGATGGTTTCGTGGCGGCCAAAGTGCTCTCTGGTGCCCTTTCTGGGGAGAGAGCGTCAGAGAGCGGTTAACGGATAGAGATCGCGGTTAACAGCAACACAGCAACGCGCTTTCGGCTGGATGGGGCCGGTGCTCTGCGACTCGTGGACTAGCGCGCGCGTGACGGAACCGCTTGGACGGCCGCTCGGATTCCCTGTGCGACGTTGGTCCACGCCCCGTAGTATCCGGAAAATCATCGCGCCGATTCTCGCATGAATTCAATGGGATATGGAGCTTGGAAAGGCAGGAATGAAGGGGCAAGGTACCTGAGGATGTTGCCCGCCACGCTACAGTTTCTCATCGTGATGATCGCCTCGGCGATCAACGACAGGCTGCAGCGAAAGCTCGACTACGTGGAGGAAGAGAGACGTATCCTCTGGGAGGAAGTCGAGGCCCTCACCAGGGGCAAGAAGATCTCGTTCACTGCCCACCAGCGACGTCGTCTCGCCGAGGCAGGTAAGTTGCTCACGCCTGAGGAACGCCGGCGGTGCTGCCAGCTCGTCAAACCGGCGACGATTCTGGCGTGGTTTCGCCAATTGGCCGCGAGGAAATACGACAGCTCTGAGGCCAGGCGGGGCCGGCCTCCCAAGCCCAAGGATGTCCGCAAACTCGTCGTCGAGATGGCCATGGCCAACCCCGGCTGGGGCTACACCAAGATCAGGGATGCGTTGAGGACCGGCCTCGGGATCGAGATAGGTCGCACGACGGTGGCGGAGATCTTGGCCGCGGCCGGCATCGAGCCGTCGCCGGAGCGAGAGAAGAAGCGAACGTGGAAGCAGTTCATCACAGCGCATTGGGACTCGCTTTATGGGTGCGACTTCTTCAGCGTCGAGACTCTCGGGCTGGGCGGAACGGTTCGCTACCTGGTCTTCTTCGTCATCTCGCTTAAGACGCGCGCCGTGGAGATCGCGGGGATACGCGTGGACCCCGATGGCGAATGGATGAAGCAGATGGCGCGCAATCTGACCGACCCTGTGGACGGCTTTCTTCGGCACGCGAAGTACCTGATCCACGATCGAGACCCGCTGTTCACGGCAGCGTTCGAGGCCATCCTGAAGGAGCGAGGGGTGAAGAGCGTGAAAATCCCAGCGCAAAGCCCCAATTGAAATCCATACGCGGAGCGCTTTGTAAAATCCATCAAGTACGAGTGTCTCAATCACTTCGTCATCTTCGGTGAACGACATCTGCGCCACTTGATCAAGGAGTTCATGGAGCACTACATGGCCGAGCGGTTTCACCAGGGGATCGGTGGCCAACTCATCAGGAACGTCCGTCCGACGAATGACAACGGGACCGATGGTATGGTCGCCTGTCACTCGCGCCTCGGCGGGCTCCTCAACTTCTATTACCGTGAGGCAGCTTGAGCCTCGACGACAGGATTTCGGACAGGACGGGAATGGCGCTCTTCAGGCAGCGAGCCGCTCGTAGCGATGATGGAGACCGCCGACCTCAGGCAGCGCTACGATCTTGCCCATGGTGGGCGGCTGGACGGGGCGCGGCTCCGGCGGGTCCTTGCCCAGGGACAGGTGCGTTCGCGACCGGTGATAGTAGGCGAAGTAGGACTTCAAAATCCGGTACAGGTGCTTCTCGCCGAGGATAATGACGTGATCAAGACATTCTCGACGGACATCCCGACGATGCGTTCGGCGTAGGGATTCTGCCAAGGCGATCGCGGCGCTGTGAGCACCTGTTCAATGCCCATGCCATCGACGCGACTCTGGAACTTTTCACCGTAGATACCGTCGCGGTCGCGGAGCATGTACTTGGGCGCAGTGTCCTCTGGGAATGCCTCGACGATTTGCTGGGCGGTCCACTGCGCGCCGGGGTGGCTGGTGACGTTCCAGTGGACGACGCGCCTGCGGTCGTGGGAAAGGACGAGAAAGACGTAGAGGACGTGAAAGGTCGCGGTGGGTACGGTCAAGAAATCGATGGAGGCCATGGAACCCAGGTGATTGTCGATGAAAGTACGCCAGGTCTGCGAGGGCGGCTTGCGTAGCTTGGGAGGCAAGAATCGGGACACGCTTCGCTCGCTGATGTCGATACCGAGCTTGAGCAACTCGCCGTGGATGCGAGGTGCCCCCCAAGTCACGTTGGCCTCGGCCATCTGGCGGATAAGCGCTTTGACCTCGGGCGAGACGTCGTTTTGAACGGGGGTCCTGCGCAGGCGTGGGCGGGCGGAGGTACGCCGGAGGTTGGCGAGCTGCTGGCGAAGGGCGAGGTTTTCGAGCGTCAGCTCCGCACGGGTGCGGAAGGTGGAACGCAGCGCTCCAAGGAGGCTCATGAACAGGTCGGCCATGGCTGGATCATGCACGAAGATCGGTGGTCACGGTCAGACCGATCATCAATCGTCATCACCGTCGGAAGAAATGGCAGCGCGGATGACCACTTGGCGAAGGACAAGAGTCCAGGCGCGAGCAGCCGGCTGGTTCGTTCACGACGATTTCGAAGCCCTGGCGTTCTGCAAGGTAGACTCGGCACCAACCAACCGGCAAGTCCTCTAGGAACATTTCGGCACTCCGCGTCGCTTTCAGCTTCTCTCACTCCCCAGATTTTGGTACCCTCTTCCCGCTCAATCGAAAAACCATCTGCGGTATTTGACCAGAAAAAGGAGGCTCGGATGATAAGGAAACTCATCTCCACCGTGGTTTTTGCCATGACGCTGCTTTTGATCAGCAGCTCCGCTTCTGCCGCGGTTCGGGTGCAGTTCAAGGACAACGACGGAACCCCGACTTCGGAATGGATGAGGCTTGAGTTCAAAATTGTTAATGACCAATCCTCTCCATACGATTTGGCCAACACGACCCTTAGTTACTTCTTTCGCGACACTTCCCAGACATGGAGCACGGCTTTATGGTCATTTCTCATCAACTCAAACCAGGCCGACGCATCCACCATTACGGCCAGCGTCGCTTCAGAGGCGTCATTGCCGGACGGTTGGGTACTGACTTTGAAATTCTCTTCCGGAATCATCAACGCAAACAGCGACTGCTGGGTATTGGTCGGGGTTCACAACCAGATATGGAAGGTCAACGAACTTGACGACTACTCATATTTGCCTGGAACTGCATTTCAGGATGACGACAGCATTTCCCTATACCACAGCGATGAGAGAATCTTTGGTCCCAAAATATTCAGTCCAATCGGAAATCGCGCGACTTTCACTCCCACGAGCAATCCTTTGATTTCCTACGACAATAGAAAGCACTATTCCTCCGACCCGGCCGTAGGCCTAATTCCAGTGTCGGGCGGTGACCCTATGCTTTATCTTGCAACATCAACCGACTTGTATTCTTCGCATTCCTGTGGAAGCATCCTTTGGCCACCAAACTGGTTTGACACTTGTGGTATCGATTGGCCGATGGATGGAGTACATCTTTATACCACCTCCGGACCCAATGTGTCGAACGTGCCTTGGGTTGAACAAGGGAACCTTCTTGCCGACAATACCATTGCCCCAATCTTCTTATTGAAGGACTTTGCCAACACTGGTGCGAATACCTCTTCCTATAATATGTTTGCGCCCGACATCCAATACGTCCCTCCTGTCCCTGGGCAAACGCAGGGCAAATTGTATATGTACATACCCATGCCCGAGAAGGCGGATGGCAAATGGCAAATCGGCACCGCGAGCGCAAACGTAAACAGCGATGGCTCCTATGATAATTTCATACAAGACAACAACTTCTTCACTCTTTACGGGAATTTCAACCCTCCAGCTAGCCCGGTCGATCCTGGAGTCTTTCCTTTGGTGGACGGAAACGGGCAACCCACCGGGGCTTACTCCATGCTCTACGTTGATCTCACCAAAGATCAGGCAGACAAGGCAAATCCCAAGATAGGGAATATCAGCATGGCCCGTCTTCGTTCCAACATGACGAGCGGTGACTTTGCTGGGAAGGTACGATTTGCCTATCCGTACACCAGTTACTCGAAGTTAATAAATTATATGGAAGGTCCGGATGTTGCGGTTATGCGCTCGAAATCTGGAAAGACGTATTACTACATGGTCTTTTCCGCTGGCGACGGGAGCAGGTTGATAGGCTATGCCATGGCCAGTGTTGCCGAATTCAATGCAGATCCTTTGAATTGTTGGAATTTCAAAGGATGGATTTTCAGGGATCTCAGCGCTGATGGCCTATCTGAAAGCCAAGGATGGCTTTTCGATGTCTTCAGCACGGGAAACAACCATGCCAATCTGATTCAAATCGGCGAAAAGTACTACGTATTCTATCAACAGGGTTCCATTGATCCAGGAAATCACCGCAGGCAGGTGTGGGCCAAGGAAATCGCGCTCATAGACAATGCAAAGAACTATTCATGGTTGCCCTCCGATGGTGAGATAGTGGGCGTGTCGCGTCCATCGTCGACGGCAGTGGTGGAGAACCTTGACCTCTACGGCAGTCTTAACGGGACGACAACGTGGATTAGTCGGTCCACGCAATACATTAGAAATTCGATCGGGAACGATACGGCTTGGTCGTATGCAACTTTGTCTACGTCCGATACCTATAAGGAAGGCGAAGGCATCTACAATAGGACTTTGAAGAAGGGGTCGACCAACCAGGAATGGGTTCTCGAAGCCGTACAAGAAACAATCGTTGGCTCCGTGCCTGTCCCGACCAATGCCGTCCGGATACGCAATATGCTGACACCCGACAAGCGAATGACCTGTGGTGGCCGCTATAGCTCAGATAGCGAGGGGACTAATTATGGGCTATTCAACAACAGGCTCGACCCCGCTTCGCCGAATCAGGTATGGGTCAAGGTAGACGTAGAATACGGACCGCCGGGCGCCATCATGTTGCGGAACCTGTCGGCTACTGATTCTAATAGCAAATTCTACCTGACCCGCGGCGGCACAACGGGTGATTCAGACACCTATTGCAAGGCTGCCGTCAGCACGAACATGCAGAGGCAAGTGTGGTTTATCGAGTAGCGATCACTGCGCTGTAGGCAAGCGGCGTCGGTGCTCCCTGTTGCGTCTCGGCCCAGCTCGTCATGTGCCGAAACTGGATCCGCCAAAAGCGTCGTGATATCGAGCGATTTCCCCTGGTTCGCATGGCGAGGTGATCGAAACTGCTAAGGATTCGGCATCAGCCAAGGTTGCCCGACGCCTCGGCAGGAGCAACCATGTCCCATGCTTGCCACCTCCTGCCGTCGGGCATATGACCACCGGATGCGCGACCTCGTGTGCGAGGAGCACGACCCGAGCCTGTTCCGACACCTCGGAGTTCCGCGCTCGACTGCTGCCAGCTGGATCCGCCGAGGTCCTCGCCCGGTCGTCTCCACCGAGGTCCTCGCCTTGGATCATGCGGAACTGCAAGCCGAGGTCCTCGCACTCCGTCGGCGAGTCCGATTTCTCCTCGCTATCATCCGGCTCGCATTCCTCCTCGTTCGTCTCTCGGGTTTCCGCCTCGACTCCAAACGCGTGCCCGATGGCGAGACGAAACGTTCGATCCTAGCCGCGGTTGCTTCCGCCCAGAAGGCCATCCCTCTCGCTGTCGCCCTGCGCGTCCTGTGGCTTGCACCGGCCCGGTTCCACGCCTGGCGCAGCCTCGCTGACAACTGCGCGGTCGACGACCGGCCGAGCTGTCCGCACTCCATCCCGATGCAGCTCACCGCCAAGGAAATCAGCACCATCGGTGACATGGTCGAGGACTCCTCGTTCCGCCACATGTCCATCCGCTCCCTAGCCCTGCATGCCCAGCGCATCGGGCGTGTCTTTGCCGCCGTCTCAACCTGGGCTCGCCTCATCCGCGAACGCGGCTGGCTCCGGCCCCGACGCCGCATCTACCCTCCCAAGCCCAAACTGGGCCTTCGTTCATCTCGCCCCAACGAGTACTGGCACATCGACGTCACAGTCATCAAGTTGCTGGACGGAACCCGAACTTACCTGCACGCGGTGATCGACAATTTCAGCAGGCGGATTCTCGCTTGGAAGCTCGTCCTGCGCCTTGAACCGCAGACTACCTGCCAGGTCCTGATCGAAGCGGCGAAGAATCTCTCCGTGGGCGGCGACGGAGCCCGTACTGGCTACTCAGCCCGTCCGTCTGAAAGTACAGGCATCATGCGGCCCTCCGGTAGTCGTGATGGAGCCCTCCGAGCACAGACTTAACCACGATGGGCTTCGTGACATCGGCAACTTCCGGGGGCTTCCCGGGGATCCGTTGGCCGATTCCCTGATGGGGCCTCGCCTCGTTGAAGTACTCCTTGTACTGGGCGACGAGCCGACCAAGATGCTGGTCATCAAAGACGACCACATGGTCGAGGATCTCGCGCCGTGCGCTGCCGACAAATCTTTCAGCGACGGCGTTCATGTCGGGAGCTCGCACCGCGGTCTTGATCACCCGAATCCCGACGCCCTCGGCTACACGGTCGAACGACGCCCCGAACTTGTCGTCGCGATCGCGCAGCAGGATCTCCGGTGCCTCTCCGTCCATCGTTGCATTTCGCAGCTGCTGGGTTGTCCACTCTTGGGTCGGGTTCCTGCAGGCAGCTGCGTAGACAACTTTGCGCGAGCCCAGGTGCACGATGAAGAACGCATACACCTGACGGAAGAGGATATCGTACGCCTGGATGAAATCGCAGGCCCACGTGGCATCAGCGTGGTTCGCCAGGAAGGTAGCCCAGCTTTGCCCTCCACTCTTTGATCGAACGCCCTTCATGTACTTCTGGATAGTGCGTTTGCTGACCCGGACGCCGAGTTTGAGCAGCTCGCCACGAATTCTCTCGGCGTCCCAGATGCGATTGCGTTTGGCCATGTCGCGGATGAGATCGATCTTTTCCAGCGCGAGACGTGAGTCATTCCGGGACTTGGACCTGTGCTGCCAGAATAGGCGGAAGCCCGTGCGATGCCATCTGAGGATGGTCTCGGGTTGGACGACAACGATGGCCTTTCGCCATGCAGGTAACAAGGCGGCGCCAATGAGCAGTCGAAGCCTATCGGTCAGCACCAGATGTGGACGGCCACTGGTCCGCCGTAGCACGCTGACCTGGTGACGGAGAGTGGCGTTTTCGACGACGAGTTCTCGTCGGGAACGGAGGCAGAGATCGGCAACGACCTGGAGCGGTTCAACCCAGTCTCGAAGCGGGGCAAGGTAGGACCAGAGACGGCGGACAGTACCTCGGAGCAATGTGGTGATGGAAGTCATGGTCAATTTGGACCACGATCCCGGTAGCCGGTCCAGGGCCACCGCGACCCATCTATCCTCGCGGAATACCTCGGGATGAGGAAGGTAGCCAGCACGGTGGATGGCCACTGGTCCGCCGGAGCACGCTGACCTGGTGACGGAGAGTGGCGTTTTCGACGACGAGTTCTCGTCGGGAACGTAGGCATAGATCGGCGACTACCTGGATCGGTTCAACCCGGTCACGAAGTGGGGCAAGGTAGGACCAGAGACGGTGGACAGCACGGCGGAGCAATGTGGTGATGGAAGTCATGGTCAATTTTGACCACGATCCCGGTAGCCGGTCCAGGGCCACCGAGACCCATCTATCCTCGCGGAATACCTCGGGATGAGGAAGGTAGCCAGCACGGCGAGATGACTTCCTTGCCGTGCTCCGGCAACGCAACCGGATCGGGTCACGTTCAATGAGACGGCACTCCCGTGCTGCTCTATACAGCAGCGGCCAAGGTAGACGTCCCTTCGAGATCAACTACGGACGCACCGCTCAATCGGATTCACCGAAGTATTTTCGAGCAGTAATCGCTGCTAGACGTTCAAATCCAACCAGGTACTGCCCTGATTTTGGCTGCTCGGCAGGCCAAATCCCCCATGTCTCAAGTTCATGACCGGACAGCATTACGACGCATGGCCTGAGGGCGGGAGGTTGCAGCGATCTGCAGAAAGCCGCCTCAGCCTGAGAGAAATTGCAGAGTTTTGCTATCAGCACGACCACGTCGAAGTTGTGTTCTCGAAGGGAGGACGCCAGCGCACCGAGCTTCTTCATGTCCTCCTCATCCACGTTCCCCTGGTCCTTGCACTCTCCAATCGCTATTAAGGGGTGAGCGTCTTCCATCCCAACCACCCAGACAAAATCGACCTCACATTCCTGGCCTGTCTTCCATTTCAGTTTGGTGCTCATTGAGTAGGCTGAGAGATTTTCGCGAAAATCGGCATCGAGTTGTTGGAGAAGAACCGCCACGGGTATGGCACCTTCCTGTCGTGGAAACCGATTGAAGAGCCCGGAAGGCTGAAACTTCCAATCGGGTCTTTGTAACAAGGGAAGTACGTTGTACCGATGTCCACACAAACCGCACTCGACATGCGTCTTTAGGTCGTCGAGCAAGAACCACTCGGTTAGCTCGCATCTTGGGCACCGAACGTCAATCCCTGCACGAAAGACATCCTTCTTGAGCAGATAGGTAAAGACGTCTTTGTATGTGAGCTTGTCTTGACCGGGACGAGGCTCAATGTAGAGGCCCTCATGGGCTGAAAACGTGGGTTTTCCGCCAACGACTTGTTGTATTGTCTGAAATGCAGCCTTCCGTGAAAACCCCTTGACCCCAGCGTGATCGCGAATGAGTTGGCGGACGCCAGGGATCTTGAATACCCGGCATTTCTGGAGGCCGCCCATCTGTTGCACTAATCGTCGGGTAATCCGCCCGGCCTGACTGACCTCAGCGTGAAGACCACAGGTTTGGAAGAGCCACTGGATGGCCTTGTCATTCTCCAGTGCATTGACAGTGACCCTGTCATCGGTGGCGGCGACTATTATGCCGATTGAGGTTGGTTCAGATCTTGCGTGGTTGTATTGGAAATAGTAGTCGCGGCCGTAGCGTTGGTTCAGCGCGGGGACGAAGGGTGGTTGAAAAGTCAAATCTTCGTGCTGGCGGCTCGCCGAGAACTGAAGCGAAGCAACAAGATGCTGGGCGTGAAACCAATCATCATCGAGATGTGGCTTTTTCGTGAGCGGTACGGTTGCTTGCACCCCTCGCCCCCCTTCGGAGAGGGAGGCCAAGGTGAAGACACTTCCGAATTCCGGATGAGGCGCTCGCTCGGCAGGTAAGCTCGTTATCAACGTCCATTGGACGCATTCGGTTAGGTCTGGGATATCTTCACGAAGGATAGGGCGGAGTGAGTAGGCCGTCATCACGCCGTCCCAGTGTACGCCTCGCTCCATATGAAGGGTCCTGAGCTGGCGAACGAAGCCCTCAACCAATGGAGCCATTCGCTGTCGATGAACAGGATCGAAGAACAAGACCGATATGCCGCGTGCTCGAAGATTCCAGAAGGCTATTAGATCGTCAACAGATTGAGCATCCCCCACGAACAGGGCAGGATGGCTGGTCTCGCGAAGAACCATCACTTCCCACGCAGAGAGGAAGGCAGGAACAGTTAGTCCGAAAAGGTCAGGTGGTATCTGTTCCTTTGGGGCAAGGCGAACACAACTAGCTCCGAGTCGCGGTGAAGCATGTTCCCTGTATGGAATCCGTGTTTCGGTCGTGGAGGGAAAGCTGCCGAACATTGCGGAGAATACGAACCGAAGAGGGTCTTCATCATCCCAAGTCACGTCGTACAATGGGATACTCGTGTCGACGAGATGTTGCCTTCTAGCCTCCTGGAACCGACGAGCAGGGTGACGAATGTCCAGAATATGGCTCACGTCGGAATCCGGAGAGAGAATGGACCCGCCAAAGAACGGCCAAGGCAGAAACTTCTCCGAGCGCAGTTTGCTATCAGAGACTGGAGCCGTTGATGGTAGCGCCAAGATGTCAACACCGAACGTTTCGGCGGTCTTGTCGGCCTCCATCGGCGAATTTGCCGACAGTATAGGGTTGTGGATGCCACCCCACAATGCATGTGAGTTGGCAAAAACCCGCTCCAACTCTCCCAAACTGGGCGAAACCAACCACCCGATGCGGATTGGACGATAACGGACGTGGCAGTTCAACGGGGTCAGAGAAGTGGACATGGGCAAATCCTACACTACCTGATGACAGAGAGTGTCTCGGCCGAAAGGCTGAAGGCTGCGGCCATCAGCTCACCTTATCGCAGGAGCTTTGTCATTGGTCGTTGGTCGTCCAGGCCCCGCCTGTCTCGTTAGCGAGGGGCACTCCGTGCGATTTGACAATCTGGGTCAGGGACCTGGATGGCTACGGTATCCGTCCGACCTGGGTACCAGCCTTCCCATCATTCTTCGCTCCTACCCTCAAGGCTTCCTGCGCTCGAAAGCCTCCCAATACGCCTCGCCAGAGGTTGCGAATTCGTCGAGTGAAAGAGCCACGCGATCCGAGCGAGCAGCACGAACGCTTTCCCCGGTGACGTCCAGATAGCAGCATGGCTCCTTGTCTGGCCAGTGCCCCTAATCACGGCGAGCCTCGCGTCGGAAATGCGGAGAGGGCGTGCTGACAGGCTCGACTCGAAGGCCGTCCAGTCAATCGACAGGATTCGCCCCATTGCAAGGTACGCGCTGGCGGCATCATTTTGCTGATCCTTCGTGAGCCCTGTCATGTCTGGCTCGGGACCGGGCCACAGTTCGAAGCTGGCGGCCTTGGCCCAGAGGACTCCATCGACGATGAGATACCAGGTCGTGGCTTCGGCAAGATTCAGGAACTTGCGAATGTGGGGTATGTCGAATGTGAACGTCAGCCGACGCGCTAGCGGGTCAGACACCGCGCAGGTCAGTTCAGCGTCGTGCAGGATGGACCACAGTTCAGGAATCGCCATCTGCGTCGATTATCGCACCTTTCCGTTCCCCCTGTCCGCGACCACGGCTGCAAGCATTGGCCACACCCCAGTACTCGCATCTCCTCATATGCTTCCCCGCTTCGTGAGTTGGCAAATCCATCGAAAACCCCGAAGAATTCGACGATTTCGGCCGTTTTACTCACGAACTCACGAAATTCCCCGGTAGAGGCAGCCCTATAGGGGAGAAAGAAAGGGGGACCATGAAGGGAGACCGCGGAAATACCCCGTATATATATCTATGTTTCTTAAACACATGATTTCGTGAGTAAAGGAGCCGTAACCCACGGACTTTCCTAGGGAAAGTGCTGCTCACGAAACTGCTCACATGGCTTTTCGACGTGAGTTTGGTGAGCAGGTCCCCTGGGCAGGTCGGCCGGGGTTCCCCATCGCTCACATGGTCAGTCGCACGTTGTCGAGGCCCATCGGATTCTGGCCCACCCCGTTTGCCAGGTCGATGACCAGAGTGTCAATCAGGTCTCCAGCGTTTGGATTCGCCACCGTCGCGAAATTCCCAAAGGTGTTCGGGACGGTGCCGGAAACCGAGAACACCTTGGTCGAGCCCATCATCCCGGTGAAGACATACGGGATGGACGCCATGCTCGAATACAGGTCGATGGAGGTGAAGCTGAAGGCAGCGCCACCAGCTGTTACCTTGACTTGCCCGCTAGCTGTGGCCCCTGCCGGTGCGAAGAACAGGATGGACGGCGCCGGGTTCCCGAAAATGGTCCGCGTCTGCCAGCCTCCGGCAGCGGTAAGGATGGTGATACCGGACTCGGTATAGCTCGACAGGGTCTCCCCATCAACTTGCAGTCCGCCGAAGGTGCAGGTCACGGCCCTGCCGGATGCGCCACCCGTACCCGAACTCCCACCGCTACCACCATTGCTGCCGCCGATCCTTGCTTTGCCACCGCTGCCCGCATCAGCTCCCTTCACGCCGCCAACTCCGTCGTTTCCAGAATAGCCACCGCTGCCCGACGCTCCGCCGGCACCAGTGACACCTCCCACGGCAAGCGTTCCCCCTTCGCCGACAACCACCGTGTCGAGGCCCGTGCGTCCACAGGAAGGCGCGGAGACCAAGACGGAAGCAACCAGGAATGAGGCCAGGCGATGCATCGAGTCTGCATCCTACGTGCTGGCAGCACGCTTGCCAACGTTGTCGGCGTCGGTCTCGTCGGGTCTGCGTGCTAGCCTTTCGACAAGCGAAACCTACGGCAAACAGGTTCCCGAAGTGCAGGCGTTTGACATCGACAAGCCAGTAATGCAGGCGGGATCAAGCACGACCGGCTGGCTGTCGGTGCAGGTGACGGTCAGCTGGTTGGTGCTCAGATCTTGGGTGACAGACCCGATGACGTTTCCCGCCGCGTTCTGGAGAGACATGGTCACCACGCCGCCGCCTGTCATGAGGGGGAGGACGCTCCCGATCATGGTGAAGCAGGTCGTGGTGGCGTTCTTTACGGTCATCGACGCGTTGAATGATCTATCGATGCCGATGATTTCCTTTACGCCGTTCGAGTAGCAAATGTTCGCACTGCCGGTGCTGTAAGAGCCCTGCTGGACACAGTCTCCCGCAGGCAGGCAGTCCTTTCCCGCGCTGGTCATGCAGCTTGGCCAGTTACAGGTGCGGGCTGTCGACGCATCGTCGTGAGAGCCAGAGGTTGCCGCTCCTGTGCCCACCACGCCGCCAGATGCCGGCGCACCGCCAGCACCGGGTACCACACCGCCCGTGCCCGTCGTTCCGCCGGCGCCAGTCACACCTCCCAAGGCAATCGTTCCCCCTTCGCCGGGATGTGCACTGACAACCACCGCATTGAGATCTGTGCGTCCACAGGAGGACGCGGAGACCAAGACCGAAACAACCAGGACCGAGCCGAGGCGACACATCGAGCCCGTATCCTATGCGCGGGTAGCTCGCTTGCCAATGTAGCTTGGGTGCCGCTGGTCACACCTGGGCGTGGGATGCCAGCCTTGAATTGTCCAGACGTCTGGATAGAGGGCGGGACTCTTCTGCTCCGAGCCGGGTGCGGCGCCGACGGCGCGCTGAGCGACCTCGACGAGCCATGAGAAATCCCCAAGCGCGGACCAATACCGCTGTTCCTGTCCACCCGAGCTCCGCAAGAGGCGGTCAGGACCTGCCCAGAGCAAGACGAGTTTCCCTGCGCGGACTGGGTGTGGCCGCGGTGGTGACCAGACTCGATTTCTGGAGCCCCCAATTTTTGGGCCGCCGACATTTCTGGCCCCCGGTATGCGGGCGATCCTGGACACCCTCAACCAAAGGGGACCCAGATCCGGTAGCTTACTGGGCATCGCGAGAGGGCCGGCTCCGCATGCGGAATCTGGGAATCATCGGTGCTTCGACATGCCCGCGGCTGCCGTGCGAATCGCTGGCTCCTGGCTCCAGGACGTGGCGCGGATGAATTCGTCCTGGCGCACGCCGTTGGTGACCATCGTGCGGATCAACTCACGCACGCTTTTCGTGGGATGAACGTCAAGATTTCTCAATCGCTGGGCGATGAGCCGAGCGCTGTCTTTCGGGAAGTAGTAGAGGAGTCGAAGCGCGGCGTCGCATTGAACTGAGCTGGCCATTTCCCAGCCGGCGGTCAGTTTCTCCGGTCCACCGGGGCCTCTGGTAGAGTAGTCCATCAAAAGCGAGCTGAAGAGTCTCCGCACAGGTTCCTTGCTGGACCAGATGGCGCGCACGGCCTTGCGGAAGTAGTGAATTGCTCGCCATCATGGCGAAGATATCCTGCGGCACTGGCTTTCAGTGAATGCGAGAACAGAATCGCTCGCCATCATCGACTCGCGTTCGCACGTTCCAAATTCCTCCACGTCAGCGCCACATACAGCGAGGCCGCGACCAGAACGCCAACAATCAGAGCCACGCAGGCTGGCCAACCGCCCCGGGTCCACAATAATCCGGGCACTACCGAGCCCACGAAGCCGCCGAAGTAGTAGAAGGTGACGTAGAGACCAACCGCAGCCGCGCGACTGCCTTTGGCCACCATGCCCACCGCACGATTGGTCACGATCTGGCAGACGAATACGCCCGACGCACACAGCGTGATACCCAGAACGACTATCCACAGAGGCGCGGCCAAGGTGAGGAGCACTCCCAGCGCCGATGTGGCCAGAGCGAGAGCCAGCGTCACGCGGCCCTTTACCCGGTTCCCCCAGCGACCTACGAGCGGAGTTATCACGGCGCCTATTAGATAGACGAAGAAGATGGACCCCAGCTGCGAGGTGCCGAGGCTGTAGGGCGGCGCCGCCAGGTGAAAAGTGACGTAGGTGAACGTCCCCACGAGGGAGAAGAGAATGCAGAATCCCACGACGAAGATGGCCCAAAGGTCTGGGTTGGCCAGATGCTTCAGCATGGCGTGCGCGGACTGGAGATATCCATCCCGGCGGTCAAATCGCTTCGCCAAGGGCATCCAGGTGGCCACCGCTACACCCAACCCAACGTTGAGCACGCCTAGTGCGACAAAAGCCCAGCGCCAGCCGAAGGCTGGGGCGATGAGGCCGCTAAGAAATCGCCCGGTGAAGCCGCCGAGAACAGTGCCTGTCACGTAGACCGATGTCGCGAAGCCGACCTGCTCTGCAGGCCATTCCTCGGCGATGTAGGCAACGGTTACGGCGAAGACTGCGGGCGTGAACAAGCCTTGGACGAATCGCCAGGCCACCAGGGAGGGCAAGCCCGTGGAGGTGGCCGTCAGTAGGTTGGTAAGCCCAAGTATGAACACCGCCGGAACGATGACCCGCTTGCGACCCAACACGTCTGCGATGACGCCCGACCAGGGCGCGACCAAGGCGACAGCCATGGTTGGCGCCGACACCGTCAGACTCACGCCAAGTTTTGAAGCCTGGAAGACGCGCTGGAAGAGGGGCAGCAAAGGCTGCGTGGCATACAGGGCAAGAAAAGCACAAAACCCGGTCATGCCTACCGCCCAGGTCTTGCGGTCAATCTTGATCATTTTCGGTTTCAACTACCTTGGGCAGGGAATCTGAACCCTCGCGCTATCGTCGTAAAGGTCAGATTTTCGCATCTACTATCCCGACCACGGCGTGTCTGCCACTTCAATTCCGCACGCCGCACGCCGTCCTCGGTCCCGATGTCGTGGAGCACCACGAACTGGGATTACCGCAGCGAGCGTGAATTCTACTTGGCTTTGGCCTTCTTTCCTGCCGACTTTCCGTGCATCTTTGGTCGCCCAGGACCTGCCTGCTTCGTCCGCGGCTTGTGGAAAAGCTCGGTCACAGACACGCCGAACACGCTTGCGATCTTAACCAGGGACCTGACCGTTAGGTTTTCTCCGCCGCCCTCGATGCGCTGGAGGTACTTCAACGTGAAGCCGAGGCGTTCCGCCTGCTGCTCCTGGGTCAGCCCCGCCTTGGCACGTAGCTCGGCCACACGTCGTCCAACGTTCCTGACCGTGTCGTCGATGTCGTGAGAGCGCACACATGTGACGGTGCGGTCTCTGGGGCTTGCCTAAAACCTACTCTTATGTTGGTATTACGATCAGCCGAAGATCTGGCTGGGCCGGAGCCCCGAGGATGTCCGGAGAGCACGAGGATGAAACATCGACGGATTCAGATGTCCAAGCCCTGTCCTTCGCCAGGTCGTCATCCGCGCCGCCATTTTCCCGACGGTGGCGACGATTGACGAGTGGTCTGACCGTGACTGCCACCTTCATGCATGATCCAGCCATGACCGCCCTGTTCATGAGCCTCCTTGGAGCGCTGCGTTATGTCTTTCGCATCCGCGCGGAGTTGGCGCTCGAAAACCTCGCCCTTCGCCAGCAGCTGGCCAACCTGCGTCACACGTCGGGGCGGCCCCGCATCCGCATGGCAGACCGGGCCTTCTGGCTCGTTCTGTCGCGCCTCTGGTCCCGCTGGGCGGACGTGCTTGTCATCGTCAAGCCAGACACCGTGGTCCGCTGGCACCGGACTGGGTTCCGCCTGTTTTGGAGATGGAAGTCACGTCCACGCACGCCGGCCCAAGATGATGTCTCCCCTGCGACCAAGGCGCTCATCGGCCAGATGGCCAGGGCCAATCCACTCTGGGGCGCTCCCAAAGTCATGGTGAACTGCTCAAACTCGGCATCGACATCAGCGAGCGAAGCGTTTCCCGCTTCATGCCTCCCAAGCCGCGCAAGCCGCCATCGCAAACCTGGCGTACGTTCCTCGACAATCACGTGGGCGACACGGCGTCCATCGACTTCTTCACCGTGCCCACGGCAACCTTCCGTGTCCTGTATGTCTTTTTCGTTTTGGCCCACGACCGGCGCCGTCTTCTTCATTTCAACGTCACTGAACACCCCAGTGCCCAGTGGACCGCCCAGCAGATCGTCGAGGCATTTCCCGAGGACACTGCGCCCAAGTACATGATCCGCGACCGCGATGGCATCTATGGCGAGCAGTTTTGCCGTCGGGTCGACGCCATCGGCATCGACCAAGTGCTCTCCGCGCCGCGCTCGCCCTGGCAAAATCCGTATGCTGAACGCCTCGTCGGCTCTATTCGCCGCGAATGCCTCGACCACGTCATCGTGCTCGGGGAACGCCATCTGCATCGGATTCTTAGATCCTTCTTCGCCTACTACCACAAATCGCGAACGCATCTGTCTTTGGGCAAAGACGCGCCCGAGCCACGACCTGTCCAACCGTCCACCATGGGTGCAATCGTGGAACTGCCCGAAGTTGGCGGTCTCCACCACCGGTACGAGCGCCGGGCAGCCTGATCGGCGCCCTTCCCTGCCCATTTCAATGCGGACACAGGAGGCCGAGATCTGTCTGGCGTGTGATTGCGATGCGGTCTTTGCGTTCTCCACGTTCGCAGCGCTAGCCGGCTCGGCCTCGAGCATGACCTCCTCGCCAAGAATCGGTCGTTCCACGGCCATCGGATGACCATCTGGCGAACCACAGCGGAAAAGTACGTCGTTGGCGCAAACTCGAATGGCAGAGTCCGCAGGTGACCAATCTCCCCGGGTGAAAGCGAGCCAGCGCTTCGGGATTCGAGGCCAATTCCAGTGCCATCACCTTGACGGCCACGCGATTGGTCGGGCGGAGGCGGGTCACCTCGTACACGGCGCCCACGCCACCTTCGCCGATGAGGCGCTCGACCCGGTACGCGCCATCCATTTCAACAGCCCGTCTGGACCCATGGCGTCACTTCTTCACCGAACGAAATGCGCCCCAAGGAGTGCCACTGCGCCCTTCCCTGTAAGCCGATCTGTGCCTCCCAACGCCTTGCCGCGCGTTGCCTTGTGCGCGCTACCGACTGTTTACAAGTTAGCCACAAACTCACCACGACTCCCATTTTCCGATGCCGTAGAAGCTGTTTGGTTACGGTTCCGGATCACCCAGAGAGCCTTCGCCCCCCATTTGCGCCTTGGAGAAATCCGACTTTCTAGATAAGTCGCGGGAAGGGCTGCTCTCTTGCAAAAGCAGAGTCAGCGTGAGCAGCGTCGGTTTCGGCGTCCAAGTTGTAGTTTCTTGGGACCGCTCCCACAGAATCGGCTACGGTTTGCAGCTCACCATGCATCTTCCAGTGGCCAGCCGCCGCTTGGAGCATCCACTTCAACCCCAACCCAAGGAAACCCAATGGCCAAAGGTCCACTCTCGAAATCTGACCTGATCCAAACCATCGTCGACAAGCACGCCACCAACCTCACCCGAAAGGACGTCAAAAGCGTCATCGAGGCCACGGCCGCCATCGGTCACGTCGAGCTGAAGAAGAATGGCGTCTTCGTTGTTCCCGGCTTGATTCGCATGGTCGTGGTGAAGAAGCCAGCGACCAAAGAGCGCAAGGGCATCAACCCCTTTACCAAGGAACCGACGGTCTTCAAGGCCAAGCCAGCTCGCAAGGTTGTCAAGGGACGCCCGGTGAAGGCTGTCAAGGACGCTGTCGCGTAGGATCGTTCCTTTCCCGCTGAGATGCTGCTTGCCACCAAGCCACGTGGGGCGGCAGCACCGGCGCTGGTGGCGTGGTCTCGTAGGAGGCTACAGCCCTCCGGTCTACCCCTCAGAATACTGCTGCCGCGTCCTACGGAAGCCACCGGAAGATAAGCTAGCAAGAAGCAGAAAGCCAATGGGATCTATAGAAATTTTAGTATCTAAACATGACAATCTTGTACTCATTAAGATGCGATGGCGAGCGGTTGGTTTCCCGCTCGGACCGAAAGACTCCTCCGGCAATGATCTCGACAAGGCGAGCGCTAACTCTACCGAAAATCCTCAGTTTGCTGTCTCCTGCCGATCCTCGAAGATGGAGCTTAGTCTCATACAAGACCGTTTTTACCTAAAAGTTACTTGCTATTTCCCCTGTGAACGACGATTCGTCTCTGGTTCGTCACCATAGGCCATCATTCGGCGGCGTATGCTTGCCTCCGGGACGTCCAAGCCATGGGGTCTATCAACAGGAGGCAGGGGCCATCAATGCATGCGACTCAGATCGAGCCAAACGGGTCCGCAACTCCCGTGGCTACTCCTGCGCAGGTACACATCGCAGATTCATCCCGCAGACTGGCCTCTCTGCTCGGTAGGATCATGGGCGTTGTCCTGCTTGCTGCCGCAGTGAACCTGGCCGTGGGCGGCGCCCTTGCCGGCATTCGATTTCACCTATTTGGAAACGAACTTTCGCTGTCCTTCTTGGTCGGTCCCCCATCGCATTGATGGGAACGCTTCTTGTTCTCGTCGCGCGCCGACCAAGCACGGGTACCGCAAAATAGGTTCATGCTATCGGTCGTTGCGCCTCGTACATCTCCCTGGCCACGCCGTTCACTCAGTGGGCCGCAATCTTCCCGTCATGCCGGCGGAGTAGCTGATGCATCTTTGGTCTAGTGCTGGAGGTAGATTGGAGTCGGACTGTTCGCGACCAAGGATCGGGTAAGAGAGCCTGAGAACATTTCCTTTATCCGAGAACGCGCGAAGGCCCCCATCACTACCAAACCTGCGCCGAGCTTGGTTCCGAACTCGACCAATGCATCACTGTCGGGCAGTGCCGATACGATACTGTGGGCGGTCGCTTTGATTCCCGCGGCACCCAAGGTCTCCGCCGCTTGCATCGCGGTCTCCATAGCCTTTTCACCATCGTCGCCGATTGTGGCAACGTGAACATCCCGCGATTCTCCAAGACCGCTTGCCGCGAAGCTCGCCAGGGCTCGCTCGGCAGCCGGGCCGCCGTCGTATGCTACAAGCACTGTTGGGCCGAGGGGGGCGGATCGCCCGGTCTCATCATCGGGAACCAGGAGGACCGGATGGGTCGTGTGACGCAGGATCTTCTCGCGATACGCTCGATGGTCGCCCTTGGTTTCGAATTGGAAGCTCACCTCGTGACCGATGAGAGTAAGGTCATGGCGCCCAATTGCAGCGGTGACGTCTTCTGGTGACCGGTCAACGACTTCGAGGACTCGTGCAGGTACTCCGGCAGCCTGGCAGCGCCGTTCAAATGTTGCAAGCAGCATGGCTGCGTACGCGCGAGTATCGACCGCACGCAAGGTATTCCACCTATGCGCGAAGCTCGAACCGTTGAGGCTGGAGTTGGGCTCATGAACGATGGCTATCCCGACGAGGGTCGCATTCCGTTCGCGGGCTATCTTGATCGCGGTCAGGGTGGTCTCTTCGCTACTAGCTGAACCGTCAATGCAGACTAGAATATTCTTGATCATGGGTCTCCTCCAGGTTGAAGCCGTCTGGCGGTCGCGAGGACTGCGATGTGACTTCACACCTCGAAAGTGCATTGAGCGTGCCATCCGACCACCGCTATTCCGCTCGGCCTGGCGACCGGAATGAATGACCGTCTTGCAGATTGCATTGTCACCCCTCTAAGGCCATTGCAACTGTCCCCGTGCTATTCCTGTGTCAACCTATCGTCGTTTCGATGCGATTCCCACGGCATGTTTCGTCGCTGGCGACACTGAACAAAATTCGGGGACGCGAGGTTTCCCTTGCGCCCCCGATCCAAGTACCAGCCGCTAGAGGATATTCGCCTTAGCGAGCATCGAGCGACGCTGTCTTCGGCCCTTCTGACGTGGAGATCATCGCGAAAGACCGCTCCAGAATCACCTGAACCGCGTCGGACTTGGCGGCTCTGACCGACAGCACGTACCCTGCGTAGACCTCCGATGCGGTAACGGTGGTTCCCGAAAGGATGAAAGGATCTGCGCTGGCATCGTTCCCAGCCAGACGTCCTGCTCCAGCCATGGCGACGTGGCAGCCGTTCACCCGTTCAAGCCAAGGTACGGAAATTTCTGGAGTCGCACGTAGCTTGATGACGGCCCCTTCCGTGTGGCTGTACTTCGCCTTTCCGGCGAAACGGAGCTCGCTAAGCGGCGTGACGCTCACGATGTTGTCGCGAAATGCGAGCAGCCCCATCTCGCGCTCTTTAGCAGACACGCCAGTGCAGATGTCATCCGCGATGGCAGCGTACTGCGCCGCTGATGTCTTCCCACTCGTTCCTGCAGTGCCAGTCTCGGCGTAGACCGCAGACCCCAGGGCGCTAGCAGCGCCGACGACAACGAGAGAGAGCAACGTCCTTACTTTAGTGGTCATGATGAATCCTCCTAGTTCCAGTCTCTTTCGAGGCTGTAGGTAAGATTCCGCGGCCGGGTTAAAGGGGCGTTAAAACGCGGTCGTGTGATGCCTCCTGCTGAGGCTATTGGGAGTAGCAATGCTCGGGCTTGAAGTGGATTGCGAGTCAGCAATCTTGCTCCTAGCAATGTCGACTGTCTTGCCCTCTCGCCGTAGGCCGTTCAGTTCGTCGCGAGCAGTGGTATTCGACCGGTTGCCCCGAGTTCAGGGCATCGCTACCGTCGGAAAGCGCACGCGGCGGATGAGCACTGGCAAAGTATGCGCGCCCGCAGCTCGGGAACCGAAAAGGGTTTGGTCATGTAGTCATCCGCACCCGCGTCCAGCGCCTTTACTTTCTCCGAGTCATCTTGGCGACCCGACACGACGATGATGGGAGCCGCGCTGTTGGCCCGGATGGTGGGGACGAGAGTCAATCCATCGACATCGGGCAGTCCCAGATCCAGCAACACGAGGTCGGGTTTTCTGGTCCTCACCTCCTCGATGGCGCGCTGCCCGGTCGCGGCGTGAATCGTGTGATACCCTTCGGACTCAAGGGCCAAGGAGAGCAAATGGTTCAGGTTGCGGTCGTCTTCGATAATCAGCACGACCGGCCCGTTGCTCACTTGAGTTCCTCCTCCCGGCAGCCTCGACCCGGTGGTGTCCATCGCCAAAACTCCATGCGCGGCCATAGAGGTGGCGGTGACGTCGGTCGCGCGCGAGAGGTCGGCAGCGCGGCGCTCGTAGCGGTGGTGCAGACCACCGACTTCCGGGATTTCGACGATGTTGCCCATGCTGGGCGGGTGGACGGTTCTCGGCTCCGGGGCGTCCTTGCCGAGGGAGAGATGTGTTCGCGATTTGTGGTAGTAGGAAAAATAGGCGGTCAGGATTCGACGGAGATGCTGCTCACCGAGGACAATCATGTGATCGAGACACTCTCGGCGTACGGATCCCACGAGGCGCTCGGCATAGGGATTCTGCCAGGGCGACCGCGGTGCTGTGAGCACCTCGTCGATGCCGATGACGCTCACTCGACGGCGAAACTGGTCTCCGTAGATGCCATCGCGATCGCGGACCATGTACTCGGGCGCAGTGTCCTCGGGAAACGCCTCGACGATTTGCTGGGCGGTCCAAGCGGCGTCGGGATACTCGGTGACGTTGAAGTGAAGGATACGGCGTCGGTCGTGGGCCAAGACGAAGAAGACATAGAGCACGCGAAAGGTCGCGGTGGGCACGGTGAAGAAGTCGATCGAAGCCAGCGATCCGACGTGGTTATCGAGAAAAGTGCGCCAGGTCTGCGAAGGCGCCTTTGGCGGTCGGGTCGGCATCAGGCGCGAGACCTCGCGTTCAGAGATCGCGATGCCGAGTTTGAGGAGTTCACCGTGAATTCGAGGCGCGCCCCAGCCCACATTGGCTGCAGCGATGCGCTTGATCAAGTCACGAACCTCGCGACCAATGGGAGGACGTCCGGGCTGACGGTGGCGAGAACGCCAGGTCCAGAACCGACGAAAGGCCCACCGGTGCCAGCCCACGACGGTCTCGGGTTTCACAACGACTAGGACTTCCCGCCAGCGGGACCAGAGCCGGGAGAGGGTAACCCAGAAGAGTCGGCCAAGATGGGACAGGCGAGGGCTTGAACGTCGACGCTTGAAGACCGCGAGTTGCTGCCGCAGAGCAAGGTTCTCAAGGATGAGATCGGTTCGACGGCGGAAAGCCGACCGAAGGGCGCCGAGGAGACTGAAGAAGATGGCAGCCATCACTTGATGATGCCGCAAGTCGGAAGGTGAAGGCAATGGCCCCAGCGACGGTAGGGTAAGGGTGCATCGGGCTGCCTCTGCCACCGACGGTGCGGATGGTGATAGCGATGGGGTTTTGGCGAGCCACACCTGGCTGCGCTCGGTAGCACGGTACTCAGGGCGTCTCGTAGGCTCCCACGTCGGGTGTTCCGCTGACCGCAGAACCCCAGAAATCCAAGCCACCGTTGCCGGTGATACTGACACCGGCATTGATGGCGGGTGAGCCAGCCTGCAGCTTGTAGCCGTCGAGCGAACCGAACGCAGGCCCCGCCGCGCCCCCGCTGGTCCCTGTCCCGGGCGCGGCCAATTTGGCATCGGCCTTGATCGCGCTCGTGTCCCCTGCCGGGGCCTGGATGCTGGCGCCAGCGTACAGATTGTTCTGATAAGTGATGGTGTCACTGGTGGTGAGCACACCGTTGCCTGCAGCGGCCTCGAAGATGTTGTTCTTGAGCACGTAAGTGGCATCGAGCGATGTGCCGTACCCGTAGACGACGCCTGCGTTGGTCTTTCCGTTGTAAACGGTGTTGTTGTAGATCTGGCTCGTGGTGCCTGGGTCGGAGTGCAGGTAGATCTGGTAGCGGCTGTCGTTCTGCAGGATGTTGTAACGAACAATCGAGTCGCCGAAATTGAACTGGCAAAGCAGGATGCCGTCACCGTTGTCGTGAATGTAGTTGTATTGAATTATCGTCTTGGTCGTCGAGCTGTCGGTGTCGATACCGTTCGAATCGGCGCCATTGGCCTTCTTCTTCGTCCCGAAGGTCTCGTTGTGCTGAACCGTCACACTGTCGGTGTAGTAAAGCTCGATGGCGCTGGTGCCTGCTTCGTTGGTGACGTTCTCTTCGATGAGACCATTCTGCACGTTGGTCATGTAGATCGTGTTGCAACCCAGGCTGGCGTTGATCTGGCTGAGGTAGTTGCCACGTACGACGACGTTGGTGTGGGGCGTCCAGCTCGATGAACTGGCAGAACTTCGCGTTCCCCAGTGAACGGTTCCGTCCAGTTGCTTGAAGATGATGCCGCCGAACGAGCAGTCCTGGACGGTGTTGCCCTCGACGATCACGTCGTTGAACTTGGTCTTGACGGCCGTGCCGCTGCCGGCCTGGACGTCGAACACGATGCCGCCAGTGCGCTTGGATGCGTCCCACCCGGTCTGGAAGGTGACGCCGGGCAGATTGTCAGCAACGTCTCCACCTATCCAGTTGACCTCGCCGGTGACGTCGTGGACGAAACAGTTGCGGATGTAGATGTGGTTCAGTGTGCCCCCGTTTTGTCCGTTGATGGAGATGCCGCGGTAGTCGCCGACGGAGGACTTCTTGTTGGTGACCTCCAGGTTGTTGATCTCCCAGTACTGCTGATTCAGGAGATAGACCGTGTCGGTGTCGGCCGCTCCGGCCGCGATGATGGGCTTCGCTCCGGATCCGTACTGGTCGACGACGATAGGGGCGGCGCCGGTTCCCGAACCCTTGGGAGCAAGCTGGCCGGTCCAGCTTCCGCCGGCTTTTAGGCAGACGCTATTACCGGGTTGAAGCGTGACCGCATTGATCTTGGCCAGCGATTGCCAGGCGGTTGTCGGAGATTGGCCGTCACTCGTGTCGTTGCCCGCTGAAGAGTCCAGGTAGTACGCGCCCGTCTGGGTACCGGAGCACGCGTTCGTCGCTGGCACCGTGCTGCCGCCGCTGCCCGTGCCACCGCTGCCCGTGCCACCGCTGCCCGTGCGACCGCCCGTGCCCTGTCCCGCGCCGCCGGTTGCCCCGCCCGTCCCCGTGCGACCACCGCTGCCGCTCGCTCCACCGGAGCCGATTCCACCGGTGCCCACCTTGCCGCCGGTTCCCTGACCACCGGTCACGAGGCCGCCGCTCCCCGTGTTTCCGCTATTCAACGTGGTCCCACCACCGCCGACCGTGCCACCGGTGGCGGCTGTCGTGCCCCCCATCGCGCCGAGCCCACCCATACCGACCATGCCACCGCTCCCCTTTGCGCCTCCTGCGGCAGCAGTTCCGGCTGCTCCCGACGTGCCGCCGGCTCCACCGACCGCAATAGCGCCAGCAGAACCGCCAGCCGTTCCTCCACCGCCGATCGTTCCACCTGAGGTCGAGCCTCCGCTGGAAGCAGCATCGGGCACTGTCGACTTGCCGCCCATCGAACCGCACCCCACCCCGAGGCACAGTGCCGCCACCCTTGCGAACGGTAGCACGCGCTGCCGCGCCGAGCCGCGTCGGCCGAGGCGACCGAGCCATGCTTTTGAACTGCCATCAGCGAATACCATGCTCCAAGGCAGTGACAGATCCCGCCCGCAAGGGTCAGAGGATCTTGTGGACCTGGGGTAGGACGTCACAATCGTTGACCTACTGTGGACCGGCTTAGCTTCGGATGGTGGCTTCCAGGCTCGTCGTCGCATCGGGGGTTAGCTGATAGGGCGGTGTGAAGCCTGTCCTGGGTAAAGGGGGCCGCTTCGTGTCTTGTTGACGGAATGCGTCTTATCGGACAATTGCGGGAATGCCATTCAGCGAAGGAAAAATGGCGCTTGAACGTCTTATACTTCTGATGACTACGTCGGCGGGCGAAATAGGAGGGAACTACCGAAGGGGGTGAGTGCGCCACCGCCCTGTCCGCGACGGCTGTGTCACGGCTACGTCTTGGGCGACTACGCAAACCTTGGAGTTTCTCATGGCGCTTGCCTTGCATAGGGTGATCGAGAACACGAGAGAGAAGAGACACGTTGCGAAAGGGGAAAATCGACTGGCTGTGACCGTTGGCTGCACCACGAGCGTTCCAAGGCCCCGCTTTGGGCAATCGGTTGTCTGCTGGTCGCGGGGTGGGCTAGCAGCAAGTCCGGAGAATCGTCCCGACGAGATGCGACGATCGATGCCGTGATGTCCTCGGGCGGAACAGCGGGCTCCACGATTCCGGGCGAGGTCGGAGGCACCACGCCTTCTGGCGGAACCGCGGGCGCCAGCACGGGAGGCAACTCCGACTCGGATGCACGCGCCATGGCTCGGGCGGCCTCGGTGGCCTGCCTGGCAGCGGGGGCGCTCCAGGCACAGGTGGAATCACCCCAGCGGGCGGTACGACGACGACTGGAGGAATTCTGGCCACAGGAGGAATCGCTGCAAGTGGTGGCACGTCGAACGCTGGCGGAACGCAGGCCACAG
>Ga0265342_10000958_pt1 | contig 28739 bp, 27 predicted proteins | sample 4CB327metaG_FD_203125 | JGI IMG/M metagenome (GOLD analysis project Ga0265342, IMG submission 203125) | Rhizosphere microbial communities from Carex aquatilis grown in University of Washington, Seatle, WA, United States - 4-CB3-27 metaG | ecosystem: Host-associated > Plants > Roots >... | reverse complement strand
CGTGAAGGCGATCATCCTGGCCGCCCTGCTGCGCTGGCACCAGGAGACCAGCACGCCGTTGTCCCCCTGGGAGCAGGGCGAGGCAACGTCGATGATCACCTGGTCCGATAACGACGCCGCGACCGACTTGTGGAACTGGGTCGGCCGCAGCAGGCTGGAGCACTTCCTCCGCCTCGCGGCGATGAACGAGACCGAGCTCGGGGCCGGTCTCTACTGGGGGCTTACCCAGGTCACCGCGCACGACGAGATGCTGCTGCTTGACTTGCTGACGCAGCCGAACCCCGTGCTGTCGGCCGCGTACCGCGAGTATCAGCTCCGGCTGATGGCCCGGGTGATCCCCGGGCAGCGCTGGGGTACCCCGGCGGGCGCGCCCGCCGGGGTGACCGTGCACGTGAAGAACGGATGGCTGCCCGACGGCACCGGCTGGCACATCAACAGCATCGGCGCGTTCACCGGGACGGGCGTGAACTACGCGATCGTGGTGCTGACCGATGACAACCCGTCGGAGCAGTACGGCATCGCCACCATCGAGGACGTCGCGCGGCTAGTGCACCAGGAGCTGAGCGCGGCCCGGGCCGCCGCCGGGCCGCGGCTGGCGGCTAACCTTGCCCCGTCCGCCGCGGCGACGGCGGCGCCGTCACCGGCGTCGGCGGCGCCTGCGCGGCCGGCCCCGCCGACGCCCTGGGCGGTGGTGCCTGCGCTGCCGGCCCCGCCGGCGCTGGCGCCGGCTCCGGCGACGGCGTGGGCGGTGGTGCCTGCGCTGCCGGCCGCGCCGGCCCTCTAGCGGGCCCGGCCGGAGCGGCATCGGCGTCGCGGAACACCACCCAGCGCATCATGCAGTACAGGTAGACGGCCTCGCAGCACGCCGCGATGACCCGGGAGAACTCGTAGTACACCCCGGCGACGGACAACAGGTCGGTGAGGCCGAGGACGAAGATGAGGTAGTTGCTCGCGCTCACCGCGGCGAAGACGAGGAACTGCTTGCCGACGTACCCGTGGCTACGGAAGTTGAGCACCCGGTTGAGCACGTAGCTGGTCACCGACGCGGTCCCGTAAGACAGCGTCACCGCGACGGGAAGGGGCCACCCGAAGATGCCGTGGAACAGGCCGAGCAGCCCCAGGTCGATGAAGAACGTGCAGAGGTTGATCAGCAGGTAGCCGACCAAGCTGGGCGCGACGACCCTGGACAGGCCCAACGGGAGCCGCCTGGTGATCGCCGTCATCGCGGCGGCGAACTGCGCTCGGTGTGCCATGTCTTCATTGTGCCTGCCCGCCGTGACCGGCCAGTCACGGGCATAGCGGGATTTGAGCCTCTCAGAGGCTTTTCTCAGGCTTTTCTCACCGGATGTGTAGCACTTCCGGGGTACCGTGAGCGCTGCTTGTGAAGCTGGTCACATATCGGTGACGACATGATCGTGCGCGCCGCCCGCGGGCAAGGGGCTGTGGTTGGCTGCTTGCTGGGCACATCGGATTACCCGGGTGCCCGCGGGGAAGGTTCCGCAAGATCACGATATGATTCGCTGTGATCAGCGGTGTTTAGTGCGTACGGGGCAGGAGGTCCGCTTACGCCCGCTTAGCGAGCGTCAGTCCTTACCGGGAGGAAGTTGATGGCCCTGTTGGTGGACCCGCCGCAGCGCGACAATGCTGCCGGCCGGCCTGCTGACGAGCCGTCCGCCGCCAAGGACGCGACCACCGCCACGCTTCCCATGCCGGTACTCGCCGAGCCGGAGCCACCGGACACCGACGCCGACATCGACACCGCCGAGCCACGACTCGCCGAGCCGCCGATCACCGGGGGCAAGGTCGAGGCCCTCATGGGCCGGCTCATCCGGGTGCTCTCGCACAGCCCGCTGGCCCGCCCGCTGCCCGCGGTCATGCTCAGCGTGCTCGGCGTCTGCGGCGTCGCGGTCAACGGCCTGTGCGCCACCGCCCCCCAGCCGAGCGTGGCCACGCCGCCGGTGCTGCTGCCGCTGACCAAGGTCGCGGAGAACCTGGGCGCCCGGCACCTGAACGACCTGCTCGCCAACCTGATCATGTTCATCTCCATCGGCCTGTGCTGCCTGGGCCTGGCCATGATGCTCTGGGCCAACAGCCGGGGCTGGTCGCCCAGCCCGCGCAAGGTCTTCGCGGCGGCCGCGGCCGCGGTCGCCGTGCTGGTGAACATCACGCCGGTCGGGTCCGGGGACGTCGCGTCCTACGCCGCCTACGGGCGGATCGCGGCGCTCGGCTACAACCCGTACACGTTCACCCCGAACATGTTGCCCGGAGGGCGCAACAACCCGTACACGGCGATCGTCGGCGTCAAGTGGCAGGCCACCCCGTCGGACTACGGCCCGGTGGCGACCTGGACGCACCTGCTCGCCGCCCTGGTCGGGGGCGACCGGGCGTGGCTCACCATCTGGATGCTGATGATCATGATGGGGGCCGCGTTCCTGGCTACCGGGTACGTCCTGCTGCGGACCGCGGAGAACCCGGTGCGGGCGACCCTGCTGTGGGTCGCCAACCCGCTCCTGATCGTGGAACTGGTCATGGGCGGCCACCTGGACGCGCTGCTCGCGCTGGTGGCGATCGCGGCGGTCGTGCTGGCGCGGCGCTGCCTGCGGACCTGGCACGAGGTCGCCGTCGGGGTGCTAGTCGGCATCGCTGGCGGCATCAAGATCAACGCGGCCTTCGTCGCGGTCGCCATCGCGATCCCGCTCATCCACGAGCGCGCCTGGGGCCGTCTCGCCCGGATCGGCGCGGTGGCCGGCGTGACCACGTTCTGCCTCTACTACTTCAGCTACGGGCTCACGGCGCTCAAGCCGCTGCGCGACGCCTCCAGCTATGTCATCTCGCCCACGCTCTGGCGGCTGGCCCAGGTGACCGTGCAGCACTACTACGGCGACCACGCCATGAACACGATAACCAGCGCGTTCGGGTACATCTGGCCGCCGCTCATGCTGCTGCTGGCCTGGTACCTGTACAACCGGCTGTCGCCTGACGTGCCAACCGTGCTGGCCGCCACCTGCGCGCTCACGTTCGCCTGGATGGTCGTCGCGCCGTGGCAGCTGCCCTGGTACTCCTCCGTCGCCTGGGTCACCCTGGCCCTCCTGCCGCGCAACTCGCTGACCCGCTGGCTCACCATTGCGACCGGCACACTAGCGTTCATGCACTTCAATGGTGGCCATCCCACTAACATGCCGGATGGCCCGACACCGTAGGTTTTCCCGGCGATCGCGGCGGTAATGGACTGGCCATGAGTGCCAGTGACTTCAGCACGCCAGTTGTCGCACCCGGCCGGGTCGCGGTCGTCACCGGGGCGGCCAGCGGCATCGGGCTCGGCCTCGCCGAGCGGTTCGCCGCCGAAGGCATGCGCGTCGTCATGGCCGACGTGGAGGCACCCGCGCTGGCGAAGGCGGCGGCCGAACTCGCGGAAAACGGCGCGTCCGTGCTCCCCGTCGTCACCGACGTGGCGGACCGCGCGGCGGTCGACGCGCTGCGCGACGCGGCGCTGTCGGCGTTCGGCGCGGTGCACGTGGTGTGCAACAACGCGGGCGTCGGCGGGCCGCACGGGCCGCTGTGGGAATGCCCGCCCGGCGAGTGGGACTGGGTGCTGCGGGTCAACCTCGACGGCGTGATGAACGGCGTCCGGGCCTTCATGCCGGTGCTGCTTGAGCAGGACGCCGGGCACCTGCTCAACACGTCCTCGATCTTCGGCGTGTTCGCCGGGACACTCGGGCCGTACGGGGTGTCCAAGCACGCGGTCACCGCGCTGACCGAGACGCTGCACTTCAACCTGCTTTTCCTCGGCGTGACGCACGTCGGCGTCTCGGTGCTCTGCCCAGGCGCGGTGCGCACGAACTTCGGCACCTCCGCGCGTAACCGGCCCGCCTGGGCGGGGCCCGCGATGATCAGGGACGAGGCCGAGCAGGCGGCCGCGGAGCGGTTCGACCAGCTGTCCGTGCTCGGCGCCTCCCCGGCCGAGGTGGCCGGGATGGTGGTTGACGGCATCAGGTCACGGCGGTTCTACATCCTCACCTCGGACAACCGCCACGAACCGGTGCTGCGCCGCGGCCAGGAGGTGGTGGCGGGCGGGCCGCCGGCGCCGCCGGTGTCCTTCGCCTGACGGCCACGTCTGTGGCACGGTCTAGACTTTGCGGTCATGAGCACCGTGCCGCAGTCAGCGTCCTCGTCCGTGCCTAACCCCCCCGTCGCCAAGCTGGTCCCGACGGAGCGCACCCATCACGGCGACACAGTCACGGACCCGTACGCGTGGCTGGCTAACCCTAAGGACCCCGAGGTCATCGCGTACCTGGAGGCCGAGAACGGCTACACCGAGGCGCTCACCGCGGGACTCGGCGAGCTGCGTTCCGCGGTGTTCGACGAGATCAAGGCGCGCACCCAGGAGACCGACCTGTCGGTGCCGGTGCGCAAGGGGAACTGGTGGCGGTACGCGCGCACCGTGGAGGGGCAGCAGTACGCGATTCACTGCCGCCGCCTGGTGCGCGACGGCGAGGTCACCCCGCCGGCGCCGGAGGACGGCAAGCCACTTGACGGCGAGGAGGTGCTGCTCGACGGGAACCAGCTGGCCGAGGGCAAGGCGTTCTTCTCGCTCGGCGCGCTGGCGGTCTCCCCGGATGAGAGGCGGCTCGCCTACTCCACCGACTTCGCCGGCGACGAGCGGTACACGCTGCGGATCAAGGACCTGGTCAGCGGCGAGATGCTGCCCGACGAGGTGCCCGACACCCACTACGGGTGCGCCTGGTCGCTTGACGGGTCCGTGCTGTTCTACACCACGGTCGATGAGGCGTGGCGGCCTTACCGGGTCTGGCGGCACATCGTCGGCACGCCGACGTCGGACGACGTGATGGTGTTCGAGGAGAGCGACGAGAAGTTCTGGCTCGGGGTCGGCACGTCACGCGACGATAAGTGGCTGGTGATCGGTACCGCCTCGAAGCTGACGAGCGAGGTGCACCTGCTCGACGCGGCCACGCCGGCCGGGGAGTTCTCCGTCGTCGCGCCGCGCAGGTTCGGCGTGGAGTACAACGTCGAGATCGCCAGCGACCGGCTGCTCATCCTGCACAACGACGGGGCAGAGAACTTCGAGCTCGCCTCGGCGCCCCTGCCCGGTGCTGACAACAACAGTGCGGGCGACACCGCGGCGTGGACGCCGGTCATCGCGCACCGCGCCGACACCCGGCTGCTTTCCGTGGACGCGTTCGAGTCCTGCCTGATGCTGCACTACCGGCGCGACGGGATGACCAGGCTTTCCGTGCTGCCGCCGTCCGGCGTCGGCCAGGAGCGGCCGATCACGTTCCCCGAGCCGCTGTACACGGTCGGCCTCGGGTCGAACCCCGAGTACACGCAGACCCGGTTCCGCATCGGCTACAACTCGATGGTCACCCCGTCGACGGTGTACGACTACGACATCGCGGACGGCTCGCTGACCCAGCTCAAGCAGCAGCCGGTGCTGCCCTCCCCGGCCGGGGTTCCGTTCTCCTCCGGCGACTACGAGCAGTACCGCGAGTGGGCGACGGCGCCGGACGGCACGCGGGTGCCGGTGTCCATCGTGTGCCGCACAGGCACGCCGCGCGACGGGTCCGCGCCCTGCCTGATCTACGGGTACGGGAGCTACGAGCACTCGATCGACCCGGGGTTCTCCATCACCCGGCTGTCACTGCTCGACCGCGGGTTCGTCTACGCGATCGCGCACGTCCGGGGCGGCGGCGAGATGGGCCGGCCGTGGTACGACCACGGCAAGATGCTGGAGAAGAAGAACACGTTCACCGACTTCGTCGCGTGCGCGCGCCACCTGGTATCCGGCGGGTGGACGTCCGCGAGCCGGCTAGTGGCCCGCGGCGGGTCGGCGGGCGGGCTGCTGATGGGCGCGGTCGTCAACCTGGCCCCGGCCGACTTCGCCGGGATCGTCGCGCAGGTGCCGTTCGTGGACGCGCTGAACTCGATCCTTGACCCGTCGCTGCCGCTCACCGTGACCGAGTGGGAGGAGTGGGGCGACCCGTTGCACGACCCCGCGGTCTATGAGTACATGAAGTCGTACACGCCGTATGAGAACGTGGCGGCCGCTTCTTACCCGGCGATTTTCGCGCTCACCTCGCTTAACGACACCCGGGTGCTCTATCACGAGCCCGCCAAGTGGACGGCGCGGCTGCGGGCCGTCGCGTCCGGCGGGCCGTTCCTGCTGAAGACCGAGATGGAGGCGGGGCACGGCGGTCGCAGCGGGCGGTACGACGCCTGGCAGGAGGAGGCGCTCGTGCTCGCCTGGATCATCGCGACCGCGACGGCGGCCGGATGACGGACGGGCCGGAGACGGCGGTCAGGCAGGCGGTTATTCCAGGATCTCGATGGGGTCGCCGGGGCGGATGATGGCGTCCGGGCCCGTGTCGTCGGGGATGAGGTTGACGCCGAACCAGACTTTGCCGTCCCAGCGGCGGTGGCGGGCCAGGGTGGTAATCGGCTCGTGGCCCTTGGCGGCGGTGTCGGGGTTGATCGTGGTCATGACGCAGCGGTCGCAGCCCTTGACGGACCGGAACGTGACCGGGCCTATGCGCAGGCGGCGCCAGCCGTCCTCGGCCCAAGCCGCGGCGCCGGATAGCACAACGCTGGGACGGAAGCGGCGCATGGGGACCGGGCCCTCGGACGCCTTGGGGCCCTGCGCGATCCAGTCGTTCAGCGCGGCCAGGGATTCCTCAGTGGTCAGCAGCAGCGGGAACGCGTCGGCGAACGACACGCGGTCGGCGGGGTCGCTGTAGTCGGGCCGGACCCGCCGCCTGGCCGGGTCGTCCAGGTAGACCAGGCGCACCGGCTCGCCAATGATTCCGGTCAGCCATGCCGCTGCCTCATCACCTGCCGGGCTGGCCAGCAGGTCTGCTCCCCACACGTTGGCCGGGACAAGCTCCTCGCCAGACGGGACGGGGACCACGAGGTCGGGCAGGCCGAGGCCAGACAGGGTGATCTTGTCGCCCCCGCCGTCGAGCTCGGGCGTGATGAGCAGCATCGACGGGTGCTCGCGCGCGGTGACTGGGTCACCGGCGTCGTCCACGACCATCCACCGCCGGTCGCCTGCCAGGCCCCACGGCTCAACTCGCGCCTCGATGAGCCGCTCGCCGCGGCACGACTTGACCGGGTACCGCCAGACGTCGGTGAGCTGAAGTGACATGTGCCAATGATCGCATTTCACGGGCCCGCGCCGCACCGGCCGCGGGGCAGGTCACGCGTCGACAGCCCGGCGGGCCACGAGTTCACCACCCGCGAGTGACGGGGATCGCGGCCTTATCTGATGTCGCAGATGATGGTCAGCGCGACGGTCCTGCCTGCCTGGACCCGCGTGGTCAGCGGCCGTGAGCACGTGGACTTGCCGTCATTGATCAGGCTGGACGACGCGGTCACGGCGTAGGTGCCTGGCGGCAGTTGCCCGGTGAACCTTCCCGCGCTGTCGGAGCTGACGCTGATCGTCGAGCCGTCACCAGCCCGGAAACTGATCGTGCCGGGCAGCGGGACGTTGGCCGTTCCCGCCGGGCCGCCGACCCGGATATAGGTCCCCGTCACGGTTCCCGTCCGGCCGGCGGTGCTTGAGCATCCCGTCGCGGCTAGCGCCGCGCAGGCGAGGACAACCACCTGCCATCTCATGACCGCTCCTGTCCGGCCGCCGTATTCATTCGGCTATAAGACGCCCCATGGCCGACCTAGGTTCCCAGCCGGTGCGGGCCTGCCGATGATGCTTGTTCTGCTTCTTAGTTGTCAGGCTCTGAGTAGGGCGGCTTCCTGCTCGCGGGCCTTGGTGTAACGGTTTTCCGGTACCGGGAGGCCCAGGTTGCCGCGGAGGGTGGCCGACTCGTACTCGGTACGGACGATGCCGCGCTCTTGGAGGATCGGGACCACCTCCTCGCGGAAGCGGCGCCACTGGCTGGGGTGGCCGACGCCGACGTTAAGGCCGTCGAGGGCGCGGGCCTCGAACCACGCCTGGATCTGGTCGGCGACGGTGGCCGGGGCGCCGGCGAACGGGGTGGGCCGCGGCGCGGAGATGAACTCCACGGTCTGGCGGAGCGTGAAGCCGTTGTCCACGGCGAGCTTGGCGATCTGCTCCGCGTTGGTGCGGAAGCCGCGCTCGGCGTGGACGAGGGCCTGCTGCGGGAACGGCGCGTCCAGGTCGTACTGGCGGAAGTCATGCCAGGCGAACGGGCGGCCGAGCTCCGCCAGGGCGCGGCCGAAGTCTCTGTCCCTGGTCTGCAGGTCGAGTTCGATCTCGCGGGCCTCGTTGTCGGTGTCGCCGATGTACACCGACACGCCGGGCATGATGACGATGTCCTGCGGGTCGCGGCCCTTGGCGGCCGCGCGGCCCTTGAGGTCGTTGTAGAAGGCCTGGGCCTGCTCGACCGTGGCGGCGTGGGTGAAGATGCCCTCGCCGATCGTGGCGCCCAGGTCCCTGCCCTGCTCGGAATCCCCTGCCTGGAAGATGACCGGCTGGCCCTGCGGTGAGCGGGAAATGTTGAGCGGGCCGGCCACCTGGAAGTGCTCGCCCTGGTGGTCGAGCCGGTGCTGCCTGCTCGGGTCCAGGAACGTCCGGGTCGCCCGGTCGCGCGGGAAGGCGTCAGCCTCGTAGGAATCCCACAGGCCCTGAGCGACCCGGACGAACTCCAGCCCGCGGGCGTAGCGGGTGTCGTAGTCGAAGTGCTCCGCCCGGGAGAAGTTGGCCGCCGCGCCCGCGTCGCCGCTGGTGACGACGTTCCAACCGGACCGGCCGCCGGAGATCAGCTCCAGGGAGGCGAGGCGGCGGGCGAGGTTGAACGGGTCGTTGTAGGAGGTGGTCATGGTGGCCACCAGGCCGAGGTGCTCGGTGGTGACCGCGAGGGCGGACAGCAGGGTAAGCGGCTCGAGCCGGTTGAGGTAGTGCGGCGGGGAATCGGCGGTGATGAACTGGCTGTCGACGATGAAGATCAGGTCGAACTTGGCCTCCTCGGCGAGCCGGGCCTGCTCGATGTACCAGTTGACGTTGACGCTCGCGTCGGGCGGGATGTCCTCGTCCAGCCACAGGTAGGGCTGGCCGGGGCCGCCCGTGCCGTAGGTCACCGCGCCGAGCTTGAGCTGACGCCTTCCCGTGCTGGTGCGCCCGGTGCTCATGCGGACGGGGCCGGGGGGTCCGCCGGCCACAGGCTCTCCAGGTTGACCACGATGGCCTCCTGGCTGCTGCGCGCGATCACCACGACCGCTTCGTCGCCGCCCGGGTTTTCCTCGCGGTGCGGCACGTACGGCGGTACGAAGATGTAGTCGCCCGGCTTGGCCTCGAGCCGGATCTCCCGGTCCCCGTCGGCGAAGACGAAGGCAGGGGTGCCGGACACCACGTAGATGGCCGTCTCCGCCTCGCCGTGGTGATGGTCGCCGGACCTGGCGCCCGCCGCGACGTGGGTCTGGCCCATCCACAGCTTCTCCGCGCCCACGCTCTTGCCGGAGATCGCCTCCCGGCGGGTCATGCCTGAGGTCTGCCCCGTGTCCCCGGTCAGCTCCCCGGCGCGGACCTGAAACAGCGGCCGGTGCCAGTGATCGTCGCTCATGGCGGCTCCTTAACGCTCTTTATCGATCGAATTAGTAGACTATAGGCTCGGCGACCCGGTTGCCACCTCGTCGCGGCGCTCCCGCCCCGGCCGCGGCGCTCCGTTTTGGCGCCAACGTAACGAGCATGATCACCCCCGCGCTCCCTATTATCTGCCCGGACGGGGCGCCGGGACCGGGGCGACCGGGGCGACCGGGGCGACCGGGGCGCGACGGCGGGGGCCTATACGGCGGCAACTCCAGGCCATAGAATCAACCAGCCGAGGTGGGTGGACCGTATGGCCGAAATGCGTAAAATGTCCGGTTTATTGGGAAAACGCGCCGATCACGGCAATTGACGGTGCGCACAATTGTTACCATCAAAGCTCTCAATTGCCTGCGAACAGTCTGAAAACACCTAAAGAATCATCTGCGTCCTCACGTGGGACATGTGAAACCGGGGAACTCGGAGGTAACAAGCGTGAACGATCCCTACAACCCGTCGGGCGGCGGCGGCTACCAGCAGGGTGGTGGCGGTTACCAGCAGGGTGGTGGCGGTTACCAGCAGGGTGGTGGCGGTTACCAGCAGGGTGGTGGCGGCTATCCGGGCGGCGGCTACTCTGGCCCCGGTTACCCTGGCGGCGGCTACGACCCGCAGCAGGGCTACCAGCAGCAGGGCTACCTGCAAGGCGGTCCCGTCGACTTCCAGGGCGCGGTCAGGCAGCAGCTCCAGAACATCACCAACTTCAACGGCCGCGCCTCACGGTCCGCCTTCTGGTGGTTCTGGCTCGCCGGCTTCATCGTCAACTTCGTGCTTCAGATCATCGCCCGGACGGCCGGCTCGACGGCCCTGAGCGTGGTGCTCAGCCTCGTCATCCTCGCCGTCAGCCTGTCGCTCGCCGCCCGCCGGCTGCACGACAGCGACAAGTCGGGCTGGTGGCTCCTGCTCTACTTCATCCCGATCATCGGCTGGATCGTCCTGCTGGTCTTCTACCTGCTGCCAGGGACCCCCGGCCCAAACCGCTTCGGGTGACCCCGACGGCTGCTGAATCCACCGCGGCCACGGCCCCAGGCGGCACTGACCGCCTGGGGCCGTGGCATTTCCGGCCCCGGGATCGCGGCTAGTGCTCGAACAGGACGCTGACCGACTCGCCGTCGTGGGTCCGCCTGATGGCCTCCGCCAGGGCGGGCGCCACGGACAGCACCGTGAGCTTCGGATGCCAGACGGGGACGGGCACGGAGTTGGTGCAGACGACCTCGGACACGTCCTCGGCGGCGGCCAGCTTCTCAAGCGCGCCGTCGGCGAACAGCCCGTGCGTGCAGGCGATGCTGATCGACCTCGGCTCCTGACGGCGCAGCACGGAAAGCAGCTCGAGCACCGTGGTCCCCCGCGCGATCTCGTCGTCGACGATGATCACGTCCCGGTCGGCCACCTCGCCGATGATCGCCGAGATCGACACCTTCTCGTCGTTGAACCGCTCCTTCGCGCCGGCCGCGACCGGCACCCCGAGGCGCCGGGCGAACGCGGCGGCGGACTTGGCGTAGCCGAGGTCGGGCGACAGCACGACCGTCTGGGACAAGTCGCGCTGACTGAAGTGCGCGGCGAGCTCGCGCAGCGCGTGCAGGTGGTCGACGGGGACGGAGAAGAAGCCGTGCACCTCGGCTGAGTGCAGGGTGAGCGTGAGCACCCGGTTCACGCCCGCGGTGACGAGCAGGTCGGCGACGAGGCGGCCGCCGATGGAGATACGCGGCGCGTCCTTCTTGTCCGAGCGCGCGTAGGCGTAGTGCGACATGACCGCCGTCACCCGGGCGGCCGACGCGCCGCGCGCCGCGTCGGCCATCAGCAGCAGCTCGACCAGGTTCTCCTGCACCGGCGGCACCAGCGGCTGTATCAGGTAGACGTCGCGCTCCCGGCAGTTCGCCTGGAGCTGGACCTGCATGCAATCGTTGGCGAAGCGGGACAGCTTCGTCGGGCTGCGCGGCACGTTCAGGTGCGCGCAGATCTCATCGGCAAGCTCCGGATGGGCATGCCCGCCGAAGATCACAATCTCCGCGTTCACCGCTTCTTCCCGTTCTCCTCACTCGGCATGACACAACCATGGCACACCGGTCCCGGCCGGGCGATCAGCCCCCTCGCCGGGCGCGATACGCTCAACGGCATGGAAACCCCCGGTTCCGCGCCGTCAGCCGCGGGCGAATCGCGGGCGGACGTGCCTGGCCCGGACGTGCCTGGCCCGGACGCGCCCGGCCCCGACGCGCCCGGCCCCGACGTTACCGGAACGGATGCTGCCCAGGCGGCTTCCGGCCCAGTTTGGCGGTTCCTTATCGGGCCGCGCTGGCTGGGGTGGCTCCTCTTCGTCTTGCTCGCCTGCTGGGGCATGCTCTGGCTTGGCGACTGGCAGTTTCACCGGGCCATGGCGGGCAACGGGCTCAGCTGGGCGTACACGTTCGAGTGGCCGCTGTTCGCTGGGTTCGGGATCGTGTTCTGGGCGCGCACGGTGCGCGATGAGTTCCGGCTGCGCGGGGGAACCGCTGGCGCCGGGCCCGCGGCCGAGGCGGCATCCGGCCCGGTCCTGCCCGCGGGGATCGGCACACGGCCGATCGAGCAGCCGGCCGACGACGCGGACGACGCCGAGCTCGCCAGCTACAACGCCTACCTTGCGAAGCTGAATGCCGAGGTAAAGGGGCACAACAAGTGGATCAGCGCGCGATAGCGGGCACCCCCGGGTACTGGCCCAAGTAGGCTTTGCCCGGGACATTGAGGCTCCGGACACTGGAGCAGGCAGGAAGGACCCCGACGATGCGCGCGGCCGCTCTCCGTTACCGGGTGATGGCCTACATCACCGGCGTCCTGATCATCGTGGTGTGCTTTGTCGGCATCCCGATGCAGGTCGCCGCGCACAATGTATGGATCGTCAACAACGTCGGCACGGTGCACGGCTTCCTGTACATCGTCTACATCATCTTCGCGTACATCCTCGCGCAGAAGCTCAAGATGAAGACCGGGCCGACCGTGCTGCTGCTGCTCGCCGGGACGGTCCCCATCATGACGTTCTACGTCGAGCGGCGGATGCAGCGGAAGTACATCGCGCCCGCCCTCGCCGCCGAGTCCGCCTCGTCAGCGCAGCAGCCCGTGAGCCGGTGACCGGGTCGCAGCAATACTTCGCCGCGCAGCCCGCGGCCGCGCACCGTCCCGGCCTGGTCCGCGTGGTGCTGCCCGACCTGTACCTGGAGCTGGCCACCGACTCGGGGATGTTCTCCCCCAGCCGGCTTGACCCGGGGACGCGGCTGCTGCTCACCGAGGGGCCGCTGCCGCCCGCGTCGGGCGACCTCCTCGACCTGGGCTGCGGCTACGGGCCGATCGCCTGCGCGCTCGCGGCCCGCGCACCTGGCACCACCGTCTGGGCGGTCGACGTCAACGAGCGCGCCCTGGCCCTCGCCGCCGCGAACGCCGCGAGTGCCGGGTTGTCCAACGTGCGCTGCGTGCCGCCGGACTCGGCCGAAATCCCGGCGCGGCTGGCGGGCATCTGGTCGAACCCGCCGGTTCGCATCGGCAAGGGGCCGTTGCACGCCATGCTGCGCGGCTGGCTGGCCCGCCTCGCGCCCGGGGCCGCCGCGACGCTGGTGATGGGCCGCAACCTAGGCGCCGACTCGTTGCACGGCTGGCTGGAGAAAGAGGAGGGATGGGCGGTGCAGCGGCTGTCCGCGCGCAGCGGGTACCGCCTGCTGCGGGTGACTGACTCGCTTATTGACCATCCCGAACGAACGAGGGAGTCTCCCGATGGCCAGTGACACCGACGACGGACTGACGGGCGACCCCGGCGACCCCGGTGCGCTTGGGGGGGCGGGCGGGCTCGGGGGGGCGGGCGGGGTCAGCACAGCGGGCGCCGCCGGCGGCCCGCCCCGGCAGATGCGCCCCACCGATGTGAAGCGGCTGAACCGGGAGTGGCGGCGGCGCACCGAGGGGCGGCTTGCGCTGCTGCTCGACTCGGTCAGCCAGCCCTTCAACGTGGGGTCGATCGTCCGCACGGCCGCCGCGTTCGGCGTCGAGTCGGTGTGGCTGTGCGGCAACACGCCCGACCTTGACGTGCCTGCCGTCGGCAAGACCGCGCTGGGTACCCACCGGTTCCTGTCCGCCTGCCGTGAGCCCTCCCCCGCCGCGGCGGCGAAGTCCGCGGCCGCCGACGGGTTCCGGGTGATCGCCGTGGAACTCGCCGCGGGCGCGCTGCCGCTGTTCGAGGCCCCACTGGACGGCGACGTGTGCCTGGCGATCGGCAACGAGGACCATGGCTGCTCCCCCGCCCTGCTCGCCGCGGTCGCCTCGGTGGCCTACATCCCCCAGGTCGGCCGGGTTGGCTCGCTGAACGTGGCGGTCGCGGCCGCGATCGCCCTCGCCGAGGCCCGCCGGCGCGAGTGGACCTCCTCGGTTTCCTGAGAGCTCGCGCCCGCCCGCACGGGGCTCCACGCTTCTTGCTGTTATCTGCGGAAGGCAGACGGGCCGGGGTGGCCGAGTGCGGGAGGTGGCCGGGGGCGGAGAGGCGAGACTTTGTTCACGCTCCGTTCCGGGCTGAGCCGAGATTGGGCTTACCGGGGCGGACGTGCCTGTTCGATGGGCGTCTCTTTTTCTTGACGAAACGCGTCAGATGATCGCCGTTCACCGGATGTGCCTGGCCAGTGGGCATAATCATGCACGTGGCAGCTCCTTACCTGGATCATCCCAGGCCGCTCGCCTTCGCCCACCGGGGCGGGGCGGCGCACAAGCCGGAGAACTCCTGGCTGGCCTTCGAATACGCCGCCCGGCTCGGGTACACCTACCTGGAGACCGACGCGAGGTCGACCGCCGACGGCAAGCTGATCGCCTTTCACGACGCCGACCTAGGCCGGGTGACCGACCGGGCCGGCCAGGTGCGGCAGCTCACGTGGAAAGAAGTCTCGGCCGCGCGGATCGGCGGCTCCGAGGAGATCCCGCTGCTCGAGGACCTGATCGGTGCCTTCCCCGGCCTTCGGTTCAACATCGACCTCAAGGACGAGGGGACCATCGCGCCGCTGGCCGCCGTGCTCGAGCGCACCGCCGCCTGGGACCGGGTGTGTGTGTCGTCGTTCTCGGGCGCGCGACTACTCGCCGCCCAGCGCTCACTGGACCGCCCGGTCTGCCTGGCGGTCACGCCCGCGGCCATCGCGGCCGTGCGCTACCTCGGGTTCTGCGGCAAGGGCATGGCCCGCGGCCTGTCGCGGGCCGGCGCGCTGTGCGCGCAGGTGCCCCGCCAGATCGCGACGCGCGGGTTCATCAGGCGGGCGCACGCGCTCGGCCTCGACGTGCACGTGTGGACGCTGAACACGCGCGAGGAGATTGAGCGGGCCCTCGACCTCGGCGCGGACGGCGTGATGACCGATGACGTGGTGCTGCTGCGCGACATCCTCGCGGAGCGCGGTCAGTGGCACCCGAGGGTCCCCGCGTAACCAGGCGAAACCAGGGCTCAGGGCGCCGACCTCGCCGCAGGCAGCAAGGAAACACGGCTGAAATGGGGTTGGACTTTCGCGCGCGGGGGAATCTTGTCCGGGTATCCAGTGTTGCCGATAGAGATCGCCAACCGCCTGGGAGGCAGCAAGTAATGGCCGAACGCGCACTTCGCGGAACCCGGCTCGGCGCTACGAGCTACGAAAACGACCGGAATACCGACCTGGCACCCCGCCAGGACGTCCCGTTTGACTGCCCCAACGGACACCATTTTAGCGTGCCGTTCGCCGCTGAGGCGGAACTCCCCCCTATGTGGGAGTGTCGTGTCTGCGGGGCCATGGCAACGGCAAGCACCGGTGATTCCCCGTCACCCAAGAAGGTCAAGCCACCACGCAGCCACTGGGACATGCTGATGGAACGCCGGACCGTCGAGGACCTTGAGGCAGTGCTCGCCGAGCGCCTTGAGGTCGTCAGGGAACGGCGCGCACATGAGGCCCGCGCGATCGCCGACGTCGCCAGCCGCCGCAGCGCGTAGGTTTCCGTGGGGGGACGACCCGGACCTCAGTAGAACCTTCACCCGCGCCTGCCACGCTAGCCGTGGCAGGCGCTGTTTAACGTCGGACTGACGCGGCAGAGTGGCCGTGCAGGCGGGCGCCGATGCCCCAGCGGGCTACCCGGACGAACGATTCGAGGATGACCGTCCTGGACATCTTCGACGTGCCGCGCTCGCGTTCGATGAACGTGATTGGCACCTCCGTGATCGTCAGGCCCGCCTGGAGCACCCGGAGGGTCATGTCGATCTGGAAACAGTAGCCAGCCGACTGGATGCCGTTCAGGTCGATCCCGCGCAAGGTGGCGGCGCGGTACACGCGGAACCCCCCGGTCGCGTCCTTGACCCGGACGCCGAGCATCGCCCGGGTGTAGATGTTCGCGCCCGCGGAGAGGACCCTCCTGGATGCCGGCCAGTTGACCACGGTGCCGCCAGGCACGTAGCGCGAGCCGATCACCGCGTCCGCGGCCGCGGAGGTAGCGAGCAGCCTTGGCAGGTCCTCCGGCCGGTGCGAGCCGTCGGCGTCCATCTCGACGATCAGGTCGTATCCACGGTCAAGTGCCCAGGTGAAGCCGGCCACGTACGCCCGGCCAAGGCCGGCCTTCTCCGTCCGGTGCAGCACCTGCACGCGCGAGTCAGCCTCGGCAAGCTTGTCGGCCAGGTCCCCGGTTCCGTCAGGGCTGTTATCGTCAACGACGAGCACGTCAGCGTCCGGCACCGCCTCGCGGATCCGGCCCGCGATGATTTCCAGGTTCTGCCGCTCGTTGTACGTGGGCATCACAATGACAACGCGGCCCGTGGCCGCGTCTCGCTCACCCATCGCCCGCCTTCACCTTCTTCATCGGCTTGTCCGGCCTTGTTCAGTGGAAAGGGCTCGGGCGAACGCCTTCGGTCCGTAGACCGGCTCATCTGCGAGCGCGGTCTCCGTTGTCTACTGAGCCGCCCGGGCCCTTTCCAGGCCCAACCCTGACAGCCGGACACGCACTGGCCCTGCTGCCGCGGACGGAGGATCCGCAGACTGGCCGCTGCCGTTCCCCGCCGTGGTCCACTCATCCTACGCCAGCCGCTCTCCCCCCTGAGCCTCACGCTGAACAGCAGGTAAAAAGTTACCGGTCGGCCGGCCCCGGGCCGGTCAGGCATGACTGACGACTACAGAGGGAATAAGGTTAGTCACACTGAGTAGTTGTCACCGGCAGGGCAGCGCACGGCGACATTGCACAAGCAATGGGGGGATCACCGTGATTAGCGTTTCGCGAAAGACTGTGGCCTGGGCCTCGGCCGCGGTGCTCGCGGTCGGCGGCGGCACCGCCGTCATCGTGCTCGCCGCACAGGGCAGCGGCCAGGCTGGCCGCCACAGTGCCGCGGCCCACCCGGCCGCCCTGCCCCCGCTGCGCGTCGTATCCATCAGCCCGGCCGGCGGCGGCCGGGACGTCGACGGTGTGGGCAACGTCACCGTGACCTACAATCAGCCACTGCCGGCCAGTGCGCCGCTGCCGGCGCTGTCACCAGCGATCGCCGGTACCTGGCAGCGTTCAGGCGACACGGCGGTCTTCACGCCGGCCACCGGGTTCCCGGAACACACGCGCGTTACCGTGACGGCGACCGTCGCCGTCGCCACCGCCGCTAAGGACAGCCGCGGCACCCCGGTGCCCGGTGCCACCTTCACCACCGCCCGCTACCGCACGCTGCGGCTGCAGGAGATCCTCGCACAGCTCGGCTACCTGCCGCTGACCTGGACCCCGGCCGTGGGCGCCGCCGTGCCCACGGAGGACGCCGCGGCGCAGCTCGCGGCCGCGTACGCGCCGCCGCCCGGGACCTTCCGCTGGACGCGGCGCGGGTACCCGTCGTCGCTCTACTCGTTCTGGTCGCCGGGCAAGGCCAACACGCTGGACGTCGGGGCGGTCACCGGGTTCGAGGCGGACCACGGGCTGACGCCGGACGGGGTGGCCAGCCAAGCCGTCTGGGCGGCACTGCTGACGGCCGCCGCCAAGGACCAGGTGAACACCCACGGGTACAGCTACGCGATCGCCAGCGAGTCGCTGCCGGAGACGCTGACCATCTGGCGGGGCGGGCGGAAAGTGTTCTCCTCGCTGGCGAACACCGGGATCAGCGTGCGGCCGACGGGCCTTGGCACCTTCCCGGTGTACCTGAAGATGCCGTTCCAGGTCATGACGGGCACCAACCCGGACGGATCGCACTACGCGGACCCGGTGTACTGGGTGTCATACTTCGAGGGCGGCGACGCCGTGCATTACTTCGACCGCGGCTCGTACGGCTGGCCGCAGTCCCTGGGCTGCGTGGAGCTGCCGTACGGCGCCGCGAAGACGGCCTACCCGTACCTGCCCTACGGCACGCTCGTCACCGTCGAAGGCTAGCCTGCGTGCGGCCTGGTCAGGTCGGTCACGTGAACCTCGCCGCCTTCGCCGGCCGCCATGGCCGGGCGCGCCGGCGCGTAGCTGGCGAAACGGTCGCGGACCGCCGGGTCGTGCCCGGCGACCAGGTGGGTGCCGGGCTGGCTGGCCAGCTGGGCCAGGGTGTCGTACGCCCGGTACATGGCCGGGAGGTCGGCGATGATCGCGAACGGGCGGTCGCGTTCGACCTCCTCGTAGAAGTGCAGCGCGTCGGAGGCGAGCACGGCCGTCCCGCCGCCCGGTCCCGCCACGGTGACGATGAGCTGGCCGGGGGTATGCCCGCCGACCTCGATGAGCTCGATACCCGGCGCTAGCGCGGACTGGCCGGTGAACACCGACAGCGTGCCGTCGCCGCGCCGCCGCTCCAGGAGCGCGATCTCCTCCGGCTCGCTGTGCGCGGCGAAGTGGCGGCGCGCGGCCAGCGCCGAGGTCCAGAAGGCGTACTCGGCCTCGGTCATCACGACGTGCGCGTGCGGGAACTGCCGGACGTTGCCTGTGTGATCCCAGTGCGCGTGGGTGATCACGATGGCGGTGACGTCCGCCGGGTCGATCCCGAGCAGCGGCAGTGCCTGCGCGGGGGTGCCGTAGTGCGCGCGGCGGCGCCGGTCGCCGGCCTCCGGGGCGAACCCGGTGTCGACCAGGATCACGTCCGCGCCGTCCCTGATCACCCAGAAGAAGTAATCGATGTCCAGGTCGGCGTCCGGCTCGCCGTACAGGTGGAAGTTGAGGTAGCTCTCGGCCCTGGTGGTGACGCGGTGCCCGTACTTGACGGCGAGCACCTCCCGCGCCTGGCCGCCGGCGGTCGCCGCCGTCATCGTGCGTGCCCCACGGTCAGGCGTGCCCGTCGCGGAACGCGCCACGGTAGTGGCCCTCGTCCACTTCCTCTTCCCAGCTGGTCAGGCCGAGGGAGACGGCGGTGTGGCTGAGGAACGCGTCGGGCGCCGCGCCGTGCCAGTGCACCTCACCGGGCGGCGCCCAGACCACGTCGCCGGCGCGCACCACGCGCTTGTCGCCGTCCCGCGTCTGGACCATGCCCTGGCCGCTGTTGACGAGCAGCGTCTGCCCGGCGGCGTGGGAGTGCCAGTAGGTCCGCGCGCCGGGCTCGAAGATCACGCTGTACACCCGGACCTGGCCCTTGTCACCGTCGTCGAGCAGCGAGTCCTGCATCGCGTTCCCGGTGAACGTGGGCTTGGGCCCGACGTTGGACGCGACGCCATCTTTGCGGCCCCGCTCGTACTCCATCCTGCACCGTCCTTCCCCGCGCGACGCCCGCGCGCAACTCCTGCCACGCTAGACGCGGGGTGCCGGCTTGGCCATAGGGGGTGACACCAAATCGGCAGCTCTGGCTCAGACCGCGGTGACGGTCACGGCAGGCAAGCCCGATGGTTGCGGCAACGATACGGCTGTCGGCGGATGGTTGCCACAACCATCGCCGCGGTGGGTCACCGGGCCGGGTGGTCAGCGGAGGCGGTAGACGGTTACCTCCTTGACCGGGACGTCCTCGAGCACCGTCAGCACCGGGACCTGGTACGTCGCCAGGGCGGTGAGCGACTCCCGCGGGACGAAGGCACGGCCCGGGTCGGCGGCGAGGACGTCGGCGCCGCGCTGCCGTGCGGCCCGCAGGAAGCGCAGCGCCATGGTGGCCAGGTCACGCTGGTAGAAGACGTCGGCCGCGAGGACGACGCCGGCCCCACCGGGGCAGCCAGCCGGGTCAGCCCGGCCGGCCAGGTCGCCACAGCCAGCACCGTCGCCACAGCCGGCACAATCGGCACCGCCGGCACAATCGGCACCGCCGGCGCAGCCGGCACAATCGGCAGCGTCGGCGGCGAGGTCCACCTGGCCCGGGGTCACCGCGGGAACCGCGTTGGCCGCGGCGTTCAGCGCGATCGCCGTCAGGGCGTTGTCGTCGATGTCGGCGGCCAGCACGCTCCGCGCGCCCGCCTTCGCCGCGGCGATGGCGACCAGGCCGGAACCGGAGGCCACGTCGAGCACGGCGCGGCCCGCCACCGTTTCCGGGTGGTCGAGGATATAGCGCGCCAGTCCCTGGCCGCCGGCCCAGGGGAAGGCCCAGAACGGGGGCGCGTCAAGCGCGGTGCGGTCCCACAGGCCGAACGGCTCGGCGGCGGTGAGCAGCGTGACCTCGGGCACGAACGGCACCGCCGCCCACCGGGTGGCGGACCGGACCAGGTCCTCCGTCTCCGGTGTCATCGCCCGAGCATACGCCGAGGTAACCGAACTGCGTGAATGTGCCATTGGTGTCGCCAGGGCAGCACCGATGGCACATTCATGCCAGCGCGGGAGCGCGGGAGCGGGCTGGTCGGCTGGCGGAGGCGAGCCAGTTGCGGGGAACGGCTGGCGGGACGCGGCGCGCCGCCCGCCCGGGGAGAAGCGGCTGGCTGGGCGGCTAAGAGACGCCCTCGTTCGGGAAAATCTTTACATCAACCCCTTCTCTGATGTATTTTTTTCTGTTCAACTAGGGTATAACGACAAGACTGTTGGTTATCAGTGCAGGAGGCGGGATGGTTGAGCAGCCGTATCAGTACCGTCGGCAGGAGCTGTCGGAGCCTGACTGGCGGCGGCTGCCCGGCTGGGCAGGGGTGACGCGGGAGGACTGGGAGTCCGCGCAGTGGCAGCGCGCCCACTCGGTGAAGAACGCGCGCCAGCTGCGGGACGTGACGGGTGACGGGCTGTCCGATGCGTTCTACGCCGACCTGGAGCGGGACCAGCGGGAGCGGGCCACGATGTCCATGCTCATGCCGCCGCAAATGCTGAACACGATCGCGCCGTCGGTGGCGGCGTCCGATCCCGGGTTCACCGACGCGTGGTACGCCGACCCGGTGCGCCAGTACATGCTGCCGGTGTTCAGCGACCGGCGACCGGACTGGCCCTCCCACCCCTACGCGGCCCGCGACTCACTGCACGAGGCGGAGATGTGGGCGGTCGAGGGACTCACCCACCGCTACCCGACGAAGGTGCTCGCCGAGCTGCTGCCGACCTGTCCGCAGTACTGCGGGCACTGCACCAGGATGGACCTGGTGGGCAACCCCACCGCGTCGTTCGACAAGCACCGGTTCGCGGTGTCGCGCGACGACCGGCTGGCGGCGATGCTCGCCTACCTGCGGTCCACGCCGTCGGTGCGGGACGTGGTGGTATCCGGCGGCGACGTCGCCAACCTGCCGTGGCCGCGGCTGGAGGCGTTCGTGGCGGCGCTGCTTGAGATCGAGTCGGTGCGCGACATCCGGCTGGCGTCCAAGGCGCTGATGGGGCTGCCGCAGCACTGGCTGTCGCCCGACGTGACCGCGGGGATGGAGCGGCTCGCCGCGACGGCGCGGGCCAGGGGCGTTTCGCTCGCGGTGCACACCCACGTGAACGCGGCGCAGTCGGTGACGCCGCTCGTCGCCCGGGCCGCGCGGGCGCTGCTCGACGCCGGGGTGCGGGACGTGCGCAACCAGGGGGTGCTGCTGCGCGGGGTGAACGACTCCGCCAACGCGCTGCTCGACCTGTGCTTCGCGCTGCTTGACGGGGCCGGGATCACGCCTTATTACTTCTACCTGTGCGACATGATCCCCGGTGCCGAGCACTGGCGTCTGTCGGTCCGCGAGGCGCAGGCGCTGCAGTCGGCGATCATGGGCTACCTGCCCGGGTTCGCGACCCCGCGCATGGTGTGCGACGTGCCTTACGTGGGCAAGCGCTGGGTCCACCAGGTGACGCGGTACGACGAGGAGCTCGGCATCTCCTACTGGACAAAGGGCTACCTCACCGCGATCGAGGCGGACGACCCGCTGGCCCTCGACCGGGAGTACCCCTACTACGACCCCATTTACCTGCTGCCCGAGGCCGGCCAGCAGTGGTGGCGGGCCCAGGCGGCCCGGTCTGCGGGCCGCCTTCCAGCAGCAACCACAGCGTCTTAACCGGCACCACCGTGTGGGGGCGGCGCGTTTTCTGCGCCGTCTCCACCGCGGGGGGCTATGGGGGGCCGCGCAGGCCCCCCATGATTGGGGGGGTCACCGGGGGGGTCATCCCCCCGGGGGTTAACTCCGCCCGCCGCGCAGGGCCGGCGAGAGCACCTCGCCGGCCGCCTCGACGAGCAATGACATCTCGTAGGAGACCAGCTCGATGTCGCAGTCCGGTGCGGCGAGCACGCACAGGCTTGACCCGTCGCTGATGGCCTTGACGATCATCAGGCCGCCCTCCATCTCGACGAGCGCCTGGTTTGGCAGCCCCGCCTCGAAGATGCGGGCGGCCCCCGCCATCAGGCTGGCCAGCCCCGCGGTGATCGCCGACAACTGCTCGGCGAGGTACCCGGGTATCCCGTCCGACATGGCAAGCGACACCCCGTCCGCGGACACCACGGCCGTGTGGGCCGCATCGGGCACGCGCGCGTTGAAGTCGCTCACGAGCCAGCTCAGGTCCTGAAGATACGGTCGAGTCAACGTCCTGTCCCCTCCCCGGACTGCGGCGCCTTGCCGCCGGTGCCCTGCCCTTCCGCCCGGCGCGTTCCGCGCTGGAACCCGGCCAGGCGGCTGCGCGCCTGGTCAGGTGACCGCTGCGGCAGCGGGTTGCCTCCAGTTCCCGCCGCCGGGACGCCTGGCGTCCGGCCGGGCAGGGCCGCACCCTGGCCGTCTGGCGGGCCGCCACCCGGACCACGGCTGGCCCTGGGAACGCGGAGTGGCAGCCCGGCGGTGCTCTGGTCACCGTTGGCCCGCTCGGCGTACGAGACGGCCGTGCCGTCCTCGCCCGGGCCAGGCACGCCGTTCAGCCCGGCCCCGGCGCCGGCCAACATGGCGCCTGCCTGGCCGCGGCGGAACCAGCCCGACGGCATCCTGGCGCCGGTCGCCCCGTACCCGTTGCCGTTGCCGTTAGCGGGGCTGCCGTTAGCGGGGAGGGCGTGGCCGCCGCCCGCGTAGGCGGGTACCTCCGCGGTGGCCGGCCGCGCGCTGACCTGCTGCCCCGACCAGCCGCCACTGACGGAGGACGACGGCTTGATGCTCCGCTCGATGAGGCTGTCCGGCAGCCATACCAGGGCCGACAGCCCCTGGGGCAGGGCGGGCCGGAGCCGGACCCGGACCCCGTGTCGCTCGGCCAGCCGCGCGACGGCGAACAGGCCCATGTGCCGGGAGACGGACACGTCGATCGTCGGCGGGTTGTCCAGCCGCCAGTTCATCTCCTCGAGCCGGGACTCGGATACGCCGATGCCCTTGTCGCTGACCTCGATGAGCACGCCGCCGCTCGCCAGGTACTGCATGGCGACGTGCACCTGGGTGTCCTTGGGCGAGAAGATCGTGGCGTTCTCGATCAGCTCGGCGAGCAGGTGCACCACGTCGGAGACCGCCTGCCCGGCCAGCGAGATGTCCGGCGTCATGCTCAGCGTGACCCGGTTGTACTGCTCGATCTCCGAGGTCGCGGCGCGGGCCACGTCAGCGAGCCCGATGGCCTCCGACCACTTGCGCGGGTTGTCGTGCCCGGCGAGCAGCAGCAGGTTCTCCGAGTTGCGGCGCATGCGGGTGACCAGGTGGTCCATGGAGAAGAGGCTGCCGAGGCGGTCGGGATCGTCCTCGTGCTGCTCCAGGGTGTCGATCATCCGCGCAAGGCGCTCGATGAGGGTCTGCGAACGGCGGGACAGGTTGACGAACATCGCGTTGAAGCTGGAGCGCAGCACCGCCTGCTCGCCGGCCAGCCGCACGGCCTCGGAGTGCACCTGGTCGAACGCGCGCGCCACCTGGCCGATCTCATCCCGCGAGGTCACGTTGATCGGCGCGACGTCCATGCTCCCGGCCGATTCCGGGTCCTCCGACAGGAGGCGGACCCGCTCGGGCAGCTGCACCGAGGCGATGTCAAGCGCTCCCGCGCGCAGCCGGCGCAGCGGCAGCACCAGGGACCTGGCGACGAGCAGCGCGGCGACCAGGACGATGAGCAGCACCGCGACGGTGATGATGATGTACGTGAGCGCGGTCCGCTGCGCGGCCTGCTGCAGCTGGGTGGCCCGGGTGACGATGTTGTCGGCGACGAACTGCTCGGTGGCCTGCATCGCGTCGAGCTTGGCGCCGTTGCCCTTGTCCCACGCCGCCTTCAGCCCGAGGCTGGTGGTAATGCCGTCCTGCCTGGCCGTGGTGGGGTTGCTGGCCAGGGGATCCAGCTGCTGGTTGTTGATGAACAGCGGGTAAGAGATGCCCAAGGCGCCGACGATCGGCACCGTTTTAGCCGAGGATTCGTTCAGCGTGCCGCCGGCGACCGCGAAGATGGCCTGCTCGATGTTGTCCGACTGGGTCTCGCCGTTCAGCTTCGCGGCCTGCGGGCCGAGCAGGGCGTCGTACATGGCGTTCTCCGCCGGGGTGGCCGATGACTGGAACGCGGCCTCGTCGTTGAATTCCTCGGCGTAATCGACCTGCAGGTTCGTCTCCGTCGCGAAGTCAAGGAACCCGGCGGTTCCGAAAACGGAGTTGTTCGACATGGACTGGTCGAGCAGGGCAAGCTGCTGCGAGGTGAGGTCCTTGGCCTGCGCGAGCGCGTTGAGCGTCTGCACGTCACTGGTCAGCGCCGGGTCGGTGGTACCCAGGGAGACCTGGGCCTGCAGGGTGATGATGTCCTTGATGACGCCGCCGTACTCCGGGGACACCACGGCACCGGTACCGTACGCCGTCTGGAACAGCTTGTGCAGCTGCTTGTCGACGTTATCCGGCGACAGGTCGGTGTTCACCGCGCCCGCGGCCCTTGCGATGGTCGCGGGATAGCCGCCGTTCACGATCCGCTGGATCTCGGGCCTGACCGGGCCGAGATCGCTGTTCGTCTTGGCCTGCACCTGCGCGAGCCCCGCGTCATTGTTGTTGATCAGGGCGACGAGCGTCGCGTCCCGCTCGTTCTGCAGGTCGTCCACGACGGTGACGAGCTGCGCGCTGAGCTTGGCCAGCTGCTGCGTCCTGCTGAACTGGCTCGCGCTGTTCTCCGCGTCCGTCACCCGCAGGCCGCCGAAGACGAGCCCCATCAGCAGGGCCGCCACGATCACGGCGAACAGCCGGCGGGCCACCGGCCAGTCGGTCAGCGACACATCCATCCGCCCGGCCTGGCTGGAGCGCACATTGTCCGGTCCGGCCGCCCGGCGGGCCCGTGCGAGCGCGCGCGACCGCGTGCCCGCAGCACCATGGGTTCCCATAAATCAGTGTCCTCGCTGGAAAGCGATGTTCTCGCACGCCGCATTACCGCATACCGCAACCACATACCGCATGACCGGCAGGGGAGGCCGCGAGGTAAGCCAGCGGCGCCTTGTCGCCGCTGGCGCCGCTCGCACCTGTCGATCTTAGGTCGGCCAACCCCGCTATTTCTGGCAAATGCCGGCTAATGATCATCGTGTTGTTATGTGTTATTCGAAGGGGGCCCGGCCATCGCGAAAATCTCCGCGCCGTCGTGACCGGCACCGAAAATTTGCGATTTCTGTAAGGGACCTCAGGGTTTCTTCTTCACTGAGCCGCCTAGGTACAGTTCGCCGATCTCGGGGTGCTCGAGGACCTCGCGGCCCGTGCCGGCCAGCCGGACGATGCCGTTCTCCATCACGACGCCGTGCTGCGAGAGCTTGAGGCCGGCCCTGGCGTTCTGCTCCACGAGCAAGACGGTCGCGCCGTTGGCGTTTATCTGCCGGGCGGCGTCGAACACCGACTTGAGCACCAGCGGGGACAGGCCCATCGACGGCTCGTCGAGCAGGATGAGCACCGGGTCGAGCATCAGCGCCCTGGCGAACTCGACCAGGCGCTGCTGGCCGCCGGACAGGGAGCCCGCCTTCATCTTCGCCCAGCCCCGCACCTGAGGGAACAGGTCGTAGACCGCGTCGATCCGCTTGCTGACCTTGGCGCGGTCCCTGATCGTGTAGCCGCCGAGGTCGATGTTCTCGTGCACGGTCATGTCGGTGAACAGGCTGTGGTTCTGCGGTACCTGCACCACGCCGAGGTCGAGGATCTGCCGCGGCGACCGGCCGTTCAGCCGCTCGCCGCGCAGCGTCACCGTGCCGAGCCGCGGCCGGAGCAGCCCGCTGACCACCCGCATGACGGTGGACTTGCCCGCGCCGTTCGGCCCCACCACGCAGGTGATGCTGCCCTGAGGCACGGTGAAGCTGACGCCGCGCAGCACGTCGCCACCGCCGTAGCCCGCCACCACGCCGTCCATGGCAAGCAACGGCTCACTCATCGGGTGCTCTCCTGTCCCTGGCCGGCGGCGTGCTGGCCGTCGTCTGGCGGGCCGTCATCCTCGTCCAGGTCGGCGCCGAGGTACGCGTCGAGGACCCGCTTGTCCGTGCGCACGATGTCCGGCGGGCCGCTCACCACCGTGGCGCCCGACTCGAGCACCGTGATGACGGAGCACAGCCCCATGACGAATTCCATGTTGTGCTCGACGAGCAGGAACGTCTTGCCCTGCTCCTCGTTGAGCTGCCTGATCCGGTCGGCGATCAGGTTGATCAGCGTCGGGTTCACCCCGCCGGCCGGCTCGTCGAGCAGGATGACCGCCGGGTCAGCGACGAGCACGTAGGCGAGCTCGAGGAGCTTGCGCTGGCCGTAGGAGAGCGACCCGGCGAGCACGCCCGCGTGCCGTTCGATGCCGACGAACTCAAGCAGCTCCGTCGCGTGCCTGCGGTGGTGCGTCCAGGCATCCCGGCCGAGCCGGGCCAGCAGGTTCTTCGGCCGGTCCCGCGTCTGCGCCGCGACGAGCATGTTCTCGATGACGGTCAGCCGGGGGAAGATCCGGGTGAGCTGGAAGGTCCGGCCGATGCCGGCGGCGAACACCTTGTCCGGCGCGTAGCCGGTGATCGCGTGGTCGCCGAACCAGACATCGCCCGCGTCCGGCCGCTCGTAGCCGGTGATGACGTTGAACAGGGTGGTCTTGCCCGAGCCGTTGGGCCCGATCAGGCCGGCCACCGTCCCCTCCTCGACGGCGATCGTCGCGCCGTTCAGCGCCTGGACGCCGCCGTAGGCCTTCGTGATCCCCTCGGTGCGCAGCAGCGCGGTCACCGGGCACCTCCCGAGCTGACCGGCGGGGTGGCCGACGTCGCCGCGGCCGGGCCCGCCCCCGCCGCGGCCGGGTTGACCGCGGGGCGGCCCCGCGTCCTGAACCTGGTGATGAACTCGCCTCCGGTCGGGACGATGCCCCGCGGCAGGAAGAGGACGACGAGCAAGAAAATCCCGCCGAGCATGATCTCGCTGACCGACCCGCTGAACGCCGGCTGGGTGTTCAGCCAGAGCGTGAGCGGCTCGATGATCAGCGCGCCGAGCACCGGGCCGCTGATCGAGCCGTAGCCGCCGAGGAACGCCATCAGCACCAGGGTGAGGTCGAACAGCGGGTTGAAGGCGGTCTGCGGCTCGGCCTGGCCGATGAAGAAGACCCAGACGCCGCCGATCAGCGCGGTGATCGCGCCGGAGATGACGAACGCGGCCAGCTTGACCCGCATGGCCTTGACGCCGAGGCCGCGCGCGCGGTCCTCGTCGTCCCGTATCGCCCGCAGCTGCAGGCCGAACCGGGACTGCCTGACCAGCCAGGCGATGGCGATCGCCCCGGCGGCGCAGCCGAGCGCGATGTAGTAGAACGGCGTGTTGAAACTGGCGGCGGGCCAGTTGAGGAACGGCGCGTCCAGCCCGCTCGAGCCGCCGGTGAACCAGAAGTTGAACGCCATCAGCTGGAAGATGAAGAAGATGGCGATGGTGATCACGATGAAGGTATGCCGCCGCACGCGCAGCGCGATCAGCCCGAACGGCACCGCGATAAGCGCCCCGACCGCGGCGCAGAGCGGGAGCAGCGCGAAGGCCGCGGCGCCCTGGATGTGCCAGTCCCGCGTGGCGATCGCCAGCGCGTAGGCGCCGCTGCCGTAGAACACGGCCTGGCCGAGTGCGATGTAGCCCGTGTTGCCGGAGAAGATGTTCCACCCGGTCGCCGCGGTGACGTAGATCAGCGCGAACACGCCGTACTGCGTGACCGCCGGGTTGGTGTACACCTGCGGGAACGCGACGGCGGCCGCCGCGAGGAGCAGCAGGCCGCCGCCCTTGGCCGCGGTGCTGGCCGACACTGGGCCGAGGCCGCCGGGGACGTCGAGCCCGGCCGGCGAGCGCCGGGTGGACGCTGCGTTGCTCATTGGGCGCGCACCGCCTTGCGGCCGAAGAGGCCGGTGGGCCGGTAGAGCAGCACGATGACGAGCGCCGCGTAGTAGACGGCGACCGCCCAGGTCGGCTGCCAGATGGTCACCAGCGACTCCAGGGTGAGCATGAAGACGGACGCGCCGAGCGCCCCGCCGACGCTGCCCATGCCGCCGAGGATGACGATGGACAGCAGCCGGGAGATCAGGTCGTAGCCGCTGTTGGCGTTGAAGGTGTTCGTCGCGCCGTACACCAGGCCGCCCGCCGCGGTAACCGCCACCCCGATGCCGAACGTCAGCGCCGAGACCCGGTTCACGCTGATGCCGACCAGCCTGGCGGCGGTCTCGTCCTGCATGGTGGCCCGCACGCTGCGCCCGAACCTGGTCCGGTAGAGCAGCGCGTAGACGGCCGCGACCCCCGCCACCGCCAGGACGAAGCCCCAGATGTAGATCCAGCCGACGTAGAAGCCGAAGACGTGCACGGTGCTGTTCACGTACGAGGGGCTGATCTGCACGTTGTTGGCGCCGTAGATCTTGAACAGCGTGCCCTCGATGATCAGCGCCACCGCGTAGGTGACGAGCAGGGTCATCGATGTTCGCTCGGTGCCGCGCAGCCGCCTGATGAACGCCCAGTGGATGATCACGCCCACCGCGAACATCGCGGGGATGGTGATGAGCAGACCGAGG
>Ga0265342_10000957_pt1 | contig 28741 bp, 29 predicted proteins | sample 4CB327metaG_FD_203125 | JGI IMG/M metagenome (GOLD analysis project Ga0265342, IMG submission 203125) | Rhizosphere microbial communities from Carex aquatilis grown in University of Washington, Seatle, WA, United States - 4-CB3-27 metaG | ecosystem: Host-associated > Plants > Roots >... | reverse complement strand
GCCCTGCTCATAGCGTTCTTGTGGCTGGGTGAGGTCCCCGCTCTCACGGCCATCATCGGGGGCGCCATTACCGTGGGCGGGGTCGTGGTCCTCAATACGGTGGGAAAACGACGTGAGCCAGAGAAGAGGGCTCCCACGTCGGAAGTCCCATCCTGAGCCCCACGCCTTAGGGGACAATCACAGAGTCCTGCTTTTTCAAGGTTCCGAGCACGCCGCGCAGGCGTGCATGCAGGTCGACGTAGGACTCGGCGTTGAGACCGAGGCACGTGGCAATTGTCTTCGGCAATATCAGGGCGCGCTTTTGCAGCGCCTTTCCATCCGCCGTGAGCGTTACCGTCACGGTCCGCTCATCACCGGTCTTTCGAACGCGGCTTATCAACCCCTCGCGATCCATCCGTTTCAGGAGGGGGGACACCGTACCCGTGTCCAGCCCGAGAGCAGCGCAAAGCTGCCCGACCGTGCGTCCGTCTTCCTCCCAGAGCACGAGCAGAATGAGATACTGCGGGTAGGTGAGCCCCAATCTCTTCAGGAGAGGCCTGTAACGGGCATTGATTTCCCTTTCCAGACGGTAGACAAGAAAGCAGATCTGGTTCGACAGTCGCAGCTCGGGCTTGCTCATTCGGCGATGGCCTCCTCGATGTGGCGCGCAAGGGTTTCCGGTTTCGTGCTGGGCGCGAAACGGCGGACCGTCGTGCCGTCACGATGCACGAGAAACTTCGTGAAGTTCCATTTCACGTTTTTTCCCAGCACCCCATGCGAATGGGTTTTGACATACTGGAAGACCGGATGCGCATTGGGGCCGTTCACCTCGATTTTCGCCATCAGGGGAAATGTCACCCCGAAATTGTGCTCGCAAAACGCGGCAATCTGGGCATTATCACCCGGATCCTGGTGAGCGAACTGGTCGCAGGGGAACCCGAGCACGACAAGCCCTTTGTCCTTGTATTTTTCATACAGCTCTTCCAAGCCTTTGTATTGCGGTGTGAAACCGCATTTGCTCGCCGTATTGACCACCAGAAGAACCGCTCCGCGGTACGCATCGAGATTCTTCTCCACTCCGCTGGTTTCCTGCGCATGAAGGTCGTAAATCGTTTCGGACATGAATCCTCCTATTGTGCAAAATAATATTTTGCACAACTTTTCTTCTTCGAATGTACCTTCACTGTCGCCTCGGGGCAAACGAAATCGACGACAAAGTCCCGGCACCGGGAATGAGCATGGCGAGGAGCTGCGCCGGCGTGTTCAAGCCTGATGGGCCAGCATCTCCACTTCGCCGTAGGTGAGCGCAGATTCCCAGCCAAGAATGGCTTTCTTTCTTTGCGGGCCCTCGCCGTAGTTTCCGAACTCTCCCAGAGCGCGGAGCACCCGGTGGCACGGGATGAGAAAGGGGATCGGGTTGCTGCCCACGGCGTTTCCAACGGCGCGACTGGCCGTCGGCTTGCCGATGTGGCGGGCGATGTCTGAATACGTCACGGCCTTGCCAAGGGGTATGTGTATGAGGGCCTGCCACACTTGCATCTGGAAATTGGTGCCTCTGATGTACAAATGAAGGGGCGCGGGGTCATGAGTCTGGGGAAAAGCGAATATCCGATCCGCGACGGATTGGGTGACGGTTGGGTTTTCCTCGATCCGGGCGCCGGGCCAGCGCGCGAAAAGCCGCGCCACCAGGTACGACTCAGAAGCCGTCTCCTGCACGAAGGATAGCCCGCAGATGCCCCGCTCGGTGACGGACACTATGCATCGACCGAATGGCGAGGCGTGAAAGCCGTACTGGATGACAAGCCCGGCTCCCCGCGACTTGATCTCACCGGGCGTCACCGCCTCGCAGACCACGAAAAGCTCGTGAAGGCGTCCCGGGCTGGAAAGGCCAGCGTCATAGGTGACACTGAGAACGTCGTGCGAATCTTCCAGAAGCTTGCGGGCATGCTCTTTCGTGAGGAACTGGAGAAACCGTTTGGGGCTGATTCCCACCCAGCGGCTGAAGAGTCTCTGAAAGTGGAACTCGCTCAGATCCACAGCCTCCGCGATTTCAGCGAGCGTTGGCTGACGCAGCGCGTGTCTTTCAATGAAATGGATCGCCTTCTCCACCCGCGCGTAATCGTCTTCCCACTGCTCCGTTGTCGTCATTGACGGGCCTCCATGCAGTGAATATACCCGTCGGAGCGATCCTTTCAACCCGGATCTTGCGGTCGCCATGAAGGCATACGCGCGCGAGGGGGCGCGTCATTCCCGGCGAGCACGGATGCTCCCGCCGCCGCGACTCGTCGGAAGCGACCGGGGGTCGTCGATTCGGAAGCCACGAAACATTCATGGAACCGCTGAGATGATCCGAAGCCACTCTGGGCCGCGATAGCGGCGATGGTGAGGCGGGTGCCGCGGAGGAGCCCCTTGGCGTAAGAAAGGCGCACGCGGAGGATCTCCGCGTGAACCGTGGATCCCGTGGCTCGTTTGAATCGTGTCTCGAGGCTCCGGCGCGAGGTAGCGAGTGCCCGCACGAGGCTGGCCACGTTCATGCCGCCGAGAGACGAGAGGCGGATACGGCGCATCGCCTGCTCGACCAACGGGTCGGCGCAGGTGAATATGCGGGTAGAATCCCGCTCCACCACGTCCCGCGGGGGCAGAAGCAGGATGCGGCCCGCGCGCTGCATCGGCGCGCCGCCTGCGAGGATCCGATCGAGAAGACCGGCCGCTCTGTAGCCAATGCCTTCGCAGTCCAGCTCGATACTGCTGAGGGAGGGCGAGGCCATCTCGCACAGGATGTCTTCGTTGTCCACGCCCATCACCGCCACACCGTCGGGGATTGCGATGCCGAGATCGCGACAAATCTCCCCCACCTTCAGCCCGGCGGTGTCGTTACAGGCGAAGATACCGACGGGCCGCTCGAGGGCGGAGAGCCACGAGCGTAGCCGCCGGGTGTTGTCCAGCCGCTCCCACCATGGCAGGGGTGCCTCAAAGACGCGTGGACGCGGGTCGGCCCGGCTGACGGCCTGGGCGAATCCCCGCCGTCGCGACTCGGACCATGCCGTGCCGGCCACGCCGCAGTACGCGAATCGCCGAAAACCGCAGGACAGCAGATACGCGCCGGCACGTCGACCCGTCTCTTCATCGTCGTTGGTAACGGCATGAAACGTGGCGCGGCGATAGGCACCGGCGACGTCGACGACGGGCACCGACAGTGCGGCGATGCGGTGCGCCGCGCGCTCCGACTCGATGCGCGCGATGATTCCATCCCCTTCCCAGACCTCCACGGCTTCGAAGGGTCGGAACATCCACCCGTAACCGTACAAGTCCCAGTCCGTCCGTTCCTTCGCGTAACGCACGACCCCCCGCGTGATGCCGTGCTCGTAGGTGTCGGCGAGGCCCATGAGGATCGCGACACGCCGTCGCCGTACCAATTTGCGCATTTCGTGATAGATTGTACGCATTTTGTATCTTGCGGCAAGCCCGTCTCCCGCCTACCCTTTCCCGTGAGAAGGAGAATGAGTATGAACAAGGACGATCTCATCGTCATCAGCGGCGCCGGTGGATTCATCGCGGGGTCGCTCGTGCGGTATTTTCAATCCAAGGGGTTTACCCGTATCCGCGCGATAGACAAGAAGCCGCTCCCCCACTGGTATCAGCGTGTCCCGGGCGTGGAGAATCTCTGTCTGGATCTCAGCGATGAGCACAATTGCCGTCTCGCCGTCGAAGGTGCCGCGGAGGTGTACAATCTGGCCGCCGATATGGGCGGCATGGGCTTCATCGAGCACAATCGCGTGGACTGCCTGCGGAGCATCCTCATCAATACGCACATGATCGAATCCGCCTATCGCGCCGGCGCGCAGCGCTATTTCTACTCCTCCTCGGCGTGCGCGTACAACACGGGGCTCCAAAAAGACCCCGCGGTACGAGCGCTGAAGGAGAGCGACGCGTACCCCGCGATGGCAGAGCGCGGCTACGGATGGGAGAAGCTCCTTTCGGAGATGTTCTGTCAGGAGTACACGGCCGAGCGCGGGCTGCCCACATTCATCGCGCGATTTCACAACGTCTATGGACCGTCGGGCACGTGGGACGGAGGGCGCGAGAAAGCGCCGGCGGCGATGTGCCGCAAGGTCATCGAGGCCAAAGACTCCGGTCGGCACGAGATCACCATCTGGGGCGACGGCTCTCAAACGCGCAGCTTCATGTACATCGACGATTGCACCAAGGGCATTGACCGGATCATGCACTGCCCGGACCTTCTGGCAACGCCCATCAATCTCGGCTCCTCCGAGCTCGTTTCCATCAACGAGCTGGTGGGTATCGTCGAAGAAGTCGCCGGTCTGACCCTGACGCGCCATTATGATCCGGCGGCACCCAAAGGCGTGGGCGGACGAAACAGCGACAACACGATGATCAAGAGAATCCTCTCGTGGGAGCCGTCGACGTCCTTGCGCGATGGCATCTCCAAGACGTATCGTTGGATCGAGCAGCAGTATAATGACCGCAAAGCCGGCAAGCGAACGGTGAGCTGAAGCGGGAGGTGTCATGGAGTCACGGGAAACGGGGGATGTGGCCTCGCTCATCGGGGCCGTTCCCTACCGCCTTGCTCTGGCCGGCGGATGGATCGATCAACCTTTTGTATCGCGTCTGAACCCGAAGCCGCCAGGCTCGATGGTCGTTGTCGCCTTGGAGCCGACCTTCCGCTGGATGGATCGGTGCGGAATGGCCACGAGCACACGGTCCGTTGCGACGCGCCTTTGGAATGGGCAGCTTCCCGCGGGAGACCGCGCGCAGAGCGTGAAGGCGCTGTACGAAGAGGAAAATCGGGGCCGCCGCGAACCTTCGGGCTCCCAAGACATGATCGGGCTCCTGTACCCGGGGGTGAATCGCCTCGATTATGACGCCGCTCACGCGGACGGGATATTCCCGCGGCACATCGAATCGAACACCGATCCGCGTATCGCCCGCTGGATCGAATCCGTCATCCATGTCCTGCCGGTCGCGCCGCGCCCCCCGGGGTACGATCCGCTGGGCGAAAAGATGCTCGCCCCTGAGTGGATTGCCCGGCTCGGCGCGTCGGGTGCCGATTGTTTCGATGCAATCGTCACGCGGAACCTCGCGGCCCTCGGCGGATCCATGAACGAATGCATGCGCTGTTGGGAGGCGATCCTGCCGCACGTCGTCCGTCACCCGACGCTGACCGTGGACCTGGTATCGCTCATGCGCTGCTACCAGGAGCGGTACGCCGGGGCGATGTACTCGGGCTGCGGCGGGGGGTATCTCTTCATCGCCTCGGAGAAACCGGTGCCCGGCACCTTCACCGTTACGGTGCGGACCGGACAGGTCGGGAGCTGAAGTGCCACGCGTCTACGTGAGCGGTGCGTTCGATGATTTCGGTTTCGAGGAGGTGCGTTTTCTGGAGGCGGCCTCACGCTTCGGCGCGGTCAGGGCGTTCATCTGGTCCGACGCCCTCGTCCACGCACGCAGCGGAAATTTCCCAAAATTCCCCCTTCCCGAAAGGCTGTATCTCGCTCACGCTTCACGATGGATAGATGAGGCGATCGTCACGGCTGATGTTCCACCGGAAGGACTCCCGCTTGAAGCCGCTGCGCCGGGCACTTGGGTCGTGCGCGAAAGAGATGACACCGGGGGCCAGCGTGACAAGGCACGCGCCCGAGGGCTCGATTATCACGTGGCAAGGGACCGGGAGCTTTCAGAGATCCCAGCGGGGGAGGATCCGAGCCCCGCGCTGCTTTCCACTTCGGCGCCGCGTGTCATCGTTACGGGGAGCTTCGATTGGATGCACTCCGGACACGTCCGCTTCTTCGAAGAGGCATCGGGCCTCGGGGTCTTGTATGTCGTGGTGGGCAGCGACCAGAATATCCGGCTCCTGAAGGGAGACGGACATCCCGCGTTCCCCGAGTGCAAGCGCCGGTACCTCGTTCATTCAGTTCGGAGCGTCAGCGGCACGTTCATCTCAACGGGCAGCGGATGGATGGACGCGGCCCCCGAAATCGAGCGCATGAGACCGACTTTCTACGCAGTCAACGAGGACGGAGACAAACCGGAGAAAAGGGATTTCTGCTCAGTCCACGGGATCGAATACGTGGTCCTGAAGAGAATCCCCCGCGAGGGTCTGCCGCCGAGAAGCAGCACCGAGCTGCGCGGCTTCTGACCTCAGGGTCCCCGCGCCGTTTTTATGGCGCGCGAAACCTCAATATCTTCCCAGCGCGAGCCCCTTTTCCAGGAAGTAGCGATACGTGTCATACTCCACCGTGGCCGGAATCGAATGATCGCTATGAAGGACGTACCCGAAGCCTTCTTTCACGGCAGGGATTTTTTCTTGGAGCTCGCGGTCTATCGTCGCGTGATCGTTCGAGTAGAGGGTCCGAACATCGATCCCTCCCATGAACGCTATCTGCCTGCCGAACTGGCGGTGGAGCTTCAGGAGATCCATGCCCGCCTTCACTTCGATCACTTGCAGACAATCGATCCCCGCCTCGATCAGCCCGGGGAGCAACTGCTCAACGTATCCGCACGAATGCACGATGACCGGCAACCCGTGACTATGAGCGTATCCGAAAGTCCTGGCATGAGAGGGCTGAATGATCTCGCGGTACATCGTTGGTGACATGAAGGGTCGTTGTTTGAATCCCATGTCCTCGTAATACCAGATGCCATCGGGGTAGCCCTCGCGCTGGAAGAGCATTTCCTGAAGCTGGAGCACGAGGTCGGTATAGGTGCCGGCCATGTCACGGATCCAATCCGGATCAAGCGCCATGCCAACGAGCATGTTCTCGTGGCCCGTGACGTCCTTCATGATCTCGAAGACATTGATGCCCGACCAGCAAAAGAAAAGGCCTTTCTCCGCCGCGTGGCGGCGGGTCTGCCGGTAGGCATCGAAGTTGATGCGGCGCGGATCGGGCTTCAACAACGGCTTGATATGCTCATCCCACGCCGCGCGCTCTTTCACGAGAAAGTCAACGTGCTCCGGCGTGGCGTCGTGGAGCTTGTGGCGCCGCAGGAGTGCACCATTGCCGTCGCGCACGAGCCGTGTTTCCGCCGTTTCTTCGACGATTTGGGGGGTGAAGTCCATGTCCGCGACAAGGGAAAAGGGCCAAACGAGCTCCAGATCGTAGCCGAAATGGTCCGAAAGGTTCTCATTCGTGCCCAGATGCCCCTGCTCCGCCCACGCTCGTTGCGTGTCGTCCCAGAAGTGCTCGAACACCCCAATGCGATCTACGGGACGGTGCGCGAGAATGGATGCAATGCGTTCTTTGCCCGTCATGGTCTTTCCTTTCGCGGAGGCGCCGATCAGAAGTCGGGATGTGATCCCGTCAAGAAAACCAGAATCGGGCGCCAGAATCAAGGCTGCGGCTCGAACCCCGCCGATTGATGCTCGTCCGCCCGGTGCGATATGATCTGCCCGTGACAGAGCCTCCGCTTCACTTCTCTTCATCCGCGGGCAGAGTCGAGCTGGAATCCTACTCGGAGGTGGCGACACTCGCCGATCTGGTTCGCGGCGTGGAAACGGCGCGGCTCCAGACGAGTCTGGCCGTGAGCCAATGCGCGGGATGCGGGAAATGCTGCTACGAGCCCATACCGGTGATCGGGACGGACATTCCCCAGCTCGCCGCCGGCATGGGAGTCCAGGAAACAGAGGTTCTGGATCGGCACCTGGTGTGGCCGGAAAGCCGGCCCAGCGGCGAGGAGAGACATGAGGCTATCCGGGAGCTGGCCCGCGGCATGAGCATGTCGGACGAGCAGGCCGCGTATGCGTATGATTTCAACAATGGCGAGCCGGTCATTCTCCCACGCGCGGCTGACGGGGCGTGCCGCTTTCTGGACGTTGGGCTGTGCACGATCTACGAGCACCGTCCACTCGCGTGTCGGATCTATCTTTGCGCAATGGGCGATCAGCTTTCAATGCTCCAAGAGGGGATCGTCCACCACGGCACGTGGCATCTGTATTCCCGCGCGGGGTGGATCGCGGAGGCGCACATCGCCGCCAACCCTTTCCTGAAAGCCCTCTCGTGGGAGACGGTCCCCATCGCTTCCTTCGCTCCGCTGGACCCTGGCGATCCCGAGGATTTGTTCTTCTTTTTTTGAAGCCGCCCGACAACCCTTTTTAGCGGGCGCATTTTTCGCTACATTTGGCCCTGGAGGATAGCGATGAAGGCGATCGTGATCCGTGAAAACGGCGGCTCCGAGGTTCTGCGCTACGAGGATGTGACGCTTGCCGAGCCGGGGCCGGGCGAGGTACGGGTCGCGGTGGAATATGCCGGGGTGAACTTCATCGACATTTATCAACGCAAGGGTCTTTACAAGGGCCAGTTGCCCCGAACACTCGGCGTGGAAGGCGCAGGACGCATCGTCGCGGTCGGTCCGGGCGTGAGCGAGACGAAGCCCGGAGACCGCGTAGGATGGGCCATGCAGGACGCCTCATACGCGAAGGAGATCATCATCCGCTCCTCCGTGCTCGTGCCGATCCCCGACGAGGTGGATCTTCGCATCGCCGCGGCCGTTCTTCTCCAGGGCATGACGGCGCAGTATTTGGCCACGAGCACGTATCCATTGGGAGGCGCCGACACGGCGCTCGTTCACGCAGCGGCGGGGGGAACAGGCCGACTTCTCGTGCAGATCGCCCGAATTCGCGGAGCGACGGTGATCGGTACCGCTTCAACCGAGGAAAAGGCGCGTCTTGCCCTGGAAGCCGGCGCGCGTGACGTCATCCGCTACACGCAGACCGACTTCGAGATCGAGACACGACGCTTGACCGGGGGTCGCGGCGTGGACGTCGTATACGACTCGGTGGGGCAGGCGACATTCGAGAAAAGCCTCGGTTGTCTGCGCCCGCGCGGCATGATGGTGCTTTTCGGCCAGTCGAGCGGCCCGGTGCCGCCCCAGGACCTTCAGATCCTCAATCGCAAGGGTTCCCTCTATGTCACCCGCCCCACACTCGGGCATTACATCGCTGACCGCACGGAGTTGCTCGAGCGCGCCAGGGACGTCTTCCGTTGGATCGCAGAGGGAGCTCTGGCCGTGCGCGTGGACAAGGTATTTCCGCTCGCCGATGCTGCCAAGGCGCATGACTACTTGGAGAGCCGGTTGACCACGGGAAAGGTGCTCCTTCAGCCATAGGGCTGATACAGAAATCTCAGGCCATCTTTTCCTTAGCAGGGAAGTCAGCTATACTGCAGCTACGGGAAAAGAATCCCCCTCCCCACGATCGAATTCAAACGACGAGGAATATCATGAAGCAGAAAAAGCCTTTACCCTGGGATTTTCTTGACCAGTATAGAGGTACGGCATTTCAGGGTCAGTGGCCCACCCTGCCGCAATTGTTCTCGTTGACGGTGCAACGCTTTCCCGATCGGCCCTGTTTTACTGCCTATGAGCCGGATCGCAAGAGTCTCACCTACGCGCAGGCCTCCGCCCGTATCGATGCGGTAGCACGTACAATACGCGGTCTTGGCGTCGGCCGCGGCGACAAGGTGGCCGTCACGGGGAAGAACAGCCCCGAATGGGCAATCGCGTATCTGGCGGCTCTGACGGCAGGCGCCGTCGTAGTTCCCATCGACTACCAACTCGGCGCGGGGGAGATCGTAAATCTCATTCGGGCCGGGGACGCAGCCGTCGTATTCTGTGACGAGGAAAAACTCGCCGACGTCACGACCGGCTGCCCCGACCTCAAGGCGCGATACTCGCTGGCGCCGAAGGGCCCCGACTCCATCTATTCACTCGACAACCCCGGCGCGCCGGCCTTCCAGGCGGCCACGGAGGCGGATCTTGCCGCGATAATGTTTACCAGCGGCACCACCGGGCAACCCAAAGGGGTCATGCTCACGCATAGGAATCTCGTATCCGACTGCCTTTTGGCGCAGGGCAATCTCACCGTCCTTCCCACGGACGTCTTCTACGCGCTCTTGCCCATCCACCATTCCTACACGATGCTCGCGGTTTTCATCGAGGCGATCTCCACGGGCGCGGAGATCGTATTCGGCAAGAGAATGGTGACGAAGCAGATCCTGAAAGACCTCAAGGAAGCGCGCATCACGATGTTCCTCGGGGTGCCGTTGCTGTTCAACAAGGTGCTCGCGGGCATCATGAAGGGAGTACGCGAAAAGGGGGCACTCGTCTACGGCGTCATCCGATTCCTCATGACCATCTCCGGCATCGTCAAAAAGATTACGCGCCGCAATCCCGGCAAGTCCCTGTTCCATTCCGTCCTGGACAAGGCGAGCCTCTCCACGATACGCATCTGTATTTCCGGCGGCGGCCCGCTCGCGCCGGCCGTGTTTCGTCGTTACAACCAGCTCGGCATCGATTTCGTCCAGGGATACGGGCTCACCGAGACTTCACCCATCATCACGCTCAACCCCATCGAGGCATATCGCGAAACAAGCGTCGGGCGCATCGTTCCCGGCGTCGAGATGCGCATCCTCGAGCCGGACGCGAACGGGATAGGGGAGATCTGCGTGAAGGGCCCGATGGTCATGGCGGGATACTACAAGATGCCCGAAGAAACGGGGAAGGTCCTCTCTGCCGACGGATGGCTCAAGACGGGCGATCTGGGCTACATGGATCGCGACGACTACGTTTATCTCACCGGTCGCGCGAAGAATCTCATCGTCACCGAGGGCGGCAAGAACGTCTACCCCGAGGAGATCGAAAATGGATTCCAGCTCTTCGACGAGGTGGAACAGGTCCTCGTGTGCGGGTATATGGAGGACGCGGCCACTCGCAGCGAGGGCATTCAAGCCATGCTCTACCCCAACATGGAACGCTTCAAGGGGGAAGGCTCGACGGCGGACGCGGATTGGGCCGCCATTGAGGTGCGTCTGCGACACGTGGTGGACGAGGTCAATCAGAGGCTTCTGCCCTATCAGCGCATCTCCAAGGTAACGATCCTCCGCGAGCCTCTTGCCGAGACGACGACGAAAAAGGTGAAGCGCTTCACTGTTGGGGCGTGACAGCCGATTCCGTCCGCCCCATTCCCCACGATCCAACGACGGCACCGGCCACGATCAGGGCCATGGCAAGCCCCGCGAGGGCGCGGAGGGGCCTCCCCCCGACCACGACGAGGGCCAGGGTGGAAAAGAGAGGCGTGAGATAGGAAAGGGATCCGATAACGCGCGGGTCTCCCCTTTTAAGCGCCGCGTCCCATAAGAAGAACGCCGCGCCCATGGGCCCGATCCCCAGAAGCAGGAGAATCGGCCAATCGGCGGGGCGTATCACCGTGAATCCGACCGGTCCCGCCTGGACGAAATAAACGGCAAGCGACAAAATACCTGAGCCCAGACAGAAGGCCCCGACGGCGCCCGAGGGAAAGACCGGTACGCGCTTCGTCAAGAGCGAATAGAGGGCCCATATCAGCGCGGCGCACGCGGCCAGCAGATATCCTGCCAGGGCCGACGGATCCGGATGCAGCGACCCACCGGTTGCAATAAGCACGGCGCCGGCAAGACCCATGACGGCGCCGACGACGTGATGGGGCCGCAAGGCATAGCCGCGCAGTATCACGGGCGTCAGCACCACGATCAGCAGGGGCCACAGGTAGTTGACGAGATTCGCTTCCACGACCGGCGCGTGATGAAATGCTGTGAACAAAAGGACGTGGTAGCCGAAGATTCCTCCAACGCCGAGGCAGAGAGTGCCAACCGGCACGCGCCAATCTCGGACTCGCACGAGCCCGAGAACGCCGCCGACGCCGAGTGCAATGCCGGTCATGAGCAGTGGAGGCACATGCCCCAGCCCCGAGCTGAGCAAGGCCAGTGAGCTCCACAGGAGGATCGCCGCACCGGCATACACCAACGCCGAACGTTTCATGCCGCACACAATAGCAGGAATCACGGCACCGGCCCAGGCGCGACAATTGTCCCTGTTCAAAGGCACGAATCCCTTCGGATTGACATCCGAGTTCCGCAAGACCACTATCCAGGGGTGAGCCAGGTATCGGCACTCGCGACATTTCAGAATGTTTCCAAGAGCTACGGTGCGTTTCGCGCGCTCAACGAAATCAGCTTCGAGCTCCGCCCCGGTGAGATCTTCGGTTTCATAGGGCCCAACGGCGCCGGCAAAACCACCACGATGAAGATCCTCGTGGGCCTTCTCAGCGACTTTACCGGTGTCGTGGAAGTGGACGGGCTTTCCATGCCTGACAAACGCGATGCCCTCTACACCAGGGTCGGCTACATGCCCCAGGCGATCGCGTTCCAGGAATGGCGCACGGTCCGTCATGCGCTCACGACATTCGGGAGACTCTCGGGTTTGACCGTCCCTTTCCTTTCACATCGCATCCCCGAAGTCTTGTACGAGCTGGGCCTTCGTGATGCCATGGATCGCAAGGTCATGCACCTGTCGGGCGGCATGACCCAAAAGCTGGGCCTTGCGCAGGCTCTCCTCCACGATCCACGACTCCTCGTGCTGGACGAGCCGGTGGCGGGAATGGACCCCGGCAGCAGGATCCAGGTCAAGTCCATCCTTAAAGGCCTGCGCGATCGGGGAGTCACCGTCATCTTTTCGTCGCATATCTTGAGCGACGTCCAGGACGTAGCGGATCGGATCGGCATCATCGCCAAAGGGGAAATGCTCAAAATCGGAACGCTGGGAGAGCTGAAGGACCATTTCTCCGTGAACGACGACATCGAGCTTGTCCTTTCCCACGACGCGGGCACGTGGCGGGAGCTTGCCTCCATAGCTGGCATCCTCGGCGCCGAAGAAACGCGTCCGGGAGTGATCGTGCTCCATCTCCGGCCCGGCGCCGACGTGGATTTCGCCTCGAACGAGGCGCTCACGAGACTCGTGAAGACGGGCAACCGAATCCGCAGCTTCCACCCCGTCGTGCCGAGTCTCGACCAACTGTACTTGAAGTACGTGGGGGAAGGAGCCGCGCCATGAGCCTCTCCATGATGTATGCGGACGAGCTCACGGGGTATTACAAATCGCGCGTCATGCTCGTCTTGTGGGTGGGCATGCCTGTTCTCGCGCTGATCCTCCACGGCATACAACCCGATCTGCGGGGGCAAATGTCCCTCACCGTGTTCTCCATGCTCATCGTCACATCGTTGGCGGGCACCATCGCGGCGGCCATGCTCTCCGTCGGGATCATCCACGAGAAGACCCTAGGGGTCTATTCCTTGTTCCTGGTGCGACCGGTGAAGCGACGCAGCATCCTCCTGGGCAAGTTCTTCGCTGTCTTCACGTGCGTTGCCGCCGCCGCGGTCATCACGCTGCTGGTGGGGCTTCTCGTCGATTGGGCGCGCGGCGTGGCTCCCGGAAGGGCAGCGTTTCTCGAGTTGGCGAAATCAGCGGCAACAGGGTTCTCCGCCATCGCCATAACGAGCGCCGCGGCCATCCTGATCGGGATCGTGGCCCCATCGGTGCTGGTCGGCGTCATCCTCGTGATCTACGGCGCGAACCAGCTTTCCGTCGTGGGATATCTGCCCCTGCTCCTAGGCTTGAATCCCGCTTGGCTGTACACCCTCGGCATCGGCGCCGTGCTGACGATCGTGCTCCTCGCCATTTCAGTGATTGTCTTCAATAGAAAGCAGTTCTGAGGTCGATCCTCGTTTCGCATCGATTTTCCTTGACAAGAGTGGCTGTTTTTGCTTCTCATGGATAAATATTCATTCAATATTTTGACAAGGAGCCGGCTATGTCGAGGAAGGCCTTTCCCCTGACGTGCGTCATCCTCGCCTGCGTGACATTGTACGCGGGCACTGCCTGGGCCGCGGATACCGTCAAGATCGGCGCGATTTTTTCGGTGACCGGACCCAACGCGCCGCTGGGCGGGCCCGAGGCGAAAACGCTTCGCATGCTCGTCGATGACGCCAACAAGAATGGCGGTCTCAGCGGGCACAAAATAGAGCTCTTCCTCATGGATTCACAGGGTGACGCGGACAAGGCCGTGTCATTCGCGCGAAAGCTCATCGACGAGGATCAGGTTCTCGTCATCGTCGGTCCCTCGACGAGCGGCGAGTCTCTGAAGATCAAGAGCCTCTGCGATGAAAACGAGACGATCCTGCTCTCCTGCGCTTCCAATGCCGGCATCGTGAACCCCGTGGCCAAGTGGGTGTTCAAGCTTCCGCAGATGGACGCATGGGCCGCGCAGCGCATTTTCGATACCATGAAAAAACTCGGCATATCCCGGATCGGCGTCGTGACGAGCAATTCGGGCTTCGGCCAGGGCGGAAAGGCCGCCCTCAACTCGTTGGCCGCTTCCAATGGGATCAGCATCGCCATCGGCGAAGAGTACGACAAGGATGCAACCGATCTCACGAGCGTTCTGAACAAGATCAAGGCTCAGAACGTGCAGGCCGTCGTGAACTGGTCCACGGAACCGGCGCAGGCGATACTTGCCAAGAACATGAGGCAGCTCGGATTCGACGTGCCGTTGTTCCAGAGCCATGGTTGGGGAAACATCTCATACGTGCAAGCGGCGGGAAAGGCGGCGGAGGGAATCATCTTCCCGTGCGGCAGGCTCCTCGTCGCCGACGCCCTTGCAGCGGATCACCCGCAGAAAAAGGCTCTCATGGCGTACAAGACTGAATACGAGAGCACATTCAAGGAGGACGTCAGCACCTTCGGCGGTCACGCCAATGACGCATTCCTGATCATCTCCGAGGCGATACGAAAGGCGGGCAGCATTGACCGGGCTAAGATCCGCGACGCCATTGAGAGCATTCACGGCCTTGCGGCCACGGCGGGGATATTCAATTTCTCCCCCACGGACCACAACGGGCTCACCAGTGACGCCTTCGAAATGCTCACGGTGAAGAACGGGCAGTTCGTGATTTACCAGAAATAGGCGACAGGAGGAATGGAGGGCGGTCTGATCCTTCAATACCTGTTGGCCGGCATAGCCACGGGGAGCGTGTACGCCGCCGTGGCTCTTGGGTTCACCATCATCTATAACGCCACGGGGATCATCAATTTCGCCCAGGGCGAGTTCCTGATGTTGGGGGGCATGATCGCCATTTCACTCGCGCGCCTCATGCCCCTTGCCCCGGCGATACTCATCGCGGTGGTAGCCACGGGATTGGTGGGTGTGCTTCTCCAGCTCGTCTTTCTTTCCTGGCTGAAAAACCCGGCGGTGCTCCGCTTGATCATCATCACCATCGCCCTGTCCATCCTCCTCCGGGAAGCTGCCCTGCATATCTGGGACGAGAAAGTCCGCGCTCTGCCATTCTTCTCGGGAGACGAGACATCGTCACTCGCGCTGTTCGGTGCGCGGGTGTCCCCCCAGGTGCTCTGGGTGCTCGGCATCTCGGCTGTCATGGTCGCCGGTCTGACGGTGTTCTTCAGATCGACGATGCTCGGCAAAGCGATGCGTGCCTGTGCTTCCAACCCGACAGCCGCGCGGCTCTGCGGCATCCGCGCTTCTACCATTGTGAGCCTCTCCTTCTTTCTCGCCGCGGCCATCGGCGCGCTAGCCGGATGTGCCGTGTCACCGCTCACCCAGACCCAATACGACATGGGCTCCTCCCTCGCGGTGAAGGGGTTCACCTGCGCGGTGCTCGGCGGCCTGGGCAGCGTGCCTGCCGCGGTGGCCGCCGGCCTCGTGGTGGGCATCCTCGAGACGGCGAGCGTCAGTATCCTTCCCCTCGCCTACAAGGACGTTGTCGCGCTGGGGATACTGCTGGTGATCCTGTCCGTTCGGCCCCAGGGTTTGTTCACCTTGCGCCGCACCGGCTGGGCACGACGGGCCTGAGGCATGCGCGCGATCCTGAGACGTTACCTCCCCGCCCTCGTGCTCGTCATCCTCGTGGTCGCCGTCCAGATCACGCTTTCCGCGACGCGGCAAGAGTTCTACATGACGCAGCTCACCATGGCCGCCTACTACACGATGGTGGCGCTGGGACTGTGCCTTCTCATGGGGTACGCGGGACAGGTCTCCCTGGGGCACGCCGGTTTCTTTGCCATCGGGGGGTATTCATCGGCGCTGATCGCGGGTCTCGGGGCGGCAGCCGCTGTTTCCATCCCCGCCGCGGTGCTCGTAACGGCAGCGGCAGCGCTCCTGGTGGGGATTCCCGTTCTTCGTCTCCGCGGCCACTATCTGGCGATGGCCACTCTCGCGTTCGGCATCATCGTGCTCCGCGTGCTCCAGGGCACCCCCTTCTTCGGCGGCGCGGATGGACTTTCCAATGTCGGCGCTTATCCCCTTTTCGCCGGGCTGGCCATCTCGGGTCGCCGCGCTCTTCGCGTGCAAAACTACTACATCGCGTGGAGCCTCGTGACCATCGGGCTCCTCCTCGCGATCAATCTCGTGAGCTCGCGTGTCGGTCGGGCCCTGCGCGCCATCAACGGCAACGAGGACGCAGCCTCGGCCATGGGCGTGAATGTGGCGCGCTACAAGCTGGCGACGTTCGTGCTGAGCGCCATTTATGCCGGGGTGGGCGGCGCCTGTCTCGTTCATTTCAGCGCCGGTATCGGGCCGGGTGAGGCGGCCGTGATGAAATCGGTTCGCTACGTCGCTCTGGTAGCCGCCGGGGGCATGGGCAGCCTGAGTGGCACCCTGGCGGTATCCGCCGCGCTCACCTTCCTTTCGCTGCGCGGTGTTTTCGGTCTCTACGACGACGCTGTATTCGGGGGAATTCTTCTCGTGATCATGCTTTTCGCGCCGCATGGCCTTCCGGGAATGCTTGCCGGCGTGCGCGCTCGACGATCCGCGCGGAGAAGCGCGTCGTGATCGATCCGCATCTCGAAGTAAGGGGCCTGCACCACTGGTTCGGCGGGCTGCACGTGATCGACGACGTCAGCTTCCAATGCCGGGCCGGCATCGTGAAAGCGATCATCGGCCCCAACGGTGCCGGAAAGACCACACTCTTCAATCTGATTGCCGGTGCCCTCGCTCCGGCATCCGGCAGGATCCTCTTCGACGGCCGACGAATCGAGGGGATCCCCCCGCATCGCGTCGCCGCCCGCGGCATCTCGCGCACCTTTCAGGCCACACGGCTCTTCACCGGCATGAGTGTGCTGGAAAACGTCATGGTCGGTCGGCACCCCCGCATGCGCGGCGGATTTCTCGCGGGCATGCTCGGTCCCGCCGTCACGGCCGGCTCCGAGCGGCGCGCGCGCGGATATTGCATGGAGATCCTGGAGGACCTCGGTCTCGCCGCGTTGGCTCCGAAGGAGGCGCACAGCCTGCCCTTCGGAAGGCAGCGGGTGGTGGAAATCGCGCGCTCCTTGGCCGCCGACCCGCGCCTTCTCCTGCTCGACGAGCCGGCGTGCGGCCTGAACCCGACGGAAACTGAAGAGATGGCCGTGCTCATCACGCGCATCCGGGATCGGGGCGTCACTGTCCTGATCGTCGAGCACGACATGTCCCTCGTGATGGGCATCTCCGACGAGGTGCTCGCCCTCGGCGCTGGTCGCCGAATCGCCGACGGCACGCCCCGTGAGGTGCAAAGCGATCCCGACGTCATCGCGATGTACTTGGGGGATGATCGTGCTTAGGGTGGGGAATCTGCGGGCCGGCTACGACGGACTCGAGGTGCTCCACGGTGTATCGCTGCACGTGGATCGCGGCGAGATCGTCACCATCATCGGTGCCAATGGCGCCGGCAAGAGCACTCTCCTGAATGCCCTGGCGGGCATCGTGCGTGTCTCTGCCGGCAACGCCGTGTTCGACGGGACGGAGATCGCCCCCTTCTCCGCCGAGGCTGTTGCGGCTCGGGGATTCGTCCTGGTGCCTGAGGGCCGACAGCTCTTTGCCGAGCTATCAGTTCACGACAACCTCCTCCTCGGCGGCTACCTGCGGGCGCGGCGCGACGGGCGTCGGGCGCTGGAGATGGACATCCGTCACGTCACCGGCATTTTCCCGGTCCTGGAAAGGAGGAGCGAGCAGCAGGCAGGAACCCTCTCCGGCGGCGAGCAGCAGATGCTCGCCCTGGGTCGAGCCCTCATGATGAAGCCGTCGCTCCTGATGCTCGACGAGCCGTCCATCGGCCTTGCTCCGCTCGTGGTCAAGGAGATCTTCGCCGTGATCGCCGGTCTGCGCCGCCAGGGGGGGACCATCCTCCTTGTCGAGCAGAACGCCCGCGCCGCCCTCGGCGTGGCCGACCGCGGGTATGTCATGGAGACCGGCCGTATCATGGTGGAAGGCACCGCGGAAGAGTTGTCCAACAATCACGACGTGCGCCGCGCGTATCTGGGTCGGGAGTATCGCCGTATCGACGAGTGAAGGGATCGGGGAATGCAATGATTTGGAATGAAAAGAGCGAAAAAATGGACCGCGCCGCGCTGTGCCAGGTGCAGTTGGAACGGCTGCAGGCTACGTTGAATCGAGCCGTACGCAACGTGGCCTTTTACCGACATACGCTGTCGGGAACGGGGGCGGAAAGCATACGGGAGCTCACCGACATCGCGCGTTTGCCATTGACGACCCGCGATGATTTGCGCCGAAGCTATCCCTACGACATGTTCGCGGTGCCGTTACGCGACATCGTGCGAATCCAGTCCACATCGGGAACGACAGGGAGCCCCGTGGTGGTGGGTTACACGCGAAATGACATCCGTGTCTGGTCCGAATGCGTGGCGCGCGTGCTTTCCGCCGGCGGGGTCACGGAGCACGACGTCGTACAGATCGCCTTCGCCTACGGTATGTTCACGGGAGGGTTCGGTCTTCACTATGGCGCGGAGCGCATCGGGGCATCCGTCATTCCCGCCTCCACCGGACCTCTTTCGAAACAACTCACCCTCATGCGCGATTTCAAGACCACGGCCCTCGCCTGCACACCCGGCTACGCGGCGGCGATCTCATCGGCGATGGTGGAAGCCGGTACGCACCCGGAAAGTTTGTCGTTGAAGACCCTCTTTCTCGGGGCGGAGCCCTGGAGCGAAGCGCTGCGCGAGCAGTTGGAGCAACAAATGCGCGTGAAAGCTCTTGACAATTACGGGCTCACCGAGATCCTGGGCCCCGGTGTTTCCTTCGAATGTGAAGAGCGCAACGGTCTGCACGTCAATGAGGATCACTTCATCGTGGAGGTGATCGACCCTGTCTCCCTCGCGCCCCTCCCTCCTGGCCGCGAGGGAGAGCTCGTATTCACGACGCTCACAAAGGAAGGATTCCCCCTCATTCGCTACCGCACCGGCGATCTCGGCACCCTCGCCACCGAGCCTTGTGCATGCGGCCGCACCCTCACCCGTATGTCGCGCGTTCACGGAAGGATCGACGACCTGATCATTCTCGGCGCCGTCAAGATTTTCCCCTCCCAAATCGAACAGATCATACTCGGCGTGAAGGGACTGGAGCCGCACTACGAGATCATCGTTGGGCGTATCGGCGGGGCGGACACCCTCGAAGTGAAAGTCGAGATGTCCGAAGTCATGCCCGGAATGAGTGATCCGTACAAGCGCGAGGCAGCGCAAGAGGCGCTTGCCTCGGGCATCGACGCCCTGGTGGGTATCGCGGCTCGCATCACTCTCATGGAACCGCGCTCCATTGCGCGCATTACGGAGGGCAAGGCCCGACGCGTCACTGACACCCGCGCGCGCTGAGGGTACCGGGAACGGTTCGGGTTTGCACCACGCAGCAGCGCTCCCCGGACGGATTCTCACCCGTGAGCCTCGCGGTGACGGACGATTTGTCTCCTTCTCAGTGATCTCCTGACACCGAGGGCTTTGGGCGCGGCCGGCCTTCTCTGCCGCCCCGGGTCTCCCACAAATGTGGGAGACCCGGGGCGGTGCGCAATTCCTTCCTTTGTGTGATGAAACGCGGGGGCTTCCGGGACTATTTTTGGTCAACGGGAGAATGAAAATGAACGTTACAAACACGGAAGGAATCGATGTTGCTGCGCTCTACAGGCGCTACGCCCCCATGGTCATGCGCCGCTGTCGGGAGCTTCTGAGAAACGAGGAAGCCGCCGCGGACGCGATGCAGGAAACATTCCTCAAGGTGCTCCGGGCACAACACGGCCTGCGCGCCGATTATCCCTCGAGCCTTTTGTACCGCATAGCGACGAATGTCTCCCTCAATGCGATGCGGAGCGTGAGCCGCAGGAGAGAAGTGGACAGCGTCGAGATTCTCGAAACTCTGCCCGGGGCTGATGCGATGGAAACGCGTATGCTGGACACGATGCTCGTAGAGCAGGTGTTCGCCGGGGTCAAAGACAGCACTCGTCGCGCCGCCGAGATCCATTATCGCGATGGGGCCACCCTGGAAGAAACGGCCGAAAACGTCGGCATGTCGGTTTCCGGCGTCAGAAAACGTCTCGATGGGCTGCGGCGCCAGAGCCTGACGCGCATGGCCAGCTGAGGAGTCACCCGCCCGGGTCGTGCGCTTCCCTCACCCCGGTGTCCCGGGGGCGACGACCCGCACGAGGGTTCCTCCCCCGGGTGAGCTCGCCACTTCCAGAGTTCCCGTCAGCCGTTCGACGCGTTCCCGCATTCCCCGCAGTCCAAGCCCGCCGCCCTTTCGCGCTTGATCCGCGTCGAAACCAATCCCGTCGTCACTGATGGAAAGCTCGCAGGCGGCGGGCTGGAAGCTCACCCCGACGCGTACGGATTGGGCTCGTGAATGTTTGATGATGTTGTTCAAGGCCTCCTGTGCGATCTGGTACAGCTCCTGGCGGACGACAGCCGAGAGGTTGTCCGATCCCTCCACGTGGAGGCTGACGCCGACGCCGGCTCGTGCTTCCACGGCATCCAGCCTGATCTGCAATGCATCGACGAGATTCCCTTTCTCCAGTGCCGGAGGATTCAGCTCGAATATGAGCAGTCGCATCTCGCGCAGCGCTTCGCGCGCGGTGGTGCCCAGGTCCCGCAGATGCTCGGCTGCGGACTCGCTCTTTCCGGCCCCGAGCAAGCGCGCAACGGCCTCCGCATAGAGTGTGATGCTGTACAGTGACTGCGTGACCGAGTCGTGCAGCTCGCGGGCCAGACGGTTTCGTTCCGCCAGGGCGGCGGCGCGCTCGGCCTCTTCGTGGAGACGATTGTTGTCCACTGCCAGGGCTGCTTGATCGGCCAGCGCCGTAGCCAGCCGAACCTCCTCTGCGCTGAACTGTCGTGGGGAACGGTAGTAAAGGGTTATTGCGCCGAAAACGGCTCCACGAACGATGAGCGGAACCGAAAGGGTGGCGTTGAATCCGGTAGCAAGGAGGAGGTCGCGGTGCTCACGATCCGAGGTCGGCTCGAGGCTGAGAAACGCGCGGTGTCGCGCCGCGAGCTCCGCGAGGTCGGGGAACGCTACCGGACGACGACCCTCGATGGCGGCCCCGGCCCCGCCCATGCCGTCCGAGTAGAGAACGGATTCCGTTATCCCGCTGCTGAGACCGCAGGAAGCGCTCACGCGATACCGGCAGCACCCGTCATCACTTTGGAGGAGCGACCCCCCGTCGCTGCCCATGAGCCGACATGCCTGGCTCACAATGAAGGATAGAATTTCGGGAAGCGGCTGATGTGAGTTCAATACGGCGAGTGTCTCCCGCAATCCTTCGGCGACTTGGCGGCGGCGGTCGGCGTCGGCACGCCCATTTCTCTCCGCCTCCAAGAGCAGTGCGTTTTCCATGGCGAGCCCGATCTGCTGCCCGACGGCTATGAGCAAGGAATGCTCCTCGGGGCCCAAGGCGCGGCCCTGGCGCGCGTTCAACACCAGGACGCCGAGCACCTGTGCCTTGGCTACGAGCGGCACGACGATCACCATTGAAAGCCCTTCCGTTGCCAAGGCGTCACGAAAGGGACCCGGCGGATACTCGGAGAGCGACCACGTGATGGGCTGGTCCCCGTTCAGCGTTTTTCCGGCAAGCGCCACATCACGTGGAATGCTGGCAACACCGGCCACGAATGCATCGGAGAGCCCTGCGTGAGCGAGCAGGTGAAAGGAATCGTCGCGCAGCTCGTAGGCGCCGCCAACGTCCACGCGGAAGGCTTCCATCGTCTTATGGAGCGACACGGAAAGGACATCCGCAGCGTCGACCTTGCCGCTGACTACGGCGGCGATGGAATTGAGCAATGCGAGCTCGCGCGTTCGCGACCCCACCTGCTGTTCCAGGGCGGCCTGGGCTTTCTGCAGCTCCCATGAGATCGCCCGGCTGGCGGCGAGGGTCCGCAGATGGCTCGCGAAGAATCGGTCTATGAGGATGGTGAAGGTGACGAGAAAAATCGCGAGGGCGATGCCCGCTTCCGTCCAGTAACTGCCGGAAAGGGGATTCTCCGTCAAGGTGACCCAGTGCGCCAGGGTTCCCTGGGCGGCAAGGACGCCGAATCCCGCATACATCAGGAGACTCACGACGAGGCATAACCAGCCCGCCTGCGAGCCGATAAGGATCACCGCCGCCGAGGGCACGAACATGAGGTACAACCGGCCGCTGCCGGCAAGACCGACACGGGCAAGGCTCGCCGCGGCATTGACGTAGGCGAGGACAAAAACCAGTGCGGAGCGAATGGGCACGCTCACGCGGTGCATGAGGGCCAGTGCGACAAACGAGGCATAGACTCCGACGTAGGCCCAGAGCAGCGGCGTCATCTGGCCATGGAGCAGACCACTGAGGATGGTCGATCCATAGGCGAAGATTCCGACGGTGGCCAGCACGAGAAGGACGACGTACAGCGCCCTCTCCCTCCACGCGGCCAGACCGGGCTGCGCGAAGTCCATCTCATCATCCCTGATCCTTGTCTTCATTACCTCGAGATTCTACGAGCCCGGAGAAGCGCGCGCAAGCGGCTCACGCCAGGAGAAGCCGCACCGTCTCCAACAAGACGCCGGGCGATTCACCTTTCCCGACAAAGGCATCGGCTCCCGCGGCGCGGGCCTCGACACCGGTATGGGGGTCCAATGAATGCGCGAGGATTTTTGTTTCAGGCCTGGTTGCCTTGATGAGACGTGTGGCGGCGATTCCGTCGACCACGGGCATGCGGACATCCATGATGATCAGGTCGGGCAGGAACTCTCGAGCGAGTCTTTCAGCCTCCAGGCCGTCGGCCGCCTCCCTGATTTCGGCATTGGAGTACACCGCGTTCAGAATGGCCTTGAGTCCCTGTCGTGTATGTTTCTGGTCATCCGCGATGACGATCCTCACCCTGCTGTCCTCCTGAGAGTACAACACGCGACGGCGCTACGACACATCGATAAAAAGTGTGATTTTAGTCTTCGGGGGTGGTGGGAAGATCGTCCAGAGTGGCAATGCCGGACCGCAGCGCGTAGAGGGCGGCCTGCGTACGACTGGCCAGCTGCAGCTTGGAAAGGATGCTGCTCACGTGACTGCGCACCGTCCATTCCGCTACGAAGAGCGCGGCGGCAATTTCCTTGTTGCTCATGCCTTGCGCGATGAGCCGCAGCACTTCCATCTCCCGCTCCGTGAGAGGATCCGTGGTCGGCTTCGCCCGCGCGCCGGGGTTGGCCAGCTCTTGGAGCACTTTGCGGGCGATGGCCGGCTCCAGCGAGGGCTCGCCCCGATGGACCTGGCGGATGGCTTCGACGAGCTGGTCGGGGCTGGAATCTTTCAGCAGATAGCCCAGCGCTCCGGCCTTGACGGCGGGAAACACCTTGTCGTCGGCGGCAAAGCTCGTAAGCACGAGCACGCGCACCTCGGGGCGAGCGGCCGTGATTTTTTTCGTAGCTTCGATCCCGTCCATGACGGGCATCTCGATGTCCATGAGAACGACGTCCGGCGCAAGGGCCCGCGCCTTCTCCACCGCCTCCAGTCCGTTCTCCGCTTCCCCGATGACCTGCATGTCGGACTCGGTGCCGAGAAGGATCTTCAATCCCTTGCGAACGATCGTGTGATCGTCCGTGATGAGAAGACGGATTGCCTTGGAAGACGCTGTCTTCATTGCGGCCCGAGTATAGCACGCATCACGGCCGCGCTGCCAGGAAAAGACGCACACTCCTTTCCGCGCAGCGCGCGAGAAGGACGTGTGCTTCGGTCATGGCCTGGGAGAGGGGCATCGGGGAGTCGATGATGCTGAGGATCGAGCTGACCCCTTGCTCATAGAGGGACTCGACCTCGGCGCCGACGCTGCCGGACAGACAGAGGACCGGAACCCCGTGTCTCTGTGCGATACGCGCAACACCCACGGGAACCTTGCCCAATGCCGTTTGGTCGTCGGTCCTGCCTTCGCCGGTCAACACGAGATCCCTGCCGGCCATGCGGTCATCGAGACCGGTCGCGCGCGAAACGACGTCGAATCCCGACAGAAGCCGGGCATGAAGGAACGCCACGAGCCCCGCGCCCATGCCGCCCGCCGCCCCGGCGCCCGGAAGCTCGCGGATGTCCTGCCCATGCTGTGCTTTGACAAGGCCCGCCAGGTTTTCCAACCCGGCGTCGAGCCTTCGAACCATAGCGAGCGTGGCGCCTTTCTGCGGCCCGAACACCGCGGATGCGCCGAACAGCCCGCAGAGGGGCGTCGTGACGTCGCACGCCACCGTCACTTCCAGCCCGTCGATCAACGCCTCCAGTGCCGAACAATCGAGAGAAGCAATCCTCTCCAGCTCCGCGCCGCCGCGGCCCACCGCCACGCCGTGCCGGTCGAGGAATTGCGCACCGAGGGCTTGCGCCATTCCCGTGCCGCCGTCATTGGTCGCGCTGCCCCCGATACCGATGATGAGATTCCGGCAGCCGCCATCGATAGCGGCGCGAATCAGCTCCCCGGTGCCGTACGAGCTGGCGCGCAACGGATCGCGGCGGTCCGCGGAGATGAGGGTCAAACCCGAAGCGGCGGCCATTTCAATGACCGCGGTCTTTCCATCGGGAAGGGCCAGGTACGCGGCCGGCACGGCGTCGCCGAGCGGGCCGCTCACCACGAGGGGGCGCATCTCTCCACCGACTGCCATCATCATTGCATCGAGGGTTCCTTCGCCTCCGTCGGCCATGGGAATTTTCTCCACACGCGCACGGGGGCAGGCCCGCAGGATGCCTTCCTCCATGGAGCGAGCAACCTGCGCCGCGGTCAGGCTGCCTTTGAAAGAATCAGGGGCGACGAGAAAAGAAGGAGCCGCCGGTCTTGAGTCTTTGATGCGCTTGCGTTGGCGTGCGGGAAGATCGCCGGGCTGCCGCGTTTCCATGTATAGTCGTCCTTATAACGAACAGTATAGAAAACAGACACCGATTGCGAGGGGGAGGTGCATCATGGCCCGGACGGAGCGCTTTGACATTCGGCGACAGGTCGTCGCCTTTTCAACCGCTGACTCGTGGCGAAGAATTCCCCATGTTTCGTTTCTCTACGAGCCAGACGTCACGGAGTTCCTCGCGTATTACCGGGCACGCTGTCGCGAAGCACAACGCCCGGACGGAACGCCGATGCGCATTACGTTCAACACGGTGCTTCTCAAGGTGGTGGCAGAAGGTTTGCGTGCCGCTCCGCGCCTGAACGCTTTTCTCACCTATCATTCGTTCACGAACAAGGGGCGTCTCACGGTTCAGCCCCACGTGAATGTCACACTCCCCTGGCGTTTGAGTGACGGCTCTACGCTCTCGGTCGTTGTGCCGCGCGTGGAAGAGAAGTCACTCGTCGAGATCCAGATCGCCAAAGGATCGGCATCCGATCCATTCTCCCCTTTTGCCTTGTTTTCGATCATCGCGCCTTCGAATTCGGCGAATTAATACCCTTTTTGGAATGTCTCGATGGACTCTTCGCCGACCCGCCCCGACTCCTCACCATGATGAATCCTGACAGGCCTTGAGCAAAAAAAAATAAATTCAGGTTATCCCGTAAACTTTAAACTTCAGTCTGTCGAAACAAGGAGTGAGGGTAGCTCTGGCCGAACGACCGCTTCCCTCTCACTTTTTCCCTTAGTCCTAATGTCGGGAGGACCGGCAGGCTTCATAAGGGAAATCGTGGAGAGGACCGTGTGCGGGAACCCTTGAAAGCCCGTTGGGCAAGGTAAGGAGCGCATTCGTGAAGAGCGTTGTCGGTGCGTTCAGATCAAGGAGGATAGGATGATCATCAATCACAACATGAGCGCGATCTTCGCCGATCGTCAGCTGAAGTTGAACGACCAAGCCATGACAAGCAGCATGGAGAAGCTGTCGTCGGGGAGCAGGATCAATCGCGCCGGTGACGACGCCTCGGGTCTCGCCGTATCGGAAAAAATGCGCTCGCAGATCCGCGGCCTCACCCAGGCAAGCGCGAACGCGGCAAACGGCATCTCCTTCATTCAGACCACCGAAGGATATCTCCAGGAGACCCAGGACATCATCCAGCGCCTCCGCGAGCTGTCCGTCCAGTCCGCCAACGGCGTGTACACTTCCGAGGATCGCATGCAGATCCAGGTGGAAGTCTCCGCGCTGGTGAACGAAGTGGACCGCATCGCCTCGCACGCCCAGTTCAACGGCATGAACATGCTCACGGGCCGTTTCGCCCGCAACCTGGGCCAGAACGTTGTCACCGCCTCCATGTGGCTGCAAGTCGGCGCCAACATGGACCAGCGCACGCGCGTGTTCGTGGGAACCATGACCTCGGAAGCCCTGGGCATTCGCAACTTCGGCAGCAAGCAGATCCTGTCGCTGTCCAGCCCCGACGGTGCCAACCGCTCCATCGGAATGCTGGATACGGCCCTGCGCACCATCAACAAACAGCGCGCGGACCTCGGCGCATACCAGAACAGGCTCGAGTACGCGGTGAAGGGTTTGGACATCGGCGCCGAGAACCTGCAGGCCGCCGAATCCAGAATCCGTGACGCGGACATGGCCGCCGAGATGGTGAACTACACCAAAGACGCCATCCTCACGCAGTCGGCCACGGCGATGCTCGCGCAGGCCAACACGAAGACTCAGACCGTCCTCCAGCTCTTGAAGTAACAGACGCTCCTGTGTGATTGCCTCCGGGGCCCGATCCAGCCCCGGAGGTTTTTTTCCGCCTCGCTCGCCGCGGAGCACCGCGGCCGCCCTTGCCGACGACGACACCTTGTGATTACCCTGTGCTCCTATGGGAACAATCACGCTCGTGTTTCAATCCATTATCCTGGGCCTGGTTCAGGGGCTGACGGAGTTCATTCCAATTTCAAGCTCCGCACACCTCGTGATCGTGCCATGGCTTTTCGGTTGGACCGATCCCGCTCTCAGCGGCCTTACCTTTGACGTTGCTCTTCATCTGGGTACCTTGCTTGCCGTTATAGTGTTTTTTGCCTCCGATTGGGCACGCCTCATCAGCGGATGGTTCAAAAGCGTCATACACCTGCGCATCGATGAAAGCCGTGACAGTCTCATGGCCTGGTATTTGATCCTGGCGTGCATTCCCGGCGCCATCGCGGGGGTCTTTTTTGAAGGTGCCGTGACGCAGTCATTTCACGTGCAGCCTATTCCGCAGCTGTCCATGATACTCATGGCCTGCGCGATCGCATTCCTCGGGCTTCTCCTCCTGCTCGCCGACAAGCTGGGAAAGCAGCGTCGCTCATACGACACCATCAGGGTCGGGGACGCCGCGTTGATCGGGCTTTCGCAGGCGCTGGCGATCTTTCCCGGCGTTTCGCGCTCCGGAGCCACGATCACCACGGGGCTCGCTCTCGGTCTCGAGCGCGAGGCCGCGGCCCGTTTTTCATTCCTGCTTTCGGCACCGATCATCGCCGGGGCGGGCCTCAAGAGCCTCTACGATCTTCTCTCGGGAACGGGGATGAGCGCGATCCCCCGCGCCGATCTGGTCATTTTTCCGGTTGGTTTCGTGGTCGCGGCCGTGAGCGGATTCCTCTGCATAAAGCTTCTCCTCACCTTCTTGCAGAGGCATTCCACACGCGCGTTCGTGTATTACCGCTGGGCGCTGGCGGCCCTGGTGTTGACCGTAGCCCTCGTTCGGGGGTAAAGGACGCTGTACGGGTTTGCTATTTCGCCGCCGGCTCCGTTGTCGTCCTGCCTCTGGCCCGAATCATGATTAGGCCGAACAGAAAGAGAACGACGAAAATGGCCGCGAAAAGGAGGCCGTGTTTTATCCTTCCGATGGAAAACCAATACACGCCGTAGGCGGCCGATGCGAGGGAAAGAACCATCACGATGATGCCGACGATACGAGATGCAGTTTTGCTCATCGCAAACACTCCTTTGAACCGTCTGTTATAGTCGTCCAGGCTCGCGCGCGGAGCCCGTTTACTTGAACTTAATACTGACCGAATCCTGTGTGTCGATTTTTACGCCGGGCACGGCCTTCACCAATGCCTGCACGTCCGAAAGCGACTGCGACTGAGAGCTCGCGAGCTTCTTCGCCGTGGCGTCGTCCGCGAGGATTGCCCCGAAATCCATGTCGATCAGGGTGACGACGGGACCGCTGACATAGGCGGCGTTCGTCGTGGTGATGGTGCCTTGAACGGCGACGGTGAGAACGATGTGCATATCCGAGTACAGCGGCTTCATCTGCTGCATCATTTTGTCGGCGTCGGCGGAGCTGGCCGCAGGAGCCGCGGATGGCTTTGTTGCCGGCTGTTTCGGTGCTATCACGGTAAGAGTGGCGGGCGTACCCTTCGTGAAGGTGAAGGTGGTGTTCGACGACGTGGCGGAGGATGAGCTTCCGCCCTGCCCGGCCGCCATGGTGAGATCCGCCGCTGGATTCTGATCGAGCTTCAGCTTCGAGATATCCGTGAAGGCATACTGGACCTTGAATCCGTTTCCTTTGCTGGTGCTGATTTTCTCAGCGGAGACGAACGTCACCCCCGAACCCATCCGTGCCGCGGCGGCCTTCAGTCCGTTCTCGTTGAGCATTCCGGACTCAATTGAGGCCGCATCGCCCTTCTGGCCCAAGCTGATCATGAGCTCGGCGAGGTGCTTGCTCAGGACAATCGTCTTTTCGATCGTGCCGCTGCCGTCGGTCTTGACCGTCACCTTCGTATTGACGTCCACGCAACCCAACAAGGCGC
>Ga0265342_10000956_pt1 | contig 28772 bp, 21 predicted proteins | sample 4CB327metaG_FD_203125 | JGI IMG/M metagenome (GOLD analysis project Ga0265342, IMG submission 203125) | Rhizosphere microbial communities from Carex aquatilis grown in University of Washington, Seatle, WA, United States - 4-CB3-27 metaG | ecosystem: Host-associated > Plants > Roots >... | reverse complement strand
CTTGACGATACCCTCGACGATCTGGCCTTCCTTCAGCTTCTCCAGCGTCTGGCCCTTGAGCTCGGCGCGCTCCTTCTCGAGCAGCACGCGCCGCGAGAGAACGATGTTGCCGCGCTTCTTGTTGAACTTGATGACCTTGAACCGGTGGCTCTTGCCGATGAACGCGTCCAGGTTGCGGACCGGCCGCAGGTCGACCTGCGATCCCGGGAGGAACGCCTTCACACCGCCGCGGATGGTGACCGAGAGGCCGCCCTTCACACGCGCGCTGATGACGCCTTCGATGAGCTCGTCGCGTTCGCACGCACCCGAGATCTCGTCCCACACCTTGAGGCGATCCGCCTTCTCCTTGGAAAGCACGCACAGGCCGTTCTCGTCCTCGCGGCTCTCGAGGAAGACGTCGATGGTGTCGCCCTCCTTGACGCCGACGGTGCCGTCCGCCTGGACGAACTCATAGAGCGGGATGGTGCCTTCCGACTTGTAACCAATATCGACGACGACGTGGTCTTTGCCGACCTGGATCACCGTCCCTTTGACGATGTCCCCTTCTTTGACGTCCTCATGCTTGAGAGATTCTTCGAATAGAGCGGCGAAGTTCTCCTCGTGCGAGTTGTTGGTGTCGCTGGTCATTGAAACCATTCAGTCCTCTGCTCGGATCGGCGCCTGCGCGCGGCGCCCAATTCAGGGTTTGGGGTGATTTTTCACGCACCCCGACCATTCGGGGCGGCGAAGGCGCGAAAGCTAGCGTCAACGCTTGGGAATGTCAATGATCGGCGCGGGATTCCAGAAGTCGCCCCCGGGCCGGCCAAAACGCCCCTCTCCATCCGGGGATCAGCCACCCCGGGATCGCACCACCTCGGCCATCCGGTCGACGACGGCATCCGGCCCCATGGCACTCGAGTCGATCTCGACGGCGTCGTCGGCCTTGCGCAGCGGGGCGACCGCCCGCGTGCTGTCCCGGTGGTCGCGCTCGCGCAGCTCGGCGAGGGTCTCGGCCGGGTCGACCGTCCGGCCAGCGGCCCGGAGCTCGATGACGCGCCGGCGCGCGCGCTCGTCGGCGGTCGCGGTCAGAAAGAACTTCGCCGCGGCGTGCGGGAACACGACCGTGCCGATGTCGCGTCCCTCGACGACGACCCCGCCCGCTTCAGCCAGCCGGCGCTGCAGGTCGAGCAGCGCCGCCCGCACCTCGGGCAGGGCCGAGACGCGCGACGCGCCGTCCGAGATCTCGGGGACGCGGATCTCCTTGGAGATGTCGGCGCCGCGCAGGAAGACATGGTTGGTGCCGTCCTCGAAGGCGAACGAGAGCTCGAGCGTGTGGGCCAGGTGCGCCACCCCCGGTCCGTCGCTCCAGTCGATCCCTTCGCGGCGGGCCAGCAGTGCCAGCGTCCGGTAGATTGCGCCGGTGTCGAGGAGCGCGTACCCGAGGCGCTCGGCCAGGAGCTTGGCCGCGGTCGACTTGCCGGCGCCAGCGGGACCATCGATGGCGACCACCAGGCGGGTCGGGTTCTCACTCATTCGCGCGGGAAACTACCATGCGCAGGCGAGAGTACGCGCGCGCATCGAACCGACAGCGACCGAATCGGAGTAAAATCACGCGGCCCGGCGTCCAACCATGCGTCTTGGCCTGCTCGTCCTGCTGATCGCCTGCACCGCCACCTGCGGAGGACGGCCCTCGTCGCATGCTGATCTTGGGGCATCGAACGCGACCGGCGCGGGCGGCGGCGACATTTTGGCCACCGTCGACGGAATCCCGATCCATGCCAGCGACGTAGCCCTCGAGGTCCGCCGCGGGGGCGGCTCGACGCGCGCCGCGCTCGACCGCCTCATCGACTTCGAGCTGCTCGCCGCGGCCGCGGCGCCCACGGTCTCGCCGGCCACCGATGACGACGTCGCCGAAGCGCGCGACCAGGCTGCGGTCCAGATGCTGCTCGAACGAGAGCTCGAGCCCCATCTCGGCAAGGATTCGATCCCGGACGACGTCCTCCGAGATCTCTATCAGAAGGCCCAGAGCGTCTTCGTCCATCCCCGCCTGGTCGAGATCGGTCTGCTCGTCGTCTACACCGGCGCGCGCATGAAGGACCAACCTCGCGCAGAGGCAGTGGCAACCGCGCACGCGCTCGAGGCCTACTTGCACGGCCAGCCGGCGACTCCCGAGAGCTGGAAGGCGATCGCCACCCTGCCCGCCTGGCACGACCGCAAGGTACAGTTCACCCGGACCTGGCAAGCGCTCGACGAGCCGTTCCCCATCGAGGTCGGCCGTGCCGTCGCCAATCTGCAGCATCCCGGCGAGACCACCCCCCTCGTCATCAACGAGGTGGGCTGCTTTCTCGCCTGCTACGTCTCGGAGCGGCCACCCGAGAACGTGACGTTCGGGGAGGCCCGCAACCGGCTGCGCGACCAGGTCCACGAGCGCTGGAAAAAGGCTCAGTTCCTGGAGTTCGCCCAGTCCGCCGCCAACCCCCACCGCATCGAAGCCTACCCCGAGAGATTCGCGCCCGAACCGGCGCTATGACGACGACGACCAAACAGTCGTCCAACCGGTCTTCTAACCGGTCTTGCGGAAGCGCGATGGGTAGACGTCACCGAACTGCTTGTCGGGGTGCAGGGTGCGCGCGCGAGAGATCAGGCTGTCCTCGGTCTCGACATTCTTCGGATCCGGAAGGCAGCACTCGACCGGGCAAACCGCCTGGCAGGCCTCGTGGTCGTGAAAGCCGACGCACTCCGTGCAGAGCTTGGGGTCGATGACGTAGATGTCCTCACCCTCGCTGATCGCCTCGTTCGGGCACTCGGGCTCGCACGCGCCGCAGTTGATGCACTCTTCCGTAATGTAAGTCGCCATCGCTCAAAAGGTCTTAGAACGATGGCGGGGATTGGTCAAGTGTCTATAGTCCACTTACGACTGCGTCGGAGCCGCGTCGCTGGTCACCGTTGCGACGGTGGCCTTGCCCACACGACCGCCGCGCAGGTTGACCTCGACCAGCTTCGACACGCCGGGCTCTTCCATCGTGATGCCGCACAGCCGATCGGCGATCTCCATCGTGCGCCGGTTGTGCGTGATCATGATGAACTGCGACCGATCGGTCATCTCGCGCACGACGTCGTTGAAGCGGCCGACGTTGGCCTCGTCGAGCGGCGCGTCGACCTCGTCGAGCAAACAGAACGGCGACGGCTTGACCAGGAAGATCGCGAACAGCAGCGACACCGCGGTCAGCGCCTTCTCGCCGCCCGACAGCAGCTCGATGTTCTGCATCACCTTCTTGCCGGGCGGGTTGGCGATGATCTCGACGCCGGTCTCCAGCAGATCCGACTCGTCGGTGAGCTGTAGGTGCGCTTTCCCGCCGCCAAACAGCCGCGGGAAGACCTCGCAGAACTTCGCGTTGACCGCGTCGAACGTCTCGCGGAAGCGCTTGCGCGAGGCCCGGTTGATCTTCTCGATCGCCGACTCGAGCTGAGAGATTGCCGAATCCAGATCCGCGCGCTGCGCGGTCAAGAAGTCGAAGCGCTTCTGGAGCTCCTCGGACTCCTCGATCGCGGTCAAGTTGATCTCGCCCATGCGGTCGATGAGGCCGCGCAGCTCGGTCATGCGCGACTCCTCGACCTCGCCGACCAGCGGCCGGAGGTGATGGTCGATCACGATCGCGCAGAGCTCGACGTCGCGATAGCGTCCACGCACGTGGTCCTCGAGCGACGTGCGGCGCAGCGTCGCCTCCTGGCAACGCAGCTCAAGCTTGCTCAACGCTTGCGCCAGGCGCGCCGTCTCGGTGCGCATGCTGCGCAGCTCGGCCTCGCGCACCGACAACCGCCCCTGCCGCTCTTCCATCGCCGACTGCCGCTCGCCGTGCGCCCGCGCGCGCGCCTCGGCCTCGGCCTGGCACAGCGCCGCCTCGTCGCGCAGCTGGGCGGCGTCGATGCGAAGCTGCGAAACGCGCTCCAGCTCCTCGGTGATGGTGTGCTCCAGGCGCTGTGCGCGCTCGCCCTGCTGCTGGCGCTCGACGCCCAACCGCTGCAACGTGGACCGCGCGTTGCGCAGGCGATCCTCGGCCTGCGCCGCCGCGACCTTGCGCGCAGTGAGCTCGGCGACGAGGCCGTCGACCTGGTCGGCCAGCGCCAGCGTGCTCGCGCGCAGCTCGCCGCCCCGGTGCTCGGCCTCATCGACCCGGAACCGGTCGGCTTCCAGCGCCTCCGACGCGTCCTGGTAGCGGTGCTCGCTCTCGCCACGCGCGCGATCCAGGTCCGCCGACTGCGCACCCAGCTGGCTGCGCCGCGCCGACAGCCGGCGCAGCTCGTCGCTGGCGCGATCGAGATCCTTCTTCTGGGTGACGATGCTCATCTCGTCGGCGCGCATGGACGCGCCCAGCTCCTCGAGCGAGCGCGTGACCTCGACGATCTGCTGCTTGGTCGCGACGTGGCGGGCCAGCGCCGCCTGATAGTCGACGTCGAGGCGCGCGACGACCTCTTCCAGCTCGCGGATCTCGCGCTTCTGCTCCAGCACGCCCACCGACGACTCGCGCGAGCCGCCGCTGACCACGCCGTGCGGATCGACCACCTCGCCCTCGAGTGTAACGATGGTCTTGTCGGTGCGGGTCTCGCGCCACAAACTGATCGCCTTTTTCAGATCTTCGACGACCAGCACGTCGCCGAGCAAGTAGCTCGCCACCGCGTCGTACTGGCGGTCGTAACCGATGAGCTCGAGGATCGGCCCGCGCACGCCCTCGCCCGTTGGCCAGGGCAGGCGCTCGGGCAGGGCCCCCATGAACACCGGGCGCCCGCTGCCGTCGTCGACCACCGACGCCGCGCCGTAGCCGAAGCCGCCGCCGCCATCGCCGCCCGCGGTCGCATCGTAGATCACCGTGCCCGCCGCTTGCACCGCGGGTGACGTCCGCACCGCGCCCCGCAGGCCGACCGGGATGAAGCTGGAACGCCCCTCGCTGCGCGACTTCAGGAACTCGATCGCCTCGACGCCGACGTCGTGAGACTCGACGATGATGTTGCCGAGGCGCTCGCCCAGCACCGCCTCGACAGCGGTCTCGAGCTCGGGCGGCGGCTGCACGATGTCGGCGACCACGCCGCGAATGCCCGACTGCGCGCCCGCGCCCTCGCGCTCGCGCCGCTGCTGCATGATCGCGCGAACGCCTTTCTGAAAGCTCTCGTACCGATCCTGGATCTCGACCAGGGACCCCAGACGCGAGCGCCGGCGGTGCGCCTCCTCGCGCAGCGTCTCGAGCTCCATCTCGCTGCGGCCCGCGGCGGCGCGCAGCTCCGCGAGGCGGCCCTCGTCACTGCGGCGGCGCTCCGCCGCATCATCGCGCCGCACCTGCAGCGCCGCGAGGTTGGTGCGCAGCTCCTCGTCCTCCCCCGACAGCACCGCGATGCGCTCCGCCGACGCCACGTCCTCGGTCGCGATGGCTGCGATCCGGCCGCTGAGATCTTCGCGGCGCGCCGCCGCCGCCGACCGCTCGGCCTCGTTGCGCGCGATGCGGGCCTGCCCCTGCGCGATCTCGCCCAGGCAGGCGTCGAGCTCGCGCCGCGCCTGCGCCAGCGACGCGCGCAGCGCCTCGTGCTCCCGCTCCTTGGCCTCGAACTCGGCGCGGCTCACCGTCGCCTCGTCGTCAAACGCAACGACCTGGCCATCGAGCTCTTCTATGGCGACGGTATTGGATGCGACGCGCGCGGTGAGCTCGTCGATCTCCTGCCGCGCCGCCGTCGCCCGAGCGGTCAGCTTGGCCGCCTCGTCTTCGTGGTGCTGCGCGCGCTGCATCCCGAGCTGCGCCTTGTTGGTGAGCGCGAACAGGTCGTCCTTGGCGGCGTTGAGCTCGGTCATCTCCTCGGTGACCGCGAGGCGCTCGGCTTCGATCGACACCTCCTCGACGGCGAGCGCGCTCGACACCACCTCGTGGCGCGCCGAGATCTCGGTCTGCTCGCCCGCCAGCGACTTTTCCTCGGCGAGGAAGCCGAGATAGCGCTGCGCCGCCGACCACAGCTCGATGTCGCGCAGCTCGGCCTTGTATCGCTTGTACCTCTCGGCCTTCTGCGCCTGCAGGCGCAGCGACCGCAGGCGGGTCTCGATCTCGCCGATGATGTCGGAGACGCGCAGCAGGTGCTGCCGCGTCGATTCCATGCGCCGCTCCGCCGCCTTTTTCTTGGCCTTGTACTTGGTGATGCCGGCGGCTTCGTCGAACAGCCCGCGCCGATCGTCGGGGCGCGACGACACGATGAACCCGATGCGCCCCTGCTCGATGATCGCGTACGCCTTCGACCCGACGCCGGTGCCCAAAAAGAACTCGACGACGTCACGCAGGCGCGAGGGCACGCCGTTGAGCAGGTACTCGCTCTCGCCGCCACGATAGAGGCGTCGGGTGACCACGACCTCCTCCGGGCCGACCGCTCCCCAGGGGACCCCGCCGGGCGCGACATCCTGCGCCAGCGACTGCGAATCGAAGGTCAGCGAGACCTCCGCGAGGCCCGTCGGCCCGCGCGTCTCCGAACCGGCGAAGATCACGTCGTCCATGGCCCGGCCACGCAAGTGCTTGGCCGACTGCTCGCCCATGACCCAGCGGATGGCGTCCACGATATTGGATTTCCCGCAACCATTGGGCCCGACAATGGCGGTAATCGGCTCGGGGAAGCTGATCGATGTCCGATCGACGAACGACTTGAATCCGCAGATATCGATCCGCTTGATCTTCAATCCATCCTCCGAGCTCCCCCGTCTGCGGGGGGAGGTTAGTCAGGGTGCGGGAGTTCCCGCTCGATGAGGGGCCACCTGTGATGTGACAATACGTGAAATGTATCGTCAGAGCTGGTCCTGCTTGATAGCACCTTCCCCCCCGCCCTGTAAAGGTGACGGGGATAGTAATTCAACGAGAACGCAAATTTTTTAACGTCGAAATCGACAGCGCCAACTCGTCGCTTGCAACGCGGATGGTAATGATAGTGTGCCGCCGCCAATGGACCCCAGTTTTCCACTCAACACCAACGAGCTGATTGAGCTCGTCGCCGCCGTGGGCGGCATGGGCGTCACCGGCCTGGTCGGATACCTGGTCGTCTCGCGCGCCCGGGCACGCCGCCGAGCCCAGATCGAAGAATCCGGCGAAGCCCCACGCCGCGAAGTCGCAGCCGCGGAAGCGCCCGAGCCCGAGCAGCTGGAGCAGCTAGAGGACGAAGAGCAAGGGCCGGACGAGGCCGAGCCGATCGCACCGGTTTCTGCGCCAGCGCGTTCGTTGCCCGAGGTGCCCGCCAAGTCGCCAGCCCGCGCGCCGGCACATGGCGGTCAGGCGGCGGCGTCGCATGCCGCGCGACCGGCGCCGGCTCCCACCCCGGCCGAGCGCCCGGCGCGTCCGGCGGAGAAACGCGCGCCCGAGCCGCGCCCGCCCGCGCAGGTCATTCCGTTCCCGACGCCGGTGCCCCCCCCGCCGGCGCCCCCCATCGAGAAACCGCGCGCCGAGGAGCCGGCGCCAGCGAGGAAGGAAGCCAAGAAGAACGTTGCGGCGCTCGCTCCGGGCCTGGCGCGCACCCGATCGGGGTGGATCTCGCGACTCGGCGAGGTCTTCGCCGGCCGCAAGGAGCTCGATCCCAGCGTCGTCGACGAGATCGAAAAGGTGTTGCTGACCGCCGACATCGGCGTGCGCACCAGCCAGCGACTGCTCGAGGAGATCCGCGCCTCGCTCACGCGCAAGGACCTGAAGGATCCCGACGCGGTCTGGGCCTTCCTGCGCCAGCGTAGCGCGCAGATCCTCACGCTCGATGCGCCGCCGCTGACGTTCGACGGCGCCAAGCCGTTCGTGTTGCTGGTCATCGGCGTCAATGGCAGCGGCAAAACGACGACCATTGGCAAGCTCGCCGCTCAGCTGGTCGCCGACGGGAAAAAGGTGCTGCTCGCGGCCGGCGACACCTTCCGCGCGGCGGCGACGGAGCAGCTGGAGATCTGGGCCAATCGCGTCGGCGCGACCGTGGTGCGCGGCAAGGAAGGCGCCGATCCATCGTCGGTGATCTTCGAAGCCGTCAAACGGGCGACGAACGAAGGTTTCGATGTCGTCATCGCCGACACCGCCGGCCGCCTCCACACCAAGACGGATCTGATGGAGGAGCTCCAGAAGGTCCGCCGGGTCGTCGGAAAAGCCGGCCCGGGCGCGCCTCACGAGACGTTTCTGGTGATTGATTCGACCAGCGGGCAGAACGCGATCGCGCAGGCACAGATGTTCACGCAGGCGATGGCGGTATCGGGGATTGTCCTGACCAAGCTCGATGGAACTGCAAAGGGTGGCGTGATTCTAGGAATCGCCGACCAGTTGCAGATTCCGGTGCGTTACATCGGCATCGGCGAGCGTGTCGAGGATCTCCGGGAATTCGATCCAGAGTCGTTCGTCGAAGCGCTCTACCAGAGCTAACGTCTCGAACTCGCTGCCGGTTCTGCCGACGCCGCGAACCGCGTGTCCGGCATCCAGCGTGGGCCAAGTGTGGACCAAGTTTCGAGATTTTAATTGCTTGCCAAAAAATCATCATGTTATAGTGCGCCCACTCCGCTCAAGCAGCATAAGTCATTGAAAACTTTCGGCTTTTTCCAAGCGGGGACTCCCGCACCCTGGCAAGCGGGAACTCCCGCGACCTGGCAAGCGGGAACTCCCGCGCCCTTTCAACTTCTCAACGAGGGATCATGAAGCGAACGGCCGTCAGCCTATTCGTGTGGTGTGCCATCTGCGCGTGGGCAACTGCGGGGTACGCCAAAAAGGGGGGCGGGGGGGCCAAGCAACCAGCGGCTGAAGCACCGGCGGACGCGAGCGATGAAAAGCCCGCGCCGGCAGCGGAAAAGCCGGCGGCGGACGCGCCGGCCGGAGACGACCAGGCCGCGGCGCCGACCGAGAGCCTCGACGACGACCCCACCAAGGGGACCAAGGTCGACGAAGGTGGCGAGGCCGCAAAGCCGATCAAGGCGTCAACGGCCTCCTGGTCGGACATCGTGGTAGTTCCCCGCAAGCCGTTCCTCAAAGGCTCGCGTTTCGAGTTCGCGCCGTTCAGCGGGCTGTCGATCAACGACAACCTGATTCGGCACTACGCGTTCGGCGCCGACATCAACTTCTTCCTCTCGGATGTCTTCTGGATCGGCGTCCAGGGCCAGTACTTCATCAAGGCCTTCACTGACCGTGAGGACCTCATCGGCCTGCAGTACAACCGGATCCCGACGCTGAACCGCTACCTCTACGGTGCGGCCTTCAACCTGGGCTACGTGCCGGTGTACGGCAAGTTCGCGCTGGTGAACAAGGCGATCATTCCGTGGGAGATCTTCGCGTCGGGCGGCATCGGCTGGACGCGGTCGGAGATCATCCCGCGCAACCCGGGTGACCTCGGGTGGACCAACGACCTCTTGACCGCGAACGTCGCTGTCGGTTCGCGCTTCTTCCTCTTCGACTGGCTGACGGTGAACTTCGCGTTCCGCGACTACATCATGGCCGACAAGTTCGAGCCCACGAGCCGGACCTCCGACATGACGCTGGCTCAGGTCAAGGCGAACGCCGACTCGAAGCTGGTTCAGAACGTGATGTTTTATGCAGGCGTCGGGATGTACCTGCCGGCACGATTCCAGTACAAGTCGCCCAGGTAGCCGGTCGCTGGTTCCCATCCCGTCGTTGTCCCTCGCTAGCGCCCTCCCTCCCCTCTCGGCAGCTCGTTCGGAAAAGGATATGGCCATGCAGAAACGTCTCGCCTTCCTGATCGTCGCGGTCTCGGTTGTCGCTCTGCCCCTCGCGGCCCAGGCCCAGCACAAGAGCCCGCTCGCCGATGCGCCCGCCATCCGCAAGCGTCTCGAGTTGCGCTCGACCCGCCTGGAGCTGGGCGCCGGCGCCGCGACGACAATCGGCCAGGACTTCTTTCATAGCGTGTTCATCGACGTGAAGCTCGGCTTCCACATCACCGACTGGCTGTCGATCGCCGCCTTCGGTGGGTTCGCGGTCGCCAACCTCGACACCGGCTTCAAGACGAACGTCGTGGGCAGCCTGCCGACAGACAACACGAACCCCACGCGCGCGCCGACGCAGGGCGAGGCGACGGCCACGATGAACAAGATCCAGAACATGTTTGGCGCGCAGCTCGAGGTCACGCCGTTCACCGGTAAGTACTCGCTGTTCGGCAAGATCTTCGCGCACTACGACTTCTACGCGCTGCTCGGCGTGGGCGCGCTGAACTACGCCGCGGCGGGGACCGCGAATTCGTGCACCGACACTGGCCAGCTCGCCGCTCCACCGGCGCAGCCGACGCCGTGCGCGGTCACTGGGCTCAAGCTGGGCCTGAACGCCGGCGTGGGCGCGCATAGCTTCATCAACCAGTTCCTGGCGCTCAACTTCGAGCTGCGCGACATCGTCGCCCCCAATAACGCCGCGGGTCGCGACGTGAACGGCGACCGGCGCGTCGACAACAACGATCTTACCTACGGCAATACGTTCATCGCGGCGCTCAATCTCGTCCTCTACTTCCCGACGACCGCTGACATCTCGAACTAGCTTTCGCAGCACGACCGTCAACGGCATTGTCGTGCGTCACCGCCGTACGGCATCGTCGTACGGCATTTTGGAGGCCCAGCAGGAATGTCGTCGCCCAAACGCAAGGTGACCCTCTACTTCAATTCGGGGATGTTGTCCGAAACGCAGAAAGAGGCCATCCGGCAGGATCGTTCGGTCTCGTGGATCATCCAGGCGGCCTGGAAGCTCGCGCGCGACGAGGTTCGCCGTCTCCCGGGAGTCGGCTCGGCGCCCGCCTCGGCCGGCACGTCGGTGCCGGCCCCTGCGGTCGAAGCCGTGCGCGCGCCCGATGGTGCGCCGCGACCGAACGGCCGCCCCGCTCGCGAGTAACCCGCGCGCCGCTCGCTCTCGCTACGGCGAGCAGATCGGCGCGGGATCGCCCTCGACCAGCTGGCGGCAGACCGTCTCGCTCGTGGAGCCGGACTGGGTCACGTAGTAGAGGAAGACCCGGTCGCCCATGGTGCCGTCCATCGCCGGCGCGGTGTAGCTGCCGTCGGCTTGCGCCTCGACGATCACACCGGTGTGAAGGTTGGCGTTGGTGAGGTAAAACGTCGCCAGGCTCGCGCGTTCGTCGGGTTTGCCCTGGGCGATCCAGACGGTCTTGCTGTTGCCGGTGCTGTCAGAGACCAACTCGGACATGAACGTGTTGTCCGGGGGCGGAACCGGGATGAACGGCGCGTTGCAGGCCAGCAGGCAGACCGCCGCCGCCAGCACCCAGCGCCAGGGCCGTAGCCGTACCGAGATTGATCTGGTCGTCGTCATCCGCTTTTCGGGGATCCCTTCGCGGTCAAGCTGAGCAATCTTCGAGCCGTGGTCGGCGCCCGGGTTTCCGGGTCTTTCCGGTTTTCGGCCGGCAACCTGGTTGGCGGCCCGACCAACTTGGTTGTGACATCGTGTGGGTCAGGAAAAGTTGTACCGCCGCAGCTTTTTCTGCAAACCGAAGCGCGATAACCCCAATGCCTCCGCGGCCTTGGTCTGGTTGTTGCTGCATCGGGCCAGCGCCTCGCGGATCAGCGATCGCTCGAGGCGCTCGACCCTCGGTCGCAGAAACAGGCTATCGGGATCCTCGGCGCCGCCCGCCGCGCCATCGCCGCGCGCGGCCACCTGGGGCGACAGATCGGCGACCGTGATGCGCTCACCGGACAGCGCCGTCGCGCGCATGATCTCGTTTTCGAGCTCGCGCACGTTGCCAGGCCAGCGGTAGTCGATGAGGCGCGCCATCACCTCGGAGTCGATCGGCTTGGGCGTGACGGCGCCCCGGCCGCCGGCCCCGGCGTGCTTGGCCCCGAGGTGCGCAACGATGAGCGGGATGTCGTCGCGGCGGTCGCGCAGCGGCGGCAGGAAGATGCGCGCGACGTTGAGGCGGAAGTAGAGGTCCTGACGGAACTTCCCCTCCTCGACCATCCGCGCGAGGTCCTTGTTGCTGGCCGCGACGATGCGCACGTCGACCTTGCGCGTCCGCTCACTACCCAGGCGCCGGAACTCGCCGGCCTGCAGCACGCGCAGCAGCTTGCCCTGCATGCCTGCCGACATCTCGGCCACCTCGTCGAGGAACAGGGTGCCGCCGTCGGCGACCTCGAACAGCCCCCGCGTGTCGTGCTCGGCGCCGGTGAACGCGCCGCGCGCGTATCCGAACAGCGTCGATTCGAGCAGCGTCTCCGGGATCGCGGCGCAGTTTTCCGAGACGAACGGCCGCTCGCGGCGCGGGCCGTTGAAGTGGATCGCGCGCGCCACCAGCTCCTTGCCGGTACCGCTCTCGCCGTGGATCACCACCGGCAGCGTCGTGTCGGTCACGCGGTCGAGCAAGCGAAACAGCTCGAGCATGCGCGGCGTCCGCCCGACGATATTGCGGTAGTCGTAGCGCACCGCCAGCGCCTCGCGGTTCTCGCGCAGCTCTTTCTTGATCCCGGTCAGCTCCTCGCGCCGCGCCGACAGCTCGACCTGCATGCGTCGGTTGAGCGCGTCGACCTGCCGCTCGCGCCGCCGCAGCTCTCCGAGCAGGCGCGCGTTCTCGACTGCGATCGCCGCCTGCTCGGCGAAATCGAGCACCAGGCTCACCGCCTCGGCGCCGAACGCGCCCTTGCGCAGCCGGTGATCGACGTAGATCGTCCCGACCGGCCGCCCCTTCACATGCAGCGGCACCGCGAGGATCGAGCGTAGATGCAGATCGCTCACCGACATCGCTTGCTTGAAGCGATCGTCACCCGCGGCGTCGATGGTGACGATCGGCTCGCCGCCCGCGGCCGCCTGGCGCGCGATCGACCGCGACAGCTCCAGCTCCGCGCCGTCGAGCGTGCGCTGGTCGATATTGCGCGCGACCTTGACCACCAGCTGGCCGCTCTCGTCCTCGAGCAGCAGGAAGCCGCGCTCGGCGTCGGTCAGCTCGATCACCGTGTCGACGATCATCTCCAGCAGGCGGGGCAGGCGCAGCTCGCTGTTGAGCCGCTTGTTGATGCGCAAGAGGCGCCGCAACCGCCCCTCGGTGTGCGCCGCGCGGGTGGCCAACGCCGCCTCCTGCGCCACGCCCTCTGCGGAGCCGCCCGCGCCGCCGGTCGCCAGCCAGCGGACCTCTGGATCGCTCTCCAACCCGGAACGAAACGCCTCCGGCGTCGCCATGCGGACCTCCTCGAAGATACGGGTCGCGAACGTGAACGCCTCGGCGCCGCGAGCGCGGTCGCCAGCCTTGCCCCACAGGCGCGACGCGACCAGCGCCGCGCGCCAGGCCGTCGGCAAGCGCCCCTGCGCCGCGGCGCGATCGCCCAGCCGGCGGAGCTGCGACGCCAGGGCGCCGACCGTGAGATCGGGCGAGTCGACCGCGCCGGCCGCGAGCCAGACGCGCCCCCGCGCGAGCGAGAGCTCGTCGTCGTCGTCGCCCACGTCGACTTGGCTGTCGCGGCCCGAGCTGCGTTGCGCCGCCGCTTCACTCAGCGCCTGCCGCGCCTCGACCGGCATTCCCGTCTCGGCCAGCGTCTCCGCGGCCGCCAGCAGCGCCGCCGTTGCCTCGCGGGCCCGCCCATTCTCGCGCAGCGCCGCAGCCGCGCGCCGGTAGATCTCGGTCGCGCGCCCGAGCTGCCCCTCGCGCCGCTCGAGATCACCCTCGATGAAGGTCGCGAACGCCTCGACGACCGCGGCGGCGCCCCGGCGCGCCCCCTCGTCGCGCGCGCGCGATAGCGCCCGGCGCGCGGCGGCCAGCTGGCCGACCTGTACGAAGAGGTTCGCGGCGTTGAACAACGCCGTGCCGAGCTCGGCGGTGGTCCCCATTCGTCCGAGCTCGCGGATCGCGCGCTCGGTGGCGGCCAGCGCTTCACCATAGGCGCCGGCGTCGGCCTGCAGCGCGCCCAGGTTCAGCGCGACCGCCGCCAGCGTATGCACGTCGCCGATCTCGGCGGAGCGATCGAACGCGCGGCGGTAGCTCGCCACCGCCGCCGAGGGCTTGCCGTCGAGCTGGTCGACGAGCCCCGCGAGGTAATTCACGCGGCCCGCGTCCTGCCCCCCTCGCCCCAGCTCCCCGAGCAACGCGCGTGCGCCGCTTCGATCACCGGAGTAGGCGCGCGCGAGCAACGCCGCCTCGATCGCCAGCTCGGAACCACCCGACGCCAGCGCGGGCGCGACCACCTCGAGCGCCGCGGCGAAGCGTCCCGCGCTGACCTCGAGCCGTGCCAGGCGCGCGCGCAGCTCCCCGGTCGCAGGCGTCTCCTCGCCCCGATGCTGGACCAGCGCCTCCGCCAGCGTGCGCTGCGCGGCCGCCAGGTCTCCGCGTCGCGACAGCAACCAGGCCCGACGCTCGGCCAGTCGCAACCGGTCATCGGTGTTGCCGGCACGCGTCCCCGCACGCTCGAGCGCGGCGGCCGCTTCATCATATCGGCCGAGGACCGCAAGACCTGTGGCCAGCGCCAGCGTCGTTTCGCATGACAGCGCGCTCGGCGAAGCCGCCTCGGCGCACGAGAGCAGCTCGGCAGCACGACCGAGATCGCCCTCGCGCGTGGCGAGCGCGGCGGCGCGCAGGAAGATCCCTGCCGCCTCGGTGCCGCGATCCAGCGCGACGAGTGCCTCGGCACGGCCGAGGTCATCGGCGGGCAGCTCGCGCGCCGCGCGCTCCGCCGCGAGACGCAGGTCGGGCTCGCGCAGGCGCGCGAGCACCGTGCGCCGGTGCGTGTCGCTGGGCAGCCAAACCCTCCCGCGACGGGCTCCGCCCGGGGGGCCGCCTACCCCCAACGCGTCGTCATGGGCGCCGTCGCCGGCAATCCAGCCCGCGCCGCGCGCCGCCGCCGCGCCCTGCGTCTCCCACACCGGCTGGTCAGCGCCGGGCGGGGTGGGTTCAATAGGGGAACCATCGGAGGGTTCCCATGCCTTCCCGCTCCGGACTCCACCGGGGGACCCGGCTCCGTCCACGCGTTCATCCCCCGCCGTGGGCGCGAGCCCCAGCGCGACCGCCGCGACCAGGTAGCGCGCGTCCGCCGGGAGCGACGCGAAGCTCGCCGCCAGCAACGCGGGCAAGTCCGCGGCGTCGTCGATGCGGAAGCGCTCGGCGTCTCCGATGCGGACCGCCTCGACCAGCCGCCGGGTGAGGAGCGCGGCCGTTCCGGCGTGTCCCGCGGCGGCGCGCGCGATCGCGTCGATCGCGGCACGAGGAGCCGAAGCGGAGGCCGCGCGACGCACCAGCTCAGCGACCGCGTCCGCCGTGAGCGGCGCCAGCGCGATCACCTCGGCGAAAGGACGCGCGAGCGCGGCGCGCGCCGGAACCAGCACCAAAAGCCGCCCCGACGGCTCGGCGCCGGCCACGAACGACGCGAACGCCTCGGCGTCGGGATCCTCGCGCAGCACGACGCAGACTGGATTGCGGCGTGCGAGCCCCTCGAGCCCGTCGGCTATCGCGGCGAAGCGCCGCTCGCGGAAGCGCCCGGGATCGCCTGTGAGCGCGTCGCCGCCGGGAGCGGGAGGCGGCGAGGCGGATCGCTCGCCGGCGTCGGCCTCGGGCGCACATACGTGAGCGGCCACCGAGCGCAGGTCGCCCTCGATCACGTCGAAGCCGGCCTGCAACCGCGCCGCCGATTCGATGCGCGCGTCGCGCAGCGCCAGCTCGACGAGCGCGCGACGGCCCGAGCCGGGAGAGCCGACGATTGCGATCACCGAGCGCGCGACCGTCCCCTCCGCCAGACGCTCGAGCGCGGTGTGGAGCGCCTCGCGCTCGATCCGCCGTCCCACGAAGATCCCAGCCAGCGGATCGCCCTCGGGATGGGGCGCGCGCAGATCGAGATCGACTGGCGCAGCCTCACCACCGTCGGCGCGCGCGATCTCGCGCAACAGCTCGCGCGCGCTCGGGTGGCGATCCTCGGGTCGAGGCTCGAGCAACCGAGCAAGGATTGCGTCCCACGCCGGCGGCAGGCCGTCGCGCACCGCTCCGAGCTGCGGCGCGTGGCCGGAGAGCATCCGTTGCACCGCCTCGATCCCGACGCCGAATGGTGGCGCGCCGGTCCAGGCTTCGTAGAGAACCGCACCCAGCGAAAACAGATCGCCGGCGGGACCGCGCACGCCGACCAGCGCCTCGGGGCTGGCGTACCCGAGGGTGCCGGTGGCGCCGCCGCCCGTGGCGCCCTGCCCCGGGCCCGCGAGGTCGAAGTCGAAGAGCACGGGCCGCCCCTCGCCGTCGAGCCGCACGTTCGCCGGCGACAGATCGCCATGCACGATGCCGCGCCCGTGCAGATAGGCGAGCGCGTCGGCGAGATCGCGCGCGCACCGCTGGAACGCCTCGCGCCGCGCCGCCGTAGAGACCACCTGCGCGAGGCTGGTGATCGGCGGGCCCTGCACCTCGTCAGTGACGAGATAGAGCCCGCCCTCGGTGCTGTGGGCCAGATCCCGGACGCGCACGATGTTCCGGTGAGCAAGCTCGTGGAGGCGCCGGAATTCGTCGCTCGCACGGCGGCCCGCGGCCGGGCTCCCGGGCCGGAACACTTTCAGCACGCGGCGCTGGCCGGTGACGCTATCGGTGGCCGAATACGCTGTCGCCGATCGCCCCGCGCCCAGCACCTGGTCGATGCGGTACCGGCCCCCGATCACGCTTCCCGCAGGCAGCCCTCCCGGAGGACCCTCCGCGGCCGCAACACCATTGCCAACCAAATTGGCCACCGACACGATAGATAGATTACCGTCATCACTAGGTATTCTGCAAGTGCAATACGAAGTTGGCGATCGGAAGGGGTTTCGGGAGCGTCGTGCCACTAGCTTCTTTCTCCCTCTCCTCCATGTCGGCATGGAGGAGAGGGTCGGGGTGAGGAGGCCCGCCCCCGGAGCACGTGGTCTCCCTGCAACGAGCCTCCTCACCCAACCCTCTCCTCCACGCAGACGTGGAGGAGAGGGCTTGCGGACTTGCCTCAGCCGCCCACAGCTCGAAACTCGAGGCCTTGAAGCGAAACCCTCATGGCCTCCGAGGCCCGAGGCCAGAGGCCCGAGGCCCTTCCCGCTACCGCGGCTTGTCGGCAGCAGCCTGCTGATGGCGTTCCAGGCGCTGCTTGGCCGCCCCGGCCAGGGCTCGGATCTCATCGTCGTCGTGCGTCGCCGCCACGAAGCTGAGGTAGTCGAGCGCCTCGTCACCGCCCAGCGTGGCGATCGCTTCGATGATCTTGCGCATCTCGCGCCGGTCGTGCAGCGAGCGGCTCTTAGTGAGCGCGGTGACCGCACGGCGATCGCCGATCTGAATCAGCGCGCCCAGCGCGGCGTCGCGCACCGATTCGCTCGGGTTCTCGAGGAGATCGAGCAGCGCGGGGACCTCGTCGCGCAGCTTGCGTTCGCCGGCGATGCGGATTGCCTGCTCCTGCAGTTCGCCGCCGTCGGCGCGCAGAGCCGCGCGAACCGCCGACTCCGGGGCGGTCGCCAGCTTCTCGCGCGCCGCGAAGCCGTCGACGAGGTCGCCTGCGACCCGCAGCACGAGACGCGCGAACAGCTCCCGCTTCTCCTCGGCGCCCGGCGCCGCCGGCGCATTCTGGACCGCGGGATGGGTCTTCGCGCCGCGCGCCTTCACCGCCGGCTTGCTGTGGATCGGATAGATCTGCTCGCCTTCGCCCGCGAGGTCCTCCTCGATCGCGCCCGGCGCATCCGACGGTCGAGTGTCGAACCGCAGCCGGACGGCGGTGCGCGCGACGCCCTTGTCCTCGACCTCGGCACCGTCGAGCGCCACGTCGGCGCGCACGCGCACGACCGCGCCCGGCGCGCCCGCATCGGGCGGCGCGAACAGGCCGCTCGCCGCCAACCGCGCGCGCAGCTCTTCCTGCAGCCGATCGAAGTCGATCGACGACGGCGGCGTCGCGCTGGGCGGCGTGCTGTCGCGCAGGATCACGTCGCCGAGCGCGGGCCGTGGCGGCGCGACCGCGGCCGGCGACGGTGCTACCGCTTGGTTACGGTGACACGCGCTTAGCGCCAGCCCCGCGACGAGCAAGATCCCCGGAGGGCATGGGAACCCTCTGAGCCCTTGCATCAAGATCGTCGGAGGGTATGGGAACCCTCTGAGCCCTCGCATCAAGATCGCCGGAGGGTATGGGAACCCTCTGAGGGTTCCCATTGAAATAAATCGAATCACCCCGAGCGCGCACGGCTGCGGGCGGTGCGCTCGACCGCCCCGCCGGCCGCGATGGTCCGCCCCGATCGATGGCCCCGCCGTGCAGTGCGCGAACGGGCGCTGAGCGGGATGGTGTCGGCACTCGGCTTGCGAGAGAGCGCGAGCTCGACGATCCGCAGGATCACTTGCTCGTAGCTGAGCCCAGCCGCCTTGGCCGCCTTGGAGAAGCCGCCAGCGACGTCCGACAGATCGCAGTTGGGGTTCACATCAATCACGTAAGGAATGCCGTCAGCGGCGAGCCGGATGTCGACGCGCGCGTAGTCGCGCAGCTCCAGCGCCTCGAACGCGGTCAGCGCCGTGGTCGCGATCCGTTCGGCCAGCTCGGGTGAGAGGTTGGTACAACGCACCGGCTTCGTGCCGTTGTATTCGGCCGAATCCTCGACCCACTTGCCCTCGAACGAGACGATGCGTGGCCGATCGGCCGGCATCTCCGAGAAATCGATCTCGTAAAAGGGAAACACCTCGGGACCGCCCTCGGCGCGGCCGAGCATCGAGACGTAGATCTCGCGACCGTCGATGTACCGCTCGACCAACGCCGGCTGCCGGTAGTGCGACAGGACGTGGGCGACGCGCTGCTCAAGCGCCTCGCGCGTCCAGACCACCGAGTCGCGCGTGATGCCGACCGACGCGTCCTCGCGCGAAGGCTTCACGATCAGCGGAAACGGAATCGTCACGGACGAGACATCGGGGGTGGTCAGGAAGAACGCCTCGGGCGTCGACACGCCGCGCGCGCGCAGAATCTCCTTCGCCTTGTGCTTGTGCAGCGCGAGCGAAAGTGACAACGAGTTGGAGCCGGTGTAGGCGATCCCCTCGCGATCCATCAGCAGCGGCAGCAGCGGCTCGAAGCGATTGTCGCCACCGATCGACTCGCAGAGGTTGAACACGGCGTCGGGGCGAAGCTCGCGCAACTCCGACACAGCCGCGACGACATCGTCGGTGATCCCGAGCCCGACCGCGCTGCAACCCCGGCCTTCGAGGAGCGCGATGACGTGCTCGGCGATGCCTTTGATGTCCTCGCGCGCCTTGTTCTCGGGATCCGCTTCTGCGCCCTCGAAGTCCCGGTTGTAGATGACGACCACGCGAGGCTTGGTGTCGAACATCACTTGCAATTCATTCTAATGGTCCGCACCAACAATGCAATCGGATCAAAGCGATCGAAAGTTAAATTCGATCGCCGTGCGTCTCGGCGATCACCTCGGCGGCGCTCGCGCGCACGAACGAGCGACCGAACGTGCGACAGAATGCCGACGCGACGTCGCTGGCCAACGATTCGAGTGACGGGACGTCGATCGGCGCTTGGGCTCGTGATCGATCGACGTCTGCGACAGCTGCGACGTCTGCGACGTCTGCGACAGCTGCTCGGACGCGATCGATCGATGTCATCTGTACCCCATCGAGCCCGCACGGGACGATGAGGCGGAACGCGTCCAGATCGACGGTGACGTTGAGCGCGAATCCATGAATGGCCACCCGCCGATGGATGTTCACGCCGAAGGAACAGATCTTGGAAAGCCCGTCGACCCCACCGCGTTCGCCTTTTATCCACAGGCCCGGCGCTTCGCGGCGCCAGAAAGCCGTGATCCCGAGCGCGCGGAGCACTTCGATCAAGCCATCGGCCATCGCGCGCAGGTGGCCGACGACGCCGTGGTCGAGGCGGACGACCGGATATCCGACCAGCTGTCCCGGACCGTGAAAGGTGACGTCGCCGCCGCGCGAGGCGCGGTGCAGCTCCACGCCGCGGCGCTCGAGCTCACCCGCGGCGGCCAGCACGTGCCGGTCTGCCGCCGATCGCCCGAGGGTGATCACCGGATGATGCTCGAGAAGCAACAGTGTCTCACCGCCCGCGTCGCTGAGGATCCGCTGTCGGAGACGCTCCTGCAGCGCGGTGGTCGGTGCGAACGGCACGCGCCCGAGCCAGGACCACCGCGCGGGCGCGGTCTTCGCAGTCGTCGCAACATCGGGCCGGGCGGGCGCAGCGACCGGCTCCGCCAGAGTCACCCCTCGGCGAGCTCGGCGAAGAAGTCGGCGTCGACGAAATCGACGCTGACCATCGCGTTGATCACGCCCACACCGTGGCGTATGCAGGTCTCGGCCATTGCCTGGCCGTCAGCGATTTCGACCGGAGGTCCCGGCTGTTTCCACTCGGCGATCGCGTCCTCGGCCAGACGCCCCGCGAGCAACAGCACGCCCTCGTCCTGGTTGCGCGCCCGGATGCCGGCGCGCAGCTCGCCGATCGCGCGCCGTCCCGCCGACGTGCCACCGGGACGCAAACCGACCAGCGAGCGCGACGGGCGGGAGCCGCGGCCGCGCAGCGCCTCGACGTAGATCGTCCCCTCGACCCGCTTGACGAAGGTCGCCGGACCGAATCCCTCGCGCTGCAACAGCACGCGCGCCAGCGCTTCGAACGCCGGTCCCGGCAGCTCGGCGATGCGCCGCTCCAACGCGGCCACGGTCCGTTCGCGCAGCGCGCGCCGCGCCTCGCCGAACACCTGCTCGGCACGTTCGAGCTCGGCGTCGGGCGGACGCCGCGCCAGCGCAAAGAGCCCGCTGCCGGCCGCGCGCACACGCGGTCGTTGTCCGGCGCGCAGCCGCTCGCGCGGCTCGGCCGCCAGCGCCGTGCGCATCACGCGCCAGGCTTCGTTGGGCTCGCCATGGACCAGCCGGCGGCGCGCGGCCGCGTCGGCAATCTGACGTACGTGGACGCCACGCCCCGGCGCCTGCCCGCGCAGGATCTCGATGGCGGCGTCGACCGGCGTCATGATGCGGCGGCTGCCCTGCCCGCCGTCCGACGACTCCGCGCCGGCTTCGCTCGCCGGACGCTCGCGCCCTTCTTCACCCTGGGCGCCGGGTGTTCCAGCCCCACGGGCCTCGGCCGGGGCATCGCCCCGCCCCCCCTCATCGCCCTCGCTCAGGACTGTGCCTGCGCCGCCGGTCTCTGCACCATTGTTGTCGAGCCCGCCACTGGAAGCGCCACCGGGCGGCTGCGCACCGGGCGCGCCGCCCTCTTCGCCGTAACGGCCCCCGCGGCGCCGCCGGCGTCGGCGGCGGCGACCGCCACGCGCCTCCTCGCCAGCTTCACCACCCTCGCCGGGACGTCCCGATGGAGCTCCACCGGCCTCGGCCTCGGCTGCGACCCCGCCCGCGTCGTCGTCGTCCTCCTGCTCGTCATCCTCGCCGGCGTCATCGGAGAGGTCGCCCGCGGTGCCCTCCGCGCTCGCGCTGGTCGCCGGCTCATCGAGCTCAGGGGCGTCGTCGTCCTCGTCGTCGTTCTCTTGCCCCTCGCCGTCGTCACCCTCGAGCACGCCGGTCTCGGCCAGCGCTGCCGCGCGCGCCTCGGCGGAGAGCTTGCTCGCGTGCGGCTCGTGCTCGTCCGCGACGTCGTCATGGTCGGCGCTCTCGTGGTCGGCTCTCTGGCCGCCGCGCTCGCGCTCGGCCCCTTCGGTGTCGGCGGCCTCGCGCTCGGTGCCCGCCGTTTCGGCCGCGTCGTCGTCGGCCTCGTCAGATTTGTGACTCCCGTTGGGAGCGAAAGTCGTCGTGCCCTCGCCGCGCGTCCGGCCGCGACCACCACGGCGGCGGCGGCGGCGGCGCGCGTCCTCGGCGCGCGCCTTGACGTCCGCACCGCCCTCGGCCGCGGCCACGGCTGCGCCGGCGCTGGCGCTGGCGCTGGCGCGCGCCTTCGGCGCCTCGACCTCGGGAGGCATCTCGGGATAGCGCAGGAGACCGAACACGCCGGGCTTGACCCGCACGAACGGGCTTCCGGGCGCCTTCTTCACCGCCGCAGTCAGCTGCGTCTGCATGGTCACCTCGGGCGTGCGCCCGACGAAGGTGAGCAGCTTTTTCCCCATCGCGCGCTCGGTGAGGTCCTTGTAGTGCAGGGGCTTTCCCTCGCGCTTAAGGACTTCGAGAGCAGCCTCAAGAAACGTCATGGCGCCCGTCTTTACCACAAAATCCCGATCGCGTGTCGTTTCCACCCGTTCACTTTTTTGACGGGGCGTCGAGGCGGGTTTACCCGTGGAGCATGATCGGCAATCGAAAGATCGGTGTGCTCTTCGGTGGACTCTCCGGCGAGCGAGAGATCTCGGTGCGCACGGGCGAGGCGATTCTGATCGCCCTCCGCAGCAAGGGTTACGATGCAAGCGGCATCTTCGTCGATCGCGACATCGACCTCTTGCTGCGCCAGACCCACATCGATATCGCCTTCCTGGCCCTGCACGGACGCTACGGCGAGGACGGCTGCGTCCAGGGGTTGCTCGAAGTCCTGGGTATTCCCTATACCGGCTCGAGCGTGCTCGCCTCGGCGCTGGCGATGAACAAGGCCAAGGCGAAGGAGATCTTCCGGCTGCACAACCTGCCCACAGCGCCCAGCTACCTGTGCGAGGCCGACTCGGGCGAGGACATCATCGACAATCATGGGTCGTTCGGCTTCCCGGTCGTGGTGAAACCGGTCGGAGAGGGGTCGTCGCTGGGCGTGCGCGTGGCGCGCGACGAGCTGGAGCTGGAGGCGGCGGTCGAAGAAGCGCTGCGGTTCGACGACGACGTGCTCGTCGAGCGCTTCATCGAAGGTAAGGAGATATCGGTCGCGGTGCTCGACGGTAAACCGCTGGGCGCGATCGAGATCGTTCCCCGTCGCGGCTTCTACGACTTTCACAACAAGCATGCGTCGGGCCGGGCCGATTACCATTTCCCGGCGCGCCTGTCGCCCGAGCGCTATCGATCGGTCCTGCGCTTGGCGTCGCTGGCGCACGACGCGCTGGGGTGCGACGGCGCCACGCGCGTCGATCTGATCGCCAGCGAGCGCGGAAACGAGGTGTTGCTCGAGGTCAACACCCTGCCCGGCCTGACGCCGACCAGCTTGCTGCCCAAGATTGCCCATGGTGCGGGGATGTCGTTCGACGACCTCGTCGAGGAGATTCTCACCGGAGCGCGGCTACGTGCGCACGGTCACCGGCGCGACCGGCGAGCGGTGCAGGTCGACTTCGGCGGACCGGAACGACGCGCCGGCTTCCTCCCGGAAGCGCACTGAAGCGCGCCTCTCGCAAGGCCTGCCCACAGCCCCGGCCCTCTCTTAGCGGGACTCCCGCACCCTCCCCGGCGGATCGCAGGAGAGGGTGACTTGGCTTTGAACCCTCGTATAGTAGTCGCGAGGGGTCTCGCCTATGGGGAAACTGCGGTCGACTTTCGTCCTGTTCGCTTTTGCGTTCGCTGGGCTGCTCTCGCGCGCGGGCCACGCGTCTCTGGTGCTCGCGCTCGACACCAACGAGCTCACCAAGCGTGCCGACCACATCGCAGTCGCTGACGTGCTGAGCGTTCAGTCGGCGTGGGACCAGTCGCACAAGAAGATCTTCACCACCATCGAGCTGTCGGTCGTCGAGAGCTGGAAGGGCGGCACGCAACCGGCTTCGCACATCACCGTCGTGCAACCGGGCGGAACCGTCGGCGATATCGCGATGACCGTGTTCGGGATGTCGCACTTCACCCCTGGCGAGCGCACGCTGGTCTTCCTGCGCGGCACGACCGGCGCGGCGGGCGTGGTCGGCATGGCGCAAGGCAAGCGGCCAATGACGCGCGACGCGGCCAGCGGAAAGTGGACGGTCGGTCTCTCTAACAGCGCCGGCCTGGAGCGGGTTTCGCCCGCAGGCAACAACAAGCCCAGCACGAGCCCCGCGATCGAAGTTCCGCGCTCGCTCGACGACATGCGCGGTCAAGTGCAGCAGATCCTCAAGGCGCAGCCGTGAGCCGCGCCCATATCAGGGGGGAGGCCGGTCGGATGCCCGGTCGCGAGGGGCGAGGTCTGATCGCGCGGCTCGCGCTGCCGGCGCTGCTCGCCACGCTGGGCAGCTGGGCGTTGGCGACCCCCGCGCACGCCTACGTCCGCTATCAGCTGGAGAAGAAGGACAAGGCCGGCGTGTTCGAGCTGACCGGCGTGTTCGAGCAGTGGAAGCAGACCTGCATCCCTCTGGTGGTCTATCCAAACGACCTGGCCAGCGAGATGACCACGGACGAGGTCGTCGGCGCGGCCAGCGCCGCTACCGACGCCTGGAGCAAGACCGGCATCTCCGGCACCTACCTCGACATCGAGCTGAGCTCGTCACTCGACGTCACGCCGGTCACCGGACAGGACACCTACCACGACATCGTCTTCAAGAACCCCTGGTGCGACGCGGGCGATACCACCTGCCAGCAGGAAGCGCTGGCGATTACCTCGGTGTGGGCGGGCCAGACCAGCGGCACCATTATCGACGCCGACATCGAGGTCAACGCCCAAAATGACTTCTGGGCCGACCTCGTGACTCACCCGGCGCTGGGCAAGCAAGATCTCCAGAACGCGCTGACGCACGAGATGGGGCACCTCATTGGCCTCGACCACAACTGCTACACGCCGGGCTCGGACCCGGTGCAAATGGTCGACAACGCCGGCGTGCTGGTGCCGGACTGCGCGGGCGCATCCGCCGATATCATGAACGATGTCATGTACACCCAGGCCGAGCCCGGCGACATATCCAAGCGGACGCTCAAGCCCGACGACATCCAGGCCGTGCTCGACATTTATCCGCTGGCAAACGACCCACACGTCTGTCCCCCGAGCGGCACGAACGTGTCGCTCGCGACCTCGAACGACGGCTGCCACTGCGCCGTCGATGGGGCGCCGAGCGCCGCGGGCGCGCTGCCGGTGCTAGCGTTGCTGCTGGGAGTGGCCGTGCGCGGGCGGCGTTCAAACAAACGCCAGGACGCCAGGAACGCCACGTCCGGCCCCTGATAGTGCGGCCTTTGGCCGTCCCCGCGTTCCTGGCGCTTCTCTCGTCAGTTGCGGGGGACTGGCGCGATCTCCACGCGCAGATCGCGAACCGACGTCTCGCCGAGGCCGCTCGCGCTCGGCACGTCGACGACGCGCTCGATCGCGTCGTAGCCGGGCGCGCGGACCTCCAGCGTCCATCGTCCGGGTAAAAGACGCGCCAGCACGAAGCTCGAACCGTTCCTTCGCGTCGCGCCGGCGACGCGGCCATCGGGCCCACGCGCCTCGATGCGATACGTCGAGACCACCGCACCGGTCACCTTCTCGCGCACCTCGCCTTCGATCCGACCCGGAATCGGCACCTTGATCGCCACCGGCGTACGCGGCGGTGGCGTGGCTTCCGTCGTCTCGGTGGTGGGCGGATACTCCGGGTGCCTGACCTCGACGACGACCTGGCCGCGCGGCAGGCGCGCGAGCTGGAAATGTCCACCGGCGTCGGTCACGGCGCTCGCCAGCGGCGCCGTCCCATCGCCGGCATCGGAGACGAACGGAGCGGAGCCGGGCGGTACCGGCCAGGCCAGCACACGTGCGCGCGCCACCGGCCGCCCGAGCTCATCGCGTACGCTGCCCTCGACCGCGGCATCGGCGCGGCCGAGGTGCACCACCACAGGCGAAGGAGGCGCCGCGGCCGACACGACCACTGTCAGCGTCTGATCCTGCATGCCCGTGGCCGAGACGCGCACCTGTCGCGTCCCCGGGACGGAAGCCGCCGTGAACTGGCCGGCGCGGTCGGTCATCGAGACGACCTCGGCCAGCGCGCCGTCAGCCAGCGCGCCCGACTTGCCGCCGCCCGGCGCCGCGGTGACGACCACGCGCGCCCCCTCGATCGCTGATTCCGCGTCGTCGAGGACCCGCCCCGTGATCGACACGCCCCCGCGCAAGCTCGCAGGCGCCAGTTCCAGTCGCTGCCCGGGCTGCAGAGCGAGCGCGCCCGAGCGATAGGGGACGCTGCCGGCGCGGCTGATCTCGACGAAGACGCGGCCCGGCAGTATGTCGTTCAGCTGAAAGCGCCCGCTGGAATCGGTGCCGGTGGTGCGCGTGCGCCCGACCGCATGCCCCGATCCCGACGGCAAACCCGCCGCCTCGGCGGCGAGCGGCAGCCGATCGGCGATCACCGACAGATCCTCGCGCCCCGGCACCAGGCAGCGCACGATCGCGCCCGCCACCCCGGCCCCCTTGGCGTCGACGACGCGGCCCGCGATCTCGGCGCCGCGAACCAACTCGAGGATCTGGGGCCGGTCACCGCCGGCACGCCCCGGGCCCATCATCAGCTGCACCGGGCGGCGCGCGACGAAGCCAGGCTGGCGCGGTGTCAGCCGGTATTCGCCGGCCGCGAGTGGACCGGCGCGCCACTCGCCCTTGCCGTCGGTGCGCACCACCTCGGGCAGCGGGTCCTCGCCGGGCAGCCGATCGACGCGCACCTCGGCGTCGGCCAGGGGATGTCCTGCGTCGTCGACCACGCGGCCGCCCACCATCCATCCCGGACCCAGCCCGAGCTCGATCTCCGGCGGGCGATCGCCGGAACGATCGAGCACGACCTCGGGGCTGAGGCGCGACACCTCCCCGCCGCGCGCGGCCCGCAGTACATAGGCGCCTGCACCGAGACCGCCGATCAGGAATGAGCCGTCGCCCTTGGCCGTCGTCTCGCGGCTGGGCGTCAGGTTCTCGCCGCCGATCACCACGCGCGCGCCGCTTGCCGGCCGGCCGCCCGCGGTCACGATGCCGGTGATGCTGTGGCCGTCGGTCTCCATGCGCAGCACGGGCGCGGCTGCCGGGATCTCGATGGGCCCCTTCTCGATCGAGCCGAAGCCGGGCGCCTCCGCGATCAACCGGTATGGCCCGCGTGCGAGCCCGCCCAGCCCGAAGCGCCCGGCCTCGTCGCTGGCGGTCTCGCGCGGCCGCTCGGCCGGCTCGGCGACCGACCAGACCAGCACGCGCGCCCCCGGAATGGGCTGGCCACTGCGATCGACGACCTGCCCCTTCAGGGTCTCGGCCTGCGCGAGATGGACGGACGTCGTCAGGCTCTCGCCCGCATGCACGTCGACGCGCACGCGCCCGTCGGCGTGCTCGGGCGCGTGGGCGCGCAGGCGGTAGCGTCCGGGCGGGACGTTGGCGATGCGAAAGGTTCCGTCGGCGGCGGCGCGCACCGTGGCCAGCGGAACGCGCTCCGCGCCGCGGTCACCGACCGGGTCGTCCCAGTCCAGGCGCACCGTCGCCTGACCTATGGCGTCGCCCGCCGCGGTCAGCACGCGCCCCTCCACCACTGCCAGGGAGCTCTGCGCGCGCACCGGTTCGGACACACCTGGCCGGCGCTTGGAGCACGCAACCCCGACCGCCGCCAAGACCGCGGTGCCGGCCATCAGGACGGTCGTGACGAGGATCCGGTTCCGCCGGCTTGCGAAAACCATCACTGGATGCTAAAGGTACCCGCCTTTCGGAGGAAACTTTATGCCAGCCCAGTGTGCCATTTGCGGCAAGCAGCGCCGGGTCGCTAACAACGTCAGCCACTCGAACATCAAGACCAAGAGCATCCAGCGCCCCAACCTGCGCCGCGTTCACGCCAAGGTCGGCGGAACAAACACGCACATCCGGGTTTGCACGCGCTGCCTGCGCTCGGGCGCCGTCTCCAAAGCCGGCTGAGCCGGTTCGGATAAGCGCCAGGACGCCAAGAACGCCAAATCTGGACCCACAGGGTCCGGATCTTGGCGTCCCTGCGTTCCTGGTGCTTTTCTATCAGCTCAGCCGCCAGCGACCGCGATCGCGTCTATCTCGACCATGGCGCCGCGAGGCAGGCCCGCAACCTCGACGGTCGCGCGCGCTGGCGGGCGCTCGGGGAAGAAGCGACCGTAGACCTCGTTGACCGCGCCGAAGTCCTGCAGGTCGGCAAGGTAGATCGTCGTCTTCACCACAGTGGCCAACGAGGCGCCACTCGCGCGCAGAACCGCGTCCAGATTCTGCAGCACGCGCTCCGTCTGCACGCGCACGTCGCCCGCGCCCACCATCTCACCCGATGCCGGGTCGAGCGGGATCTGGCCGGAACAGAAGATCATCCGGCCGCCGGCGGCAGGCGACAGATCAACCGCGACCGCCTGGGAATAAGGACCGATCGCCTTCGGGGCCTGATCGGAAGAAACAATCTCTCGCGGCATGGCGTGAAGGATAGTACGCCACGCCGCGAGAGTCTCCGGAATGCGGGACCGATTCCGGCCTCGGAGTCACCCGCACGGTTGCGGCCGAGGGCACTAGACGACTAAAGTTAAGCGCGTGAGCAAGGCTGCTGCGCGATTTCCGAGGCGCCCCTCCCCGACCTCTCCGCCTGCAGCTGAATCGGCACGGAGAGGCGAGGTCTTAAGCACGCGCATCCGGCGCAAGCGGCGCGACATGGAGGTGCCCGAGAGCAGCGCCGACCTCATGAGCCAGGTGCTGGCGCGCATTGGCGGAAGCGGCCGCGGGCTGGAGTTCCGCGTGTTCGAGGCCTACAACGGCGCCGTGGGCGAAATGTTGCGCCGGCGCACCGAGCCCGAGCGGCTGAACGGTAAGACGTTGCAGGTCAAAGTGGCCAGCTCCGCGCTCGCGCACGAGCTGACCATGCTCAAGCGCGAGGTGCTCGGCCGCATCGCACTCGTGATCGGCGCCGACCTGGTGACCGACCTGCGCACCCGCGTCGGCTGAACGTTGACGTGAACGTAACGTCAACGTTCACGAAACGTTCACGATCACGTCAACGATCACGGTGGCGGTCCCGTTCACGTGCACGTCAACGATCACGGGGACGATCACGTCCACGGGTTCGGGTGCTGCATGATTACGGGCGCCTCTCTCCAGACCATTCCAGTCCCCTCCCCCCGTCCGCGGGGGG
>Ga0265342_10000954_pt1 | contig 28791 bp, 24 predicted proteins | sample 4CB327metaG_FD_203125 | JGI IMG/M metagenome (GOLD analysis project Ga0265342, IMG submission 203125) | Rhizosphere microbial communities from Carex aquatilis grown in University of Washington, Seatle, WA, United States - 4-CB3-27 metaG | ecosystem: Host-associated > Plants > Roots >... | reverse complement strand
GAGTCGACGTAGCGGTAGCCGAGCTCGGCGCCGATCATCTCGTTGCCCTTCCGCTGCTCGACGGCGGCGACCCGCACGAGATTGTCGCGCGCCGCCTGGCCCGCCGGCGTATCGTCGCGGATCTCGGGACGATATTGCGCGCGCCATTTGCGGCGGCCGAGCGAGGCAAACCGCGAGGCTCCGACATTGCGCTCACCGACCTGGCGCCGCTCGGTCTCGTATGAGTCCAAGAGCCTTGCGCCGCCCCACCCGCGCAACACCGCGGCGAGCTTCCACGACAGGTCGAACGCATCACCGACGCCGGTGTTCATGCCGAGGCCGCCCGTCGGGATGACGAGATGCACCGCGTCGCCGGCGAGGAATACACGCGCCTCGCGATAGCGATCCGCAAGCAGCAGGTTCTGCCGCCATTGCTGGCACGACAGCATCTCGTATTTGACCGGAGCGCCGACGACCTGCTCGAACCGCCGCTTCATGCCCTCGTCGCTGTCGACGGTGGCGTGCAGCGTGAAGTGCTTTGTCGAGTCCTGCATGATCAGGAACGACGCGTGCTCATCGGCGACGTGGTAATGCCGCCCGTGGCCGGGACCGTTGCCGATCGGAATCATGTCGAAAAGCTCGTCGCAGCGGTAGAGCGCCTGGCGCAGTTGCGTGAGGTTCTCGCCGCGCAACGCAATGCCGAGCTGCTTGCGCACGGCGCTGGCGCCGCCGTCGCAGCCGACGAGATAGACGCCCCGGAAGGTTTCAGTCTCGCCGTCACTCGTGCGCGCCGTGACCGTGACGCCGCTCGTATCCTGAGAGAACGACTCGAACTCGCAGCCGAAGCGAACGGTCACGCTCGGCAGCGTCTCGGCGACCGACTTCAGCAGCGGCTCGAGCGTGTACTGCGAGATGAGCTGATACGGCTCGAGCGGCATGCTCCCGTCGGTTGATGCCGCGATCGCGCGCCGCGCCGCCTCGACCGACGGATAAGGTGTATGCAGCAGGGGCGGCTCTTTCATCGACAGGACGATGAAGACGTCCATCGGCACGTCGGCGCGAAGCCCGGCGGCACGGATCTTCTCGGAGAGACCGATGCGGCGGTACATCTCCATGGTGCGAGCGTTGCAGCGCTCCATTTTCGGCAGGAAGGCCGGCGTGTCCTTGCGCTCGATCAGCGTGCAGCGGATGCCGCGCAGCCCGAGATCGATGGCGAGCGTCAGACCGACCGGGCCGGCGCCGACGACGATGACTCCGGATTCATGACCATCGGTCATGTCAGCGGAAGCTTCCGTCGGTTCGCGAGAAGCCTTCGCCCGCCACCCACTCCCGGGCGACGTAGTGCCGCCCCACGCGATTGCACCAGTTCTCCCAGCCGCGCTCGAAGGTGAAGCCGGCGCGGCCCTTGGTGATCGCTTCGATCTCGCCGTCGGAGAGATAGGTCACCTCGCCCTCCCCGAGCGTCAGGCTCTGCATCAGCAGGTTGGCGTTGAGCTCCATGTAAACGGAGGTGAACACCACCTCGCGCAAATCGCGCGCGACGACGGTGCTGCCGTGACCGCGCATGAGCGCCACGGTGTTCTGGCCTAAGCATTTAGCGAGGTCGCGCGCCATGGCGAGGTCGGTGACCAGCAGGTTCGTCCTGTCGCCGAACTTGTCGCGGATGTCCCAGGTCGGGATGTCGCTGCCGATCGGCGCGCACATGTGCATGATCGGGCGCATCCGGCATTTATTCGTGACGCTGAACGGGATCACGCTCTGGCTGTGATTGTGCACGACCGCGTTCACCTCGGGCCGCGCCTCGTAAAGCGCCGCGTGGATGAAGCGCTCCGAGTACGGCTTGCCGGGCTCGCGGCCGACGCTCGTTCCATCGAGGGTGAATTCCATGATGTCCTCGACCTGCACCATCTGCGGTGCACGTGCGCGCGACAGCAGGAAACGGTCGGGCTTCCGGGGATGCCGGATGCTGACATGGCCGAAGGAGTCGAGCACCTTCTCGTGCGCGAGGATGCGGTTGGCAGTAATCAGGTCCTCCAGGACCGGCGTGAGATCGTCCATCGTGTCCTCGCGCATCGTGCGGTCGCGGCGCCGCGAACCGGCGACACTGTTGCAGATCGGGCGGCGCCTCGACAACGGCGACGTTCGCCGCCGGGTCCGACATGACGAAAGTGCGGTATCCCGGGCGAGCTTGAGCGGACGCGCATGTCTGCTACGCTTCCATCGCGGCTTGCGGGACTGCTTGCCTGACCCGCAAACGCCACTTCCACCGGACTGTTCATCCATGACCGACGCACTGCCGATCATTGCCATTGCGACGGGAGACCCCGCCGGGATCGGCCCCGAGATCAGCATGAAGGCCGCGCTCGACCCCGGTGTCCGAGCGCTGTGCCGGCCCGTTCTGTTCGGAGAGCCGACGGTCGTCGCGCGCCATGCGAAGTCGTGCGGGATCGATGCGCCGGTCCGGATGGTCGAGCGTCTCGAGGACGTCGACCATGGCGAAAACGCAATCTCGCTCGTCGCCTGTCCAAGCGAGGAGCTGAGCGACATCGGCTTCGGCAGCACCAGCGCGGCGAGCGGCCGCGCGTCGCTGTTCGCCGCCGGCCAGGCGATTCAGGCGGCGCGCTCCGGCAAAGTCGATGCCGTCGTCGCCGCGCCACAGAACCAGACCTCGATTTCGCTCGCCGGCATCGAATTCGACGGCTATCCGTCCTTCGTCGCGCGCCAGACAGGCCTCGATCCGCGCGACGTCTACCTGATGCTGTGCTTCGACACGGTCAAGATCGTGCATTGCACGCTGCACGTCAGTGTGCGGGAGGCGCTCGCGCTGATCACGCGCGAGCGTGTCGGTCACGTCATCGCCGTCGCCGATGCGACCCTGAAGCGGCTCGGCATCCCCGCGCCGAAGATCTGCGTCGGCGGCCTCAATCCGCATGCCGGCGAAGGCGGCCTCTTCGGCAGCGAAGAAGCCCAGATCATCAAGCCGGCGATCGACGATGCGGTCGCGAAGGGAATCCACGCCTCGGGGCCCTTCGGCGCAGACACGATGTTCCACAAGACCGATGTCGACGTCTTCATCGTGATGCTGCACGACCAGGGACACATCACCGCCAAGCTCCTCGCCCGCAATGCCACCGCCGGTCTCGCGATCGGCAGCCCGATCCTGTTCTCGTCGGTCGCGCATGGCAGCGGCCACGACATTGTCGGCAAGGGAAAGGCGAGCCCGAAGGCGATGATCGAGGCGATCACGCGGCTCGCGAAAGCGCCGCGCCCGAAATCGGCCTGAACGGGCGTTTTCCCGTCGTGAAAGGCGCGTCAGGTCTCGATCGTCACCGTGTCGCCGTCGAGGACGACCTTGTAGGTCTTGATCGGCACCATGCAGGGCGGCCCTGCCACGGCGCCGGTCCGAACGTTGAATCGGCCGCCATGGAAATTGCATTCGATCTCGTCGTCTTCGAGATAGCCCTCCGACAGCGAGCCCGGCCCATGCGTGCACATGTCGTCGGTGACGAAGTACTCTCCGCCGACGTTGTAGATCGCGAGCACCAGATCGCCGTGCTCGACGCGGATCACGGTTCCCTCCGCCACATCCGTCGTGCGACACAAGGCGATCCGGGCCGGCGTTGTGGTGTTCGGAAGGCTTGTCATCGATCCGTAGTCAGCCGTTATACTGGGCGTTAAAACGAGAGCAGGATGTCTACGCACTCAGCCCCGCCGTGACAAGATAACGCCGCTCTAGACGGCGCCGCGCAAACAAGAACACGGGAGACGCTCGATGCTCAGGAAGGAACAGAACGATCTGCTGACGCAGACCGGTCCGGACACGCCCGGCGGCCGGCTGTTCCGCAGCTACTGGATCCCCGCCCTGCTCGCACGCGAGCTGCCGGAAAACGACTGCCCGCCGGTGCGGGTCAAGCTTCTGTCCGAACGGCTGATCGCCTTCCGCGACAGCGAGGGCCGGCTCGGCCTCATGGACGAGTTCTGCGCGCACCGCGGCGTCTCGTTGTGGTTCGGACGCAACGAGGAAGGCGGCCTGCGCTGTCCTTATCATGGCTGGAAATATGACCACACCGGCCAATGCATCGAAGTGCCGTCGGAGCCGGTGGAGAGCGGCTTCTGCAAGAAGATCAAGCTGAAGTCCTACCCGCTTATCGAGCGCGGCGGCGTGCTGTGGACCTATATGGGTCCGGCGAACAAGCAGCCGCCGCTTCCGGAGTGGGAATTCGCGCTGGTGCCGGATGCGCAGCGCTTTGTCTCCAAACGCGTGCAGGAATCGAACTGGCTGCAGGCGATGGAAGGCGGCATCGATTCCAGCCACGTATCGTTCCTGCACCGCGGCGAGCTGAACACCGATCCGCTGTTCAAGGGCGCCAAGGCCAATCAGTACAATCTGCGCGACTCGCGGCCGGTGTTCGAAGTGGTGGAAAGCGCCGGCGGCCTCTATATCGGCGCACGCCGCGATGCCGATGAAGGCAACTATTACTGGCGCATCACGCAATGGGTGATGCCGTCCTTCACGATGATCCCGCCGCGCGGCAATCATCCGGTGCACGGACACTTCTGGATTCCGATTGACGACGAGAATTGCTGGACCTGGAGCTTCGACTACCATCCGACGCGGCCGCTCACCGCCGAGCAGGTCAAGGCGATGGAGGACGGCAAGGGCATCCACGTGAAATACGTGCCCGGCACGTTCCGGCCGCTGGCCAACAAGGACAACGACTACCTGATCGATCGCGCGGCGCAGAAGGCCGGGCGCACCTATAGCGGCGTCGAAGGCATCGGCATGCAGGATGCCTCTCTTCAGGAGAGCATGGGGCCGATCGTCGACCGCACCAAGGAGAACCTCGTCTCGACCGACAACGGCATCATCATGGCGCGGCATCGGCTGCTCAAGGCGGTCAGGGCGCTGATGCAGAACGAGACCGTGCCGCCCGGCGTCGATATCGCACATCAACGAGTGCGTTCGGCCGCCGTGGTGCTGCCGCCTAACCGGCCGTTCATCGAGGCGGCGAAGGAGGCCCTGACGGTGCAGGAAGGGACCGCGCATGCCTCGGTCTAGTGCGCTTTTGCGAGAGGCCCGCCGTGCCGGGTGAATCCGCGCGCGCGAGCAGCGCGTTCGAGGCGGGCTTCCGCATCGACGCGGCGAACGCGCGTGCACGCACCACCAAGGTGCTCGCGCTCGACCGGCCGAGCGCGGCGGTGATCGGCCGTCTGGCGACGTCGCCCTGGATGGGCGCCTCGTTCCTGACCATCCCGACGGAAGCGCCGGCCCGCGACGGGGCATTCTCCGTATCGGGCTGGCTCCGCGACCTTGCCGGCCAGACCAGGAATCTGGCCGACGAGATTGCCGGCGCCGATCAGGTCGTCATGGTCGCCACCGCGGGCGAAAACGCCGAAGCGGCCTCGATCATCGGCGAGGCGTGCAGCGTCAGGCGCATCATGACTACCGGCCTGATCCTGGCGAATTCATCGACTCCAGACGAGGCGCTGTCGCGCACCTTGTCGCACATGCGGCCCTGGGCGCTGATGCTGGTGGTCGCCAGCGGCGAAGAGTACATCGAAGACATGCTGACGGCGCTGCGTGCCTGATAAGAACGAACGAATGACGGGGAGTAGAATGATGCGCGTGCTGGCCGCAATTGCCCTGGCGCTGACGGCGATGACGTCCCTCGCCTCTGCGCAGGACGCAACGAGCGATTATCCAAACCGACCGATCAAGATCGTCGTCTGCGTCCCCGCCGGCGGCGGCGTCGACACCGTCGCCCGGGTCGTCGCCAAAGAGCTTCAGGAAAAGCTCGGGCAGCCGGTCGTGGTGGAGAACCGCGCCGGCGCGGCCGGCAATATCGGCGCCGACTTCGTGTTTCACGCCAAACCCGACGGCTACACGCTGCTCGCCGCCCAGCCCGCTCCGCTCACCGTCAATCCCCTGCTCTACAAGGACATGGCCTTCGATCCGAGCAAGTTCGTGCCGGTCGGCATCATGACCTCGGCGCCGAACGTACTGATGGTCAGGGCCGATTTTCCGGCCAAGACCGCGAAGGAGTTCATGGCCTACGTCAAGGCCAATCCGGGCAAGATCAATTTCGGCTCGCAGGGCATCGGAACGACATCGCACCTGACCACAATGCTGTTCCAGGAAGTGACTGGCACGTCGATGGTGCACGTCCCGTTCAAGGGCACCGCGCCGGCGCTGAACGCGCTCATCGGTGGCTATATCGACATGATCTTCATGGAGCTCGCCTCGGCCAACAAGCTCGCGCAGGGCGGCCAAGCGCGGATCCTGGCGGTCGCGACGGACAAGCGCATTCCGAACCTGCCGGACGTGCCGACCTTCGACGAGATCGGCGTGAAAGGGTTTACATCGGCCACATGGAACGCGATCGCCGCGCCGCCGGGCACGCCGCCGGAGATCGTCGAGAAACTCAACGACGCGCTCAACGACGCGCTCAACAGCCCGGGCCCGGTCGGTCTGTTCCACAAGCTCAACCTGCAACCCGAGCCCGGCTCGCCGTCGCAGGCCGCATCCTTCATTCACTCGGAGAGCGCGCTGTGGGGCGACGTGATCACAAAGGCGCACATCCAGCCCCACTGACGGCCGGCGCGTGCGTCAGATCCGCCCCTCGTCGACCGCGTGGCACGCGGCGGCGTGACCCGCCGCGACCGGTTTGAAGGCCGGCGCCTCGACGCGGCAGCGCTCGAAGGCAAACGGGCAGCGCGGGTGGAAATGGCAGCCCGGCGGCGGCGAGATCGGGTTCGGGTTCTCACCCGCAATCGGCACGCGCTCGCGGCCCGTCATGTCGATGTCGGGCACGGAATCGAGCAGCATCCGCGTATAGGGATGGCGCGGATCGGCAAAGAGCGTTTTCGACGGCGCCTCCTCCACGAGCCGGCCGAGATAGAGCACGCCGACGCGGGTCGCGACGTGCCGCACCACTGCCAGATTGTGGCTGATGAAGAGATAGGTTAGCCCGAGCCGCCCCTGCAGTTCGCGCAGCAGATTGAGCACCTGGGCCTGAACCGAGACATCGAGCGCCGAGGTCGGCTCGTCGCAGACGATGAACTCCGGATTGGAGGCGAGCGCGCGGGCGATTGCGACGCGCTGGCGTTGGCCGCCGGAGAACTCATGCGGGAATTTGCGCGCGTCGCGCGGATCGAGCCCGACCAGCGACAGGAGTTCGCCGACGCGGGCGTCGCGGGCGGGCTTGTCGGCGACCAGGTCGAACGCCTTGATCGGCTCGGCGACGATCGCGCCCACGCGCCAGCGCGGATTGAGGCTGGCGTAAGGGTCCTGGAAGATCATCTGGATGCGTCGGCGGACGCCTCGCAGCACGGTGGCGTCGCGTTCGCGCCAGATATCGACCCCGGCGATGCTGACGGACCCCGCGCTCGGCGGCAGCAGTCCGACCGCGATCTTGGCGATGGTCGACTTGCCCGAGCCGGATTCGCCGACCAGCGCATAGGTTTCGCCGCGCGGGATCGAAAAGCCGACATGGTCGACTGCGGTCAGCGTGATACGGCCGCTGCCTTCGAGCACGCGGTTGAGCCAGCGCTTCGACAGGTCGAAGACGCGTGTCAGACCCTCGATGCGCACGAGCGGGGCGTCCACTTCCCCGCGCGTTTCAGTGGCCGGCGCGGTCACGCTCATGCCGCGCCTCCGGCCGCCGCGACCGCACGCTGCGGATCGTGCAGGAAACAGGCGGCATCGCTCGAGCCGGTCGCGTAGGCCGGCGGGCGTTCGGCGACGCAGCGGTCGAAAACGTGCGGGCAGCGCGGATGGAAGGCGCAGCCTTTCGGGATCGCATCGAGCCGCGGCATCGCGCCCGGAATCTGCGCGAGCGCCGTGCCGAGCTCATCCGACAGCGACGGGATCGCCGCCATGAGGCCTGCCGTGTAAGGGTGCTGCGGCCGCTTCACCACGTCCCGGACCGCACCGATCTCCGCGAGCCGGCCGGCATAAAGGACGCAAACGCGGTCGGCGGTCTCGGCAATGACACCCATGTCGTGGGTGATCAGCATCACCGAGGCGCCGCGCTCGCGGCAGAGCCGCTTGATCAAAGCGATAATCTGCGCCTGCACCGAGACGTCGAGCGCAGTGGTCGGCTCGTCGGCGATGACCAGCGCCGGATCGGCGGCGAGCGCGAGCGCGATGACGACGCGCTGGCGCATGCCGCCGGAAAACTGGTGCGGATAGGAGGCCATGCGGTGCCCCGCCGCCGGAATGCCCACCTCGGTGAGCAGGCGTTCGGCCTTGTCGCGCGCGGCCGCGGGCGAGATCTTCTCGTGCGTCAGGATCGTTTCGACCAGTTGGTCGCCGATACGGTAGAGCGGATCGAGGCTGGTCAGCGGATCCTGGAAGATCATGCCGATGCGCTTGCCGCGCAGGCGCCGCATCTCCCCGCGCGGCAGATTGTCGATGCGCGAACCGGCCAGCCTGATCTCGCCGCGGGCGACGCGGCCCGGCGGGTCGAGCAAACCGATGATTGCCGCGCCGGTGATCGACTTGCCGGCGCCGGATTCGCCGACGACGCCGAGCACCTCCCCCGGCGCGATGTCGAAGGAAAGATCGTCGATCGCCGTGAGCACCCCGTGCCGCGTCGGAATATCCACTCGCAGGTTGCGGACGGACAGGGTCGGCGTCATCGGAGCTTCGGGTTGAGCGCGTCGCGCAGCCAGTCACCGAGCAAGTTGACGGCGAGCACGAGCACAGCGAGCGTGATGCCGGGGAAGATAGTGATCCACCATTCGCCGGAGAACAGGTAGTCGTTGCCGATGCGGATGAGCGTGCCGAGCGAGGGTTGCGTCGGCGGCACGCCGACGCCGAGGAACGACAGGGTCGCCTCGGTGATGATGGCGAGCGCGAGGTTGATGGTGGCGATGACCAGCACCGGCCCGATCACGTTCGGCAGGATGTGGCGGAACAGGATCGCGATCGGACGCAGGCCGATCAGCCGCGCCGCCAGCACGTATTCCTTATTGGCCTCGACCAGCACAGAGCCGCGCACGGTGCGCGCGTACTGCACCCAGAAGCTCAGTCCGATGGAAATGACCAGCACAGGAAAGACGACGTCGTTATAGGCCTGCGGCCCGGCAATGCCGCGGGCGACACCGTCGATCAGCAATGCGGTCAGGATGGCTGGAAAGGTCAGCTGCACGTCGGCGACGCGCATGATGATGGCGTCGGCATAGCCGCCGAAATAGCCGGCTGCGAGACCAAGCGGCACGCCGATGGCGATGGCGAGCAGCACGCTGGCAAAGCCGACCGACAGCGAGATGCGCATGCCGTAGAGAATGGTCGAGAGCACATCGCGGCCCTGGTCGTCAGTGCCGAGCAGATAGTCGGAAACGCCGTCCTTGTTCCAGACCGGCGGCAGCAGGCTGTCGGCGATCGACAGCGAGGCCGGGTCGAACGGATTGTGCGGCGCGACCAGCGGGGCGAGGAGCGCCGCCGCGACGAGGAGCAGCGTGATGACCGCCGAGGCGATCGTCACCGGCGAGCCGGTGAAGGAATAGAATATGTCGCTGTCGAGGACGCGCTGCAGCGCCGAGCGCGGCGGCGCCGGGGCGACATTGGCTTCGCCGGCGAGCTCGGTCACGCCTGCACCCCCCGGATGCGGATGCGCGGATCGACAGCGACGTAAAGCATGTCGACGATGAAATTGACGACCGTGAAGATGACCGCGACCAGCATCAGGTAGGCGGCCATGATCGGGATATCGACCTGCTGCACCGCCTGCAGGAACAGGAGGCCCATCCCCGGCCACTGGAACACGGTCTCGGTGATGATCGAGAAGGCAAAGATCGAGCCGAGTTGCAGGCCGGTGATGGTGATGACCGGCACCAAGGTGCTCTTGAGCGCATGGCCGAAATTGATGGCACGGCGCGTCAGCCCCCGCGCGCGGGCGAACTTGATGTAGTCGGTGCGCAGCACTTCGAGCATCTCGCCGCGCACCAGCCGCATGATCAAGGTCATCTGGAACAGGCCGAGCGTGATCGTCGGCATGATCAGCGACCGCAACCCCGAGGTAGTCAGGAGCCCGGTCGTCCACGTGCCCCAGATGGTCACGACGTCGCCTCGCCCGAAGGAGGGCAGCAGTCCCAGATCGACCGAGAAGATGAAGATGAGCAGGATGCCGATCAGGAACGTCGGCAGCGACACGCCGAGCAGGCTGACCGCGAGGAAAACGCGCGACAGCCAGCTTGCCGGATAGAGCCCGGTATAGACGCCCATCGGCACGCCGACGAGGAGCGCAAAGATCGCCGACAGGACCGACAGCTCGAGCGTTGCCGGCAGGCGCTCGGCGACGATGTCGGAGACCGGCCGCTTGAACTGGTAGGAGATGCCGAAATTGAAATGCGCCGCATTGACGATGAAGCGCGCGCCCTGCACGACCACGGAATCGTCGAGGCCGAGTTGCTGGCGCAATTCGGCGCGCTGTTCCGGCGTCGTGTCCTGGCCAACGAGTTGGTTGATCGGGTCGCCGACGAAGCGAAACAACGCGAACGAGATCAGCGCCACCACGACGATGACGCCGACCGCTTGCATCAGGCGCCGGATGGCGAACGCAAGCATGGACTAGAAGTCCCAAAACTGCCGGGCCCGGACCATTACGATCCGGGCCCGCATTGGCGCCCCCGCCATTACTTCAGGTTGGCCCAGTAGAAGAGGACCTGGTCGTCCGCACGCTGGAAGATGTCGAGGTTCTTGCGCTTGCCCCAGACGAGATACTGCTGGTGCACGGGGATGTGCGACACGTCGTCGGTCAGGATCTTGAAGGCGTCGTGGATCATCGCGTCGCGCTTCTTCGTGTCGGTCTCGACCACGATCTTGGCGGCGAGCTCGTCGACCTTCTTGTTGCAGTAGCCGCCGAGATTGAACGGGCCGCCGGCGCCCTTGGCATCACGGCAGGTGGCGAGGCTGACCAGCACGTTCCACGAGTCGAACGAGTTCGGCGTCCAGCCGAGCAGATAGAAGTCGGTGTTGTAGCCGCCCGGCGCCAGCACCTTGGCGAAGTATTTCGCCTTCGGCTGCGCCAGGAGGTTCACCTTGATGCCGATCTTGGCCAGCATCGCCACAGCGGTCTCGCAGATCCTGGCATCGTTGACGTAGCGGTCGTTCGGGCAGTCCATGGCGAGCGAGAAGCCGTTCGGATAACCGGCCTCTGCGAGGAGCTTCTTGGCGGCGGCCGGATCATAGGGCAGTCGCTTGAAGTCCTTCGAGCCTTCGAAGAACTGCGGCGCGATGAGCAGCGGCACCGGCTTGGCGAGGCCGCGCATGACCCGTTTGTCGATCGCGTCCATGTCGATCGCCTGGTAGAAGGCCTTGCGCACCCGCACGTCCTTGAACGGGTTCTTGCCCTTGACGTCCGAACTTGGCAGTTCGTCGCGCACCTGGTTGAAGCCGAGGTGGATGACGCGCGTCTCGGGGCCGGACAGCACCTTGGTGTCGGCATTCGAATTGACTCGGTCGACGTCCTGCACCGGCACCGGCTCGATCAGGTCGACCTGGCCGGAGAGGAGCGCCGCAACGCGTGTCGAGTCGGAGGAGATCGGCGTGAAGTCGACCTCGTCGACGTTGCTGTCGATCTTGCCCCAGTAGTTCGGATTGCGCTTGAACACGGTCTTGACGCCCGGCGCATGGCTCGCGACCTCGAACGGCCCGGTGCCGTTCGCCATTTGCGCAGCTTTGTTGTTCTCGACGTCCTTGGCCGAGACCGGCTTGGCGAGCCCGTTCTTCTCCGCCCAGGCCTTATCCAGAATGTAGGTGGTATCGAGCTGCGAGGTCAGGATCGGGTTCGGCGTCTTGAGCGTCACCTCGACCGTGAAGTCGTCCTTCTTGGCCCAGACCGAGTCGGCGGGGATATTGCCCCTGAGGTCGGAGCCCGGCATCTCGAGGCGCTGCATCGAGAAGACGACGTCGTCGGCGGTCAAGGGGTCGCCGTTCTGGAATTTCACGTTCTTGCGAATGTGGAAGACCCAGTGCAGCGGATCGGGCATCTCCCAGCTCTCGGCCAGCCCGGGGATGATCTTGAGCTGCTTGTCGCGCTTGGTGAGGCCCTCATAGACGTTGCCGAGCATGCCCAGTGTGAAGGTCTCGTTCAGCGAATAGGGATCGAGCGAGTTGAGCGTGCCCTGGAACGCGAAGCGCAGCGTCTTGGCGCCCGCCGGGGCGGACAGCGCGACCGCGCCCATCAGCGCGGCGGCAAGCGTCAGTTTTTTGAAAGACATGGCTGAAGTCCCCTCTACTCGCCTCGTTGCCCGAAGCGGTGACCACACGGCCGGAATGCCCTGACCGGGCACCGCGACCCTCAAACATCCGCCCCCGGCCCCTCGCGGGGCCGTCCCCCTCAAGGGCCCATGCTATTAGACGCCAAGCAACGGTTGCAACGCAGTTCGGCAGCCGCCTTGAGCGAGGGGCGCAGAATTGCGGCTCAGGCAGGCTCTGTTCCAGTTTTGTGCCCAATGGCAGCCGTTGTGTTGCGGTGCGGCGGCGACCCGGGGCGGCGGTCGGCGGTATGCAAAGCTTCCTTAAGGGGCCCGGCCTAGTGTGCCGGCGACAGCGAGAGCGCCCCGGATGACTGCCAGCCCTGCCCGCACGCCGCGCTACAGCCTGGTAATCCCCGTCTTCAATGAGGAGGCGGTGCTGCCCGTGCTGGTGCGCCGGCTCGACCAGTTGATGCAGCAGCTCGATGGCCCGGCCGAGACGATCTTCGTCGATGACGGCAGCCGCGACTGCAGCGGCATTGTGCTGCGCCAAAAGGCAAAAGACGATCCGCGCTTCCGCTACATTGCCCTATCGCGCAATTTCGGACACCAGATCGCCATCACCGCCGGAATCGAAGCGGCGAGCGGTGACGCCGTGGTCGTGATGGACGCGGACCTGCAGGACCCGCCCGAAGTGGTCCTCGACATGGTCGCGCGCTGGAAGGACGGATACGAGGTAGTCTACGGTCGGCGGCTGTCGCGCAAGGGCGAAAGCCGGTTCAAGACCGCGACCGCGAGCCTGTTCTATAAATTGCTGGCACGGCTGTCGTCGGTCGACATTCCGCGCGACGCGGGAGACTTCCGCCTGATCGACCGCAAGGCGGTCGAGGCGTTCCGCGCCATGCCCGAGCGCGACCGCTTCGTGCGGGGCATGTTCGCCTGGCTCGGCTTCCGCCAGGCCGAAGTTGCATTCCACCGGCTGCCGCGGCTCGCCGGCGAGACGAAATATCCGCTGTGGAAGATGTTGCGCCTGGCGGTCAACGGCGTGATCGGCTTCTCGGATGCGCCGTTGCGCGGGGCGATCTGGCTCGGCTTCGCGGTGACCGCCTTTGCCGCGCTCTATACCGCGACGGTGATCGTACGCTGGCTCGCCGACGACCCGCATCTCGTCGTCGGCTGGGCCTCGACGATTATCGTCGTCTCGTTCCTCTCTGGCATGAACATGGTCATGACCGGACTGATGGGCCTCTATGTCGGGCGCATCTATAACGAGGTGAAGCGGCGGCCGCTTTATGTGGTTTCGGAGCGGGTGGGATTTGAAGAATCCGCCGTGGCCGAGGACGCGACCCGTAAGGTGGGCTGAGCGCCCGTAGTTCGTCGCCTCGGCGTCGGCGAGGTTGGAAGCGGCCGCCCGCCTCAGAAGATTTTCCGCCGCGCCAAATCGTCTATGACGTCTTCGGCGAGGCGCTCCGCGGCCGCTTCGCCCGCCATCAGGTGCAATTCCGGCTGTTCCGGGGTCTCGTAGGCCTGGCTGACGCCCGTGAAGTTTTTGATCTCACCCGCGAGGGCGCGCTTGTAGAGACCCTTCGGGTCGCGGGCGATGCACTGCTCGAGCGGCGTGTCGACAAAGACCTCGATAAACTCGCCGTCCCCCACGAGTTCGCGCACCATCTGCCGCTCGGCGCGGAACGGCGAGATGAACGAGCACAGCACAACCAGGCCCGCTTCGGTCATCAGCTTCGCTACTTCGCCGATGCGGCGAATGTTCTCGACGCGATCGGCCTCGGTGAAGCCAAGGTCCCTGTTGAGGCCGTGGCGGACATTGTCGCCGTCGAGCATCAACGTATGGACGCCGCGGGCATGCAGGCCCGCTTCGACCAGATTGGCAATAGTCGACTTGCCGGCGCCGGACAGGCCTGTGAACCACAGCACCGCAGGGCGGTGGCTCATCAGCAGCGCGCGCTCGGCTTTCGTGACCGTGATCGCCTGCTGATGAACGTTGGCCGCGCGGCGCAGCGCGAAGTCGATCATGCCGGCGGCGATGGTCTCGTTCGTCGCGCGGTCGATCAGGATGAAGGCGCCGGTCTTGCGGTTGTCGGCGTAGGCGTCGAAGGCGATCGGACGGCCCGTGGACAGGTTGCAGACGCCGACCTCGTTGAGCGACAGGGTCTTGGCGGCGAGCGGCGCCAGGCTGTCCGTATCGATGTGGTGCTTGAGGTCGGTGACGGTCGCGGCCAAGGTCGCGTGGTTGATCTTCATCAGGTAGGTACGGCCCGGCAGCAGCGGCTCGGCCGACATCCACACGACATGCGCCGCGAACTGGTCGGCGACGGCGGACCGCTCTCGCGCCGGCGCCAGCACGTCGCCGCGGGCGATGTCGATCTCGTCCTCGAGGCTGATGGTGACGGCGTCGCCGGCTTCCGCCGTCTCGACGTCGCCGCCCGGCGCTAGAATCGACTTGACCCGGCTCACCCGCCCGGACGGCAGCGCCGCGACCTCGTCGCCGCGGCGCAGCGTGCCGCTCGCAACGGTGCCGGCAAACCCGCGGAAATCGAGATTGGGTCGGTTCACCCATTGCACCGGCAGGCGGAATGGACGCGCGGCGCAGTCGTCCTCGACGTCGACCGTCTCGAGATGTTCGAGCAGATGCGGGCCCGTGTACCAGGGCATGCGCTCGCTTCTTGCCGATACGTTGTCGCCGAAGCGCGCCGACAAGGGGATCGCCCTCACCGCGTTGAAGTCGAGCGGCGCGGCGAAAGCCGCGAAGGCGCCGGCGATCTCCTCGAACACGTCCTGCGAATAACCGACCAGGTCGATTTTGTTGACGGCGAGCACGGCATGCCGAATGCCGAGCAGGCTGGCGATCATGGCATGGCGGCGGGTCTGGGCGAGCAGCCCCTTGCGCGCATCGACCAGCAGCACTGCGAGTTCACAGTTCGAGGCGCCGGTCGCCATGTTGCGCGTATATTGTTCGTGGCCGGGCGTATCCGCGACGATGAATGAGCGGCGTCGCGTCGCGAAATAGCGGTAAGCAACGTCGATGGTGATGCCTTGCTCGCGCTCGGCCTCGAGACCATCGAGCAGCAGCGCGAAGTCGATGTCGGCGCCGGTGGTGCCGTGCCTTTTTGAATCGCGGGTCAGGGCGGCGAGATGGTCCTCGAAGATGAGGTTCTGCTCGTAGAGCAGCCGGCCGATCAAGGTCGACTTGCCGTCGTCGACCGAGCCGCAAGTCAGAAAGCGCAGCGCCGGCCGCGTGTCGATCGAGCCAGCGCGGCCCTTGGTGGTGACGGCATCGGGCGTAGGCATCAGAAATAGCCCTCGCGCTTTTTCTTCTCCATCGAGCCGGATTCGTCGTGATCGATCAGCCGGCCCTGCCGCTCGGAGCTGGTCGAGGAGCGCATTTCGTCGATGATGGCGTCGAGCGTATCGGCATCGGACGGAATCGCGCCGGTCAGCGGATAGCAGCCGAGCGTGCGGAAGCGCACGCTGATCATGCGCGGCCTCTCGTCCGGCAACAGCGGAAGACGCGCGTCGTCGACCATAATCATTGAGCCGTCGCGCTCGACCACCGGCCGCGCCTTGGCGAAATAGAGCGGCACGACCGGGATGGTCTCGGCGCGGATGTAGTCCCACACGTCGAGTTCGGTCCAGTTCGACAGCGGAAAGACGCGCAGGGATTCACCAGGGCGGATGCGCGTGTTGAACAGCCGCCATAGCTCAGGCCGCTGGTTGCGCGGGTCCCAACCATGCGCGGCGGTGCGGTGCGAGACGATGCGCTCCTTGGCACGGCTCTTCTCCTCGTCGCGGCGAGCGCCGCCGAAAGCGAGGTCGAATTTGTATTTGTCGAGCGCCTGGCGCAGGCCTTCGGTCTTCATCACCTGCGTGTGCACCGAGGAGCCGGAGGCGATCGGCGAGATACCGCGTTTGAGCCCGTCCTCGTTCACGTGGACGATGAGGTCCATGCCGGTGCGCGCCGCCATCTCGTCGCGGAAGGCGATCATCTCGCGAAACTTCCACGTCGTGTCGATGTGGAGGAGTGGGAACGGCGGCTTGCCGGGCGCGAAGGCCTTCTGCGCAAGATGCAGCATCGCGCCGGAATCCTTGCCGATCGAATAGAGCATGACCGGATTGCGCGCCTCGGCGACCGCCTCGCGCAGAATCTCGATCGCCTCGGCTTCGAGGCGGCGCAGACGGATGTTGTGGTGACGCCAGGTCATGGCTCGTCCGGGCCTATCCCGAGACGTGCTAACGCATTTTGCGCTCCGGCGGGAGCGCCTATCGTTTCAAATATTCGCGCAAATTGAAAAAAGCGAGCTGCCGATGGCTATTTTAGAGCACGCCGCACCGCCTCGACGATACGTCCCTGCGTCGGCGCGTCGAGATAGGGGTGCATCGGCAGGCTGATGACCTCGCCAGCGAGCCGGTCGCTGACCGAAAGCCCCGAGGTACCGGCCGGGTACTGCCTGTAGGCCACCTGCCGGTGCAGCGGGATGGGATAGTAGATCGCCGTGGGGATGCCCTCGGCCCGGAGCGCGGCGGCAAGCGCGTCGCGGCGGCCGCCCGACACACGGATCGTGTATTGCGCCCAGACGGAGGTCAGCCCGGCCGGAACGCCCGGCACGGTCACAACGTCCTTGAGACCCTCGGCGTAACGCCTGGCCACGACCTGGCGCGCCTCGATCTCGTCGGCGAAGATCTTCAGCTTCTCGCTGAGGACCGCTGCCTGGATCGTGTCGAGACGCGAGGCGAGGCCGATACGTACGTTATCGTATTTGTCCGCGCCCTGCCCATGCACCCGGAGGCTGCGCAGCGTCTCGGCGATCCCGTCATCGTCGGTGAGGACGGCGCCGCCGTCCCCGTAGCAGCCCAGTGGCTTCGCCGGGAAGAAACTGGTGCAGGTGACCTGGCCGAAGGTGCCGAGGCGGCGATTGTGATAGGTCGCGCCGAAGCCCTGTGCAGCATCGTCGATGAGGAACAGCCCGTGCGCCTCGGCGGCCTTGCCGAGCGCGTTGTGCTCTGCCGGCAGGCCAAATAAGTCGACCGGAATGATGGCCTTGGGCTTAAGGCCCGCGGCCTTGGCCGCCGCGATGGCGCCGGGGATGCCGGCGACGTCGATGTTGAAGGTGTCGGGATCGACGTCGACGAAGACCGGCGTCGCGCCGACCAGCACCGCCACTTCCGCGGTGGCGCAGAAAGTGAAGGACGGACAGATCACCGCGTCGCCCGGTCCAACGCCCAGCGCACGCAAGCCGAGCACCAACGCATCGGTGCCGCTGGCGCAGCTAACGGCGTGGCGGGCGCCGGCGAAGTCGGCGAGCTCACGCTCGAACGCTGTCACCTCCGGGCCGATGATGAATTGGCAGTGGGTGAGCACACGCGCCACGGCCGTATCGATGGCCGGGCCGAGGCGCTTGCGCTGGGCGGCGAGGTCGATGAAGGGAATCATCGGAGCCTGCGGTCTCACATTCATTCGGAATCCGTCGACGTGGAAATGCGGTCAGCCGGCCACGGCGCGCGGGCCCTTGCGGGCGGGCGCGGCGGTCGGACGGGAAGCAAGGCAGCGGGTGGCGATCTCGAGCGAGGCGACGCCCTCCTCGCCGGTGACGGCAGGGGCAGCGCCGGTGCGAACCGCGCGCAGGAAGGCCAGCAGCTCTGAGCGCAGCGGCTCGGCGTGGCCGACCGAGAGATGGCGCATCGAATAGCTGCCGTCCGGCTGGAAGCCGAAGCATTCGGTCACCTGCCGCGTCAGCAGGTCGCCCATGACGTACTTGCCGCGGGTGGCGACGGTGACGCTGCGCGCCTTGAACGGCGTCAGCCAGTTGGTGTTGATGTGCGCGAGCACGCCGGAGGCGGTGCGGAATTGCAGGAGCGCGATGTCCTCGCGCTCGGCGACCGCGCTCGAGAGTTGCGGCTGCACCTCGACGATGTCGGAATCGGTGAACCAGCGGATCAGGTCTATGTCGTGCACGGCGAGATCGATGACGACGCCGACGTTCGACATGCGCGGCGGGAACGGGCCGACGCGGGTGATGGCGATCGACAGGATGTCCTCGCTGCGGATCGCTTCCTTGATCGCCTCGACCGCCGGGTTGAAGCGCTCGACGTGGCCGATCATCAGGGTGACGCCGGCGCGGCGCGCGGCGGAAATGATCTCGTGCCCCTCCTCGACCGTCGAGGCGATGGGCTTTTCCACCATCACATGCACGCCGCGGGCGATGCAGGCCATGGCAATGTCCCGATGCAGGTGCGTCGGCGCGGCGACGGTGACGGCGTCGATGCCGAGCGAGATGAGCGCGTCGACGTCGCCGACAGCGCTGCAGCCGAGCGTATTGGCGACGAACTCGGCCTGCTTGGCATCAGGGTCGGCGATGCCGACGAGTTCGGTGCCAGGCAGCCCGGCGAAGACGCGGGCATGGTTCGAGCCCATGACGCCGACGCCGATAACGCCGACGCGCAGCGGCCGCTCAACGCCGATGGTTGTCTGATCGCTCATGGTCGCGACGGCTCCCCTGCCCAATGGGCTCCCCGAAGCATTGACTAGCACGCTTCGCGGGAGACTTGCGACCGCTCCTCCCCAACGGGGTGAACACGTTTTGCGTCAATGCGTTACAGGTAAACGAACGTGCTTAAATTAACCGCGAGGCCGCCTCACTCGGCGGCGCGCGAAGCCGGTACCTCCATATGGAGGCCGCTGGCAACGGCGTCGTCGCGGAAGGCCTGCACGGCACCCAACGAGAGCTCCTCCGCTGTACGGGTTCCCATCGCCGGCAGCTTCTTCAGGATATCGAATGGCGCGGTGATGATGTGGCAGCCCATCATGTCCGCCTCCACGACGTTGAAGACCTCGCGCGTCGAGGCCCAGATGATCTCGACGTTGCGGGTCGCGCGAGCCCGCGCGATGGCGTCGGTCATGATCGGCCGGTAGTCGATGCCGAAGTCGGCAAGTCGTCCCGCGAACACGGAAACGCACGACGGCGCGCCGCCATTGAGTGCCTCGACCGCGCGCGCCACCTGCTCGGGTGTGAAGATTGCCGTCATATTGATCTTGACGCCGTCGCGCGAGAGCGCATGCACCGCTTCGAACAGCGTCTCGCCGCGGGTGTTGATCACCGGCAGCTTGACGTGGACGTTCTTGCCCCAGGTGGTGATGACGCGCGCCTGCGCGACCATCTCGGGAATGTCATCGGAAAACACCTCGAACGAGATGTGGCGGTCCGGAACCGCGGCGACGAGATCGCGCGCGTAGGCGGCATAGTCGCTAACACCCGCCTTCTTCAGGAGCGACGGGTTGGTGGTGAAACCGGCGATCCACTTGTTCTTCGCCATCTCCACGATCTGCGCTTTGTCGGCGCCGTCGGTGAAGAGCTTGACCTTCAAGTCGCTGAGCTTCGTCATTGCGGTTCCAGGATCGGGGTGGCGGGAATGCCGTCAATATAAGACGCGATCGCACGGCCTCCAATCGGAAATCAGAGCCGGTGATAGTCGCGGAACCAGGCCACGAAGCGCTGGATTCCCTCGCCGATCGGTGTCGAAGGCTTGAATTCGACCTCGCGCATGAGGTCGTCGACGTCGGCATAGGTCGCCGGCACGTCGCCCGGCTGCATTGGCAGTAGCTCGCGCTTGGCCTTGACGCCGAGCGCGTCCTCCAGGAGGCGGACGACCTCGAGCAGTTCAACCGGATTGTTGTTGCCGATGTTGTAGACCCGCCAGGGCGCGTTGCTCGTTCCGGGATCGGGGGCATCGTCGGAAAATTTCGGATCGGGCGCCGGTGCACGATCCACCAGGCGCACGATCGATTCGACGATGTCGTCGACATAGGTGAAGTCGCGGCGCATGTCGCCGTTGTTGAACAGCTTGATCTGCTCGCCGGCGAGGATTGCCTTTGCGAAGAGCCACATCGCCATATCCGGACGGCCCCAGGGGCCATACACCGTGAAGAAGCGCAGCCCGGTCGTCGGCAACCGGAACAGATGCGAATAGGCGTGCGCCATCAGCTCGTTTGCCTTTTTTGAGGCACCGTAGAGGCTCAGCGGATGGTCGACGTTGTCGTGCACCGAGAACGGCATGTGCGTGTTGCTGCCGTAGACGGACGACGACGAGGCATAGAGGAGATGCCTGCAGCCATTGTGGCGACAGCCTTCGAGGATGGTGGTGAAGCCGACGAGATTGGAATCGATATAAGCAAATGGATCGACCAGCGAGTAGCGCACGCCCGCTTGCGCCGCGAGATGCACGACGTTTTCGAACCGTTGTTTGGCGAATAAGGCCGCCACGCCAGCACGATCGGCCAGATCGAGCTTGACGAAGTTGAACCCGTTGCGCTTGCCGAGCTCGGCGAGACGAGCTTCCTTCAGCGCGGGATCGTAGTAGCTGTTGATCACGTCGAGACCGACGACCGGCCGCCCGGCGTCGAGCAGCCGGCGCGCGACATGGAAGCCGATGAACCCGGCGGCGCCGGTGACGAGAATGGGACTTACAGGCGCCACAGATCGACCCCCTCCGGCTTCGACGCGCGATCGAGCCGCGACTTGACATCGACGACTGTGCCCTGCCCGCCTTTCAGGAGCCGCGTCATCAGTGGCCAGCCCTGACCGACATAATCACGATGCGCGACGGCAAGGACGACGGCGTCGGCCGGTTGCAGCCTGTCCATCGGCGTCAGCGTGACGCCGTACTCATGTTGCGTCTCGGCCGGCAGCGCCAGCGGATCGGCGACCTGCACGCGGACGCCGAAGCGCTCGAGCTCGCGCACGATATCGATGACCTTGGAGTTGCGGATGTCCGGCACATCTTCCTTGAAGGTCATGCCCAAGACGGTCACGACCGCATCCGTGCACTTTCGCAGCGTCAACGCGCGCACGGTCTCGTGCGCGATCCACTGGCCCATGCCGTCATTGATGCGACGTCCAGCCAGGATGATCTCGGGATGGTAACCGGCCTTCTGCGCGCGGTAGGTCAGATAGAACGGATCGACGCCAATGCAGTGGCCGCCGACGAGACCCGGCTGATAATTGAGGAAATTCCACTTGGTGGCTGCGGCCGCGAGCACGTCACCGGTGTCAATCCCGAGCTGATGGAAGATCGCCGACAACTCGTTCATGAAGGCAATGTTGAGATCGCGTTGCGTGTTTTCGATCACCTTGGCAGCCTCCGCCACCTTGATCGACGGCGCGCGATGGACGCCGGCTTTCACCACCGAGTTGTAGACTTCGGCGACGATGTCGAGCGTCGCGGCATCCTGGCCGGACACAACCTTCGTGATCGTCTCGAATCGGTGGGTCTTGTCGCCGGGATTGATCCGCTCCGGTGAGTAGCCGACGGTGAAATCGCGGCCGCACTTGAGGCCTGAACTCTGCTCCAGGACCGGCACGCAGTCTTCCTCGACGGCGCCGGGGTACACCGTCGACTCGTATACGACGATGCCGCCCTTCTTCAGAACGCCGCCGACGGTGCGCGACGCGGCGAACATCGCGCCCAGGTCGGGACGGTTGGCTGAGTCGATCGGCGTCGGGACGGTCACGATGAAGAAGTCCGCGGCGCCGATCGCGCCGGCGTCGTGTTCGTAGCGCAGGCTCGGGAAGCGGAGTTCGTCGGCTTCGACTTCCCGCGTGCGATCATGTCCGGCGCGCAACTCCTCAACGCGTTTGCGGTCGATGTCGAAACCGACCACCGGTACCCCTGTGCGGGCAAACGCCACGGCGACCGGAAGGCCGACATAGCCGAGGCCGATCACCGCGATCTTTCTCTTGATCATGATTACCGCTTCGCGTGTGAGGCTTCAGGCCGATAGCGCTGCCGACGGACGCGGTGCCGATACGGCCGACCGTTCTGCCTGGCGCCAAGCCTGGAACTGCAGGATCGTCCAAAGCGCATATTGCCAATTGCGCCGGCCGGACAGGTGCTCGGCCAGCTTTGAACGGATGAAATCCACATCGAATAATCCTTCCCGCCCTAACGACGAGGGTGACAATAGGTCCTCCGCCCATTCGCGCAACGGGCCGCGGATCCAGGCGCCGATCGGGACGCCGAAACCCATCTTCGGCCGGTCGATCAGGCGGCGCGGAACATATCGGTCCAGCACCGCGCGCAACGGGCGCTTTCCGACCCCACCGCTGACGAGCATCTGCGACGGGAGCCGCCATGAGAATTCCACGACACGATGATCGAGCAGCGGCACACGGACTTCCAGACTAACCGCCATCGACGCGCGGTCGACTTTGGTCAGAATGTCGTTCGGCAGATAGCCCCGCATGTCCATCAGCCGCAGTTGCGAGATGGTGTCCAGGCCGCCGAGGTCGGCAGCCTGAGGTGCCTCGCCGCTCCAGTTGCGGAGCGCGCGACCGGGCTCCGGCCATTGCGCGATCAGGCGCTGATACATGTCGAGCGGCCCATCGGCGAGGAACAGACGCGACGCCTTCACGATCTTGTCGCCGACATGGGCGGGCTTGAGCCGACGCGGCACCGGGCCCGCCACCGCGTCCCAAAAGTCCGCCGAGCCCATCTGCACCGCGCTCGCAGCGGCATGCCGCAGCGGACGCGGGACGCGACGCAAGGCGCGCCAGAGGCGGTCGACTCCCTGATATCGCACGTACCCGCCGAACACCTCGTCACCGCCGTCGCCCGACAACGACACGGTCACGTGCTGCCGCGCCAGGTGCGACACCAGATATGTCGGCAACTGCGACGAGTCCGCGAAGGGCTCATCATAGATGGCCGGCAGGCTCGGAACGAGGTTCAGCGCGTCCGCGCCCGTCAGCATCAACTCCGTGTGCTCGGTGCCGATGTGCCGCGCGACCTCGCGCGCGTGTTGCGCCTCGTTGAAGCCATCCTCCTCGAAGCCGATCGAGAAGGTCTTCACCGCACCCGCGGCCTTCTTCATCAGCGCGACGACCGTGCTTGAGTCGATGCCACCGGACAGGAAAGCGCCGAGCGGCACATCGGAGATCATCTGCCGCGAAACGGCATCCGACAGGAGCGCGTCGAGATCGTCGACGACGTCTGCTTCGCTGCGCCGGTCCAGATTGGCCTGCCCGGCCGCAGCGATGGCCGGCAGGTTCCAATAGGTGAACTCGCGGACGCCGGACTCTGTGCATTCCAGCCGGCATGCGGGCGCGAGCTTCCTGACCTCGCGGTAAATCGAGGCCGGCGCCGGCACGTTGCCGTGAGTGAGGAAAGCGCCGAGGGCGTCACTATCGAGCGAGAAGTTGAACTCGCCGATGGCACGCAGCGCCTTCAATTCGGAAGCGAAAGCGACCGCCCCTCCCTGCCGCGTCCAGTACAGAGGCTTGATGCCGAGCCGGTCGCGCGCGAGATGCAGCGTCCGCGTGCTGCGGTCGAAGGCGGCGAAGGCAAACAGGCCGTTCGCGCGCTGAAGCGCGCCGTCGACGCCGAACCGCGCGATGGCCTCGAGCAGCACTTCGGTGTCCGACGTGCCGCGCATCGGCGCATTCAACTCGGCCAGCATTTCGGCCGCGTTGTAAATCTCGCCGTTGTAAACGATAACGAACCGGCCATCGTGGCTGGTCATCGGCTGCAGGCCGGTCGGCGTGAGATCGATGATGGCGAGGCGCCGATGACCAAGCGCTACGCCGACCGCCGGATCGACCCAGTGACCGTCGCCGTCGGGGCCGCGATACGCAATCGCGTCGGTCATCGCGCGCACCTGCGCGCGCAGACGCGCCTCGTTCGCGCCGCCGAACGCCCACAGCCCCGCTATGCCACACATTGCCCGTTATTCCCGCGCCGAAGCGCGTCTCGCCAGAACCAGCGGCAGGAGCGCTTCGGCAATCGTCAAATCAAGCGGTTCATCGACGTCGTGCGACTCGAGGGTCGGCATCACCAGTGGCTTGATGCGCGGGCCGTAGAGATCGCCAGTGGCGAGCGTGGCCCGCGTCAGCGCGAGGATGGCCGGACCGTTGCGCGCGTAGAGAAGCGGCTTCTCCTGCCGCCGGAAACGCCGTTCGGCGGCCGGCGCGACATGCTCGAGATAGCCGTCCGTCAGACGCATCAGCGAGGTCGGGGTCATGGCATGCGGCACCGGCACGACACTGACGACGGTGTCGCAGTCGCCAACCCTGAGCAGCGACACCGCGTCATTCACAAAGGGAGCACCCCGGAACGGCGACGTTGGCTGAAGATAGATAATTCCCTCGGCACGCCAACCGGTCTTATCGAGACTGGCAACGGCATGTTCGACGACCCCAATCGCGCTCGCGGTATCGTTGGCAAGCTCGGTCGGACGCATGAAGGGCACCTCGGCGCCCTGCCCGCGCGCGACCTCGGCAATTTCTGCATCGTCGGTGGAAACGACGACACGCAGGCCTTGGACAGCCCGGGCTGCTTCTATCGTCCAAGCGATCAGCGGACGGCCGCCGAGGGGCGCCAGGTTCTTGCGCGGAATCCCTTTCGAGCCGCCGCGTGCCGGAATGAGCGCGAGGATGTTCATGTTACGCTCGCCTCGAGACCCGCGGCCTTGCGAATGGCGGCCACCGTGCGCTCGGCCACGGCGCCGTCGAGCGGAGCAAGGTGGTTCTCACGAAGGCGAATCCGGCCCTCGGCGCCAAGGCCCGGGTCGTCCAAAGCTTCATTCACGAGCCGTTCGAGGTCCGCTTGCGTACGCGCCATCAGGACTCCGCCGCCGTCGATCAGCTCCGCCCAGTGCTCCATCTCGTAGCGGCGGGCAAGACGATCGTCGTACGGCTCATCCTCGTTCTCGAACGCGAGCGCGATGGCGGGCCGATCGAGCGCGGCGCTGTCGAGCAGGATCGACCCGGCCGGTGACAACACGGCGTGAGCGTGGCGGATCTGGTCGGCCATTCGCTCCATGTTGGCGAGTTCGGGGCCGAGCACCACGACATGCGGCGGCGCATGCAGGCTGCCGAACCGCTCGCGCCAGTTCCGGTCGTTGGGATGCGCGCGAATGACAAGCGAGCAGTCCGCCTGTCGCGCGAGGGTTGCGGCAAGATCGCGCGCGATCGTCGGCTCATTGTGGCCGAGGCGCTCCGGCGAACTGCCCAGCAGGATGTATCGATGCCTGGGGGAGAGACCGAGGCTGCGCAGCAGGTCGCTTCGGTCGGAGACGGTCGGCGGTCGGACAAGCGGATCCATCTGCAGCCAGCCGGTCACCTCGACGCGCTCAGGCTCGACGCCATGGTAGCGCTGGAGCTGTCCCGCGACGCTTCGGCTCTGTGCCAAGATGCGATCGGCGTGAACGACGAGCGGCCCCTTCGTGGTCGGTTGGTCCCAACTCCCGATCGCGCCCAACACCGGAATGCCGCGCGATTTGGCCGCGAGCGCGTAAGGAAGCACAAAGCTGTTCTGCATATGGCCGACGACCAGCAGCGCCGGATCGATGCGATCGAACAGGCGCGCGACCGGCGCGCAGGTCCGCCACAAGGACTTCTGCAGACTCAGAAGCGTGCTCAAGGCTGATGACGATGTCGCGAACGGCCAGCCGAATATCGCGTACGCCGGCACGCCGTCCCGGAGCGCCAGCCCGCGCAGACGCCGGCTCTGCCGCAGGCGCTGCTGCGCGCCGCGGAAGCGCTGGATGGCATTGAAGCGGAAGACGCTCGCGAGATGAAGGAGATAGCTCGCCTTCACGCGCCATTGCAGCGTACGCAATCCGCCGCTTGCGCGCAGCATCGGCTCCCACGCGAGGCCGAGCCGGCGGGCGACATCAGCGTCCTTGTCGTCAGCGGTGACGAGCGTCACGGCGAGGTCCGGTTCACGCGCGAGCCTCTCCAAGAGGCCGGTCGACAGCCAGTTACGCGCGACCATCGCGCCGGGCAGGACCACGATGATTCGCTTAACCGTAGCCATGCCGGACGCCGCCGCGCGGCGCGCTCTCAATAGGTGATGCGCTTGTCGAGATTGAACTCGATCTTTGCCATGATGTCGGCGATGCGCGGCCCCGCCTTGCCATCACCGTAGATCGGCTCGGAAGCGATGCGGCCGTTGAGCGCGAGACGGCTCTCGATCGCCTTCAGAATCGATTTGCGGTCATAGCTGCTGTCGACGATATTCCGTCCGCGCTGACGGTTCGTCTGCCGCGTGCCGACATTGACCGCTGGCGTGCCGATAAAGGCGCCTTCGCGGATGCCGCTCGACGAATTGCCGACGAGGCAATGCGTCTTCGCCATCAGAGGCATGTAGACCTCGGGCGGCAGGTTCTTGACGTAATGGAACGGCGCCTCGCGATTTTTCTCGCGATATTTGCGGATGCCACGCGCAACGTCCTCGGCTCCGGCATCGGCGTTCGGCCACAGCACGAGCGCCTGCATGCCGGTCTCGCGCACGGCGTGAAGCGTCTCGCTGATCTGCTCTTCGCCCGCGCCATACTCCGAAGTCACCGGATGCTGCGAAACAAGAATAAAAGGCTCGTCCACATTGAAGTGCGCACCGACGCCCTCCTTCTCCAGCGCGTCGCCGATCGGCGCTGGATTCGCCAGGATCTCAGCAACGATGTCCATGCGCGGGCACCCGACGAGGTGCACGCGGTCAGGCTCTTCGCCGAGCTTGAGGATGCGGTCGGCCGCGTCCTGGCACGCCGGGAAATGCACGTGCGCGAACTTGGTGATCGCGTGCCGGATGCATTCGTCGATGTTGCCGGATACTTCGCCGCCCATCGTGTGCGCGAGCGGGATATTCATGTACGACGCGGCGAGCGCCGTCGCCATCGTCTCGAAGCGGTCGCCGACCGTAACCACGGCGTCGGGCTGCAGCCTCTCGAACATAGTCGGCAGCTCGATGAGCCCGAGGCCCGTCGACTTCGCCATGGTCGCCGGGGTCTCGCCCTCGACCAGCATGAACAGGTGACCGACCGGCGTGAAGCCATCGCGCTTGATGATGTCAACCACGGAGCCGTAGCGGTCGAGCACGGCAGACGCCGCGACGACGAGCTGCAGTTCCAGATCCGGATGCCGCTCGACCGCGCTCATGACCGCCTTGATCGAGCTGTAGTTCGCGCGCGAACCGACCACGATGCAGATTTTTCGCTTGTTCATGCGCTTACTTCGTCTCTCGTAAGGAGGCAGAAACGTCCGTTCAGGACGCCACGTCCTGCAGGGCGAGCTTGTGGTCGGCGGGCATGGCGCGCGCCGCGCGTTTGCCGACCAGTTCGGCAAGGCGCGACGGCGCGATGCCGTCGCCGGGCTTCTTGAAGGCCAGCATGTCGGCCGTCAAGACCGCGCCGGCCGGAATATCGACCGCCGCGACGATCGACTTCTCGAAGATCCGCTTCATGTCGCGGAACGCGGAGAGATCGTCCTTGTCGACCGGGTGGCCTGTCATTGCGCCAATGGCCCGCAGGCCCTTCACGAGGTCCTTGAACTGCGCGGGCTCGGCGGCATTGGCGGCGTCGGAGCCGTACATGCTGCGACTGAAGGTGAGATGCTTCTCAACCATACTGGCCCCGAGCGCCACGGCCGCGAAGGCGGCGTGGTTGTCCAGAGTGTGGTCGGAGTAGCCGACCGGAAGGCCCCAGCGGCGGGCCATTTCCCTCACGACATTGAGGCCGACACGTTCGTTCGGGCACGGATAGGCCGACGTGCATTGCAGGACGACGACATTGTCGTGGTACTTGCGGATCGCGGCAACCGCGGCGTCGAGCTCGGCCCAGTCTGACATGCCGGAAGACAAAAGAATCTGCTTCTTCGTCCGCGCGATCGCCTCGAGCATCGGCAGATTGGTGACTTCGCCAGACGGAATCTTGAATCGGTCGACGCCGACCTCTTCCAGCAATGCCACCGCCTCTATGGAGAACGGCGACGAGATGAACTCAATCTTTCGCTCATCGGCATGTGCCTTGATCGCCTTCCATTGCGACATCGAGAAGCCGGTGCGCTCAAAATAATCGAACCGCGGTTCGCCCTTGAAATAGGGCGGCATCGGCGCGTTCTTGAGTGTCTCCGCGGCGGCAATGTGGGTCTGGAACTTGACCGCGTCCGCGCCGCAGTCCGCCGCAAGGTCGACGAGCTTCATTGCGTTGCCGAAGCTGCCGTCGTGCACCGAGCCGACCTCGGCGATGATGAAGACGGGCGAGGTCATCGCATTTTTGTCGTTCACGTGACGGTCCTCTCGAGTCCGAAGATAGTTGCAGCGGGATCGGCCGAGCGTCGTGTTGAAACAGCGGCCACAATTGCGCTTACAACGCGCTCACTCGCGCCGCCATCACATAAGCCCACCCGTTCGGCGCCGCGTTTTGCAGCGACGACATGCAGCGCCCGGATGTCGGCGCTGGCGACGAAGCCGCGCAGGTCTCGACCGAGCGCGTCATGATCGTTGAATATCGTGACCCCGGGCAGATCGTTATACAGCTCGTAATTGGTCTCGATCGCGTCGACCACGAACGCGGGAATGCCGATCCCAATCGCCCACCGCACGGTGGAGGAGAACGTGGCGACCAATAAATTTGCCGCGGGCAGAACCGCGCTCAACGGTTCGTCGAGAATTGCCAGACCGTGGCGGCCCGCGGCCTTCGCATAGTCCTCGCGCTTCGACTTCGGATGTAGCGACAGCAAGACGGCCGCGCCGGAACTCGCGAGCGCCGCGAACAGCTCATCGGTTGCGCGCCAGTGTTCATTCCAACTCACCATCCTGTGTTCGCCGTAC
>Ga0265342_10000951_pt1 | contig 28826 bp, 23 predicted proteins | sample 4CB327metaG_FD_203125 | JGI IMG/M metagenome (GOLD analysis project Ga0265342, IMG submission 203125) | Rhizosphere microbial communities from Carex aquatilis grown in University of Washington, Seatle, WA, United States - 4-CB3-27 metaG | ecosystem: Host-associated > Plants > Roots >... | reverse complement strand
GCTTGGCGCTGGATCTCGGCGTGCGCACCGTCGGCGAGGGCTTCGTCGTGCAGAACAACATCGCGCCCGAGATCCACGTCGACGTTGCCTTGAACGTCGGCGGCACGCTGTCGCAGCCGGTGCTGGCGGGCGACGTGCGGCCCACCGACGGCCGGTTCCACTTGCCGGGCATGCGCGGTGACTTCGATCTCGTGCCCAACGTCAACCACGTCACCTTCATCGCGACCAAGTCGGTCACCGACGGCGACACGCCGGAGCTGGAGGTCGAGGCGCAGAGCACAGTCACCGACGCCAGCGGCAGCGACCACAACGTGCACATGCGCCTGCACGGCCCGATCCGCGAGGCGCAGATTGATCTGTCGACCGACGACGGGCTGGATCGCTCGCAGACCGCGATGCTGATGCTGACCGGCCGCACGTCGATGGATACGTCGCAGCGCTTCGGCACGCAAAATCCGACGGTCGGTGCGAACATCAACACCGGCGCCGACGTCGCCGGGCAGATCACGCGCGACGCCGTCGCCAATCTCATGGAACCGTACATCGACGATACCTTCCAGCGGGTCACCGGTTTCAACCTGCGGCTCACCGTCGGGCCTGACGGGTTCGAGGGGCGCATCCTGAAGCGCATCAGCCGCTACTTCAACCTCCAGGCCGACACCCTGCTGGGCTTTCAGAACCAGAGCCGTCAGACGGTTCAGCTGGACGCCTGGTTGTTCGACTACATCAGCCTGGGCGGCGGGCTCCAGCGCATCACGCTCTCGTCGCAGCAAGGGGTTCCCGAGACGTTGCCCATGAGCGGGAATCTCGAGCTCAGGTGGGATTTCGCGATAAGAAGGTAAGCCCGCTACTCTGGCGCCTGAAACCGTCGTGAAACGAGCCCGAACCCGCACCCACCGAGCATGAGCCTATCGCGAGCCGGAGTCGCGGGAGCGACCGTAGCGACGACCGCGATGCTCGTGCTGTCGCTCGCGGCGCCGTCGGCCCGAGCCCAGGCCGGCGCGCCTGCTGCCGCGCCGGTTGCCGTCCCCGGCTCTGCGCCCGCCTCCGGGGCGCTCATCAGCGGGTATGGCGTGACCGGCCAGCTGGTCGATCCCGCCGACCAGTTGCAGGCGCTGCTGGAGTCGGTGGCACCGACCGGCTCGCCGTTCATCGAGTCGGGGCCCGCCGATCGCATCGGCACGCCGATCGGGACGATCCCGCGGCTCACGCAGGCGCTGGACGGCATCGGCTATCGCGCTCAGGTGCGCGCGATGCCCGACGCCAAGGCGCCCGCCGACGCGCGCGTCCAGATCGCGATCGAGCTGCACGCCTACGATCGCCTCCGCTACATCTTCGTCACCGGCAACTGGCCGATCCGCCAGGACGAGATCCAGCGCCGGATCGCGCTGCGCCCGGGCAGCCCGCTGCCACCGCCCGGCCCGGAGCGCGACGCCACCGTCGAGCGCGAGCGCGGGCGCGTCGTCGAGTACCTGCGCGGCGAGGGCTACTTCGAGTCGAATGTGCGCATCGATCTCAGCGTCGGCCGAGGCGCCCCCGCGCCCGTCGACTTCACGATCGACGTGCGGCGCGGACCTGCCTTTCCGCTGGGGCCGATCAAGGTGACCGGCAACACCGCGATCCCGACCGATGAGCTCACCGAGATGTTTCGCCACTCCATCTGGTACAAGGCGTGGACCGGTCCAGCGCCGTTCACGGCGAAGCAGCTGCGCGAGGATCTCGCCAAGCTGACCAAGCGCTACCGCCAGCTCGGCTACGTCGGCGCGCGCGTGACCACCGACTTCAACGTCGCGAGGAGCGTCGACCGCAACGCCAAGAACGTCGTCCTGGGGATCACCGTCAACGAGCGCAAGAAGATCACGGTGACGTTCGAGGGCAACCAGCGCAAGTCGTCGTCGACGCTGAAGGACGAGCTGACGATCTTCGATCGCGGCTCCTACGACGACTACGAGGCGTCAGCCAGCGCCGATGCCTTGCAGCGCTACTACCAGCAGCAGGGGTTCTTCTTCGCGCGCGTCGAGTGGCGCCGCGAGCCGCTGTCGGCGACCGAGGAACGCATCGTCTTCATCATCAACGAAGGCCCCGAGCTGAAGGTGCGCGGCATCGATTTCGTCGGGAATCAGTCGATCGACAGCGCGGAGCTGGAGGGCGTGGTGTCGGTGCGGCGCTATCCGAGGCTGGCGGCGATCGGGCTCGGCGCGGGCGGCTACGTCACCGGGCGGCAGATGGAGCAGGACGCGGAGCGGATCGTCGACCACTATCACGCCAAGGGCTTTCCCGAGGCGAAGGCGCACGCCGACGCCGCGACCTCGCCGGATCTGCTGGGCATGCTGGGGGCGACCGCGGCGGCCGCCGAGACGGTGTCGCGCAACGCGAAGGCGATCTTCGTGCGGTTCACCGTCGACGAAGGGCCGCGCGTGGTGATCGACAAGGTCGACTTCAAGCTCGTGGGGGCGAGCGCGGCGGCGCTCGTGCCCACGCTGCCTTACGACCGTCAGTTCCTGCTCGAGAGCCTGACCGCCGCGCCCGGGCATCCGTACAACCCGGCCGAGATCCGCGACGACGGCCGCCGGCTGGAGCGCCTGTTCGGCGACGCCGGCTACCCGACTGTCAGCGTCGAGCCCGACCCGGCGCGCACCGGCAACCGCATCGCTTTGACCTGGGTGATCAAGCCGGGCCCGCTGACGCGCCTCGGGCCGATCTTCGTGCGCGGCAACTTCGTGACCACGCGCGACACCGTGCTGGAGCAGATCCCGCTCGAGCCGGGCGGCCTGCTCACCACGACCAACCTCGAGCGCGGGCAGCGCAACCTGGGCTTCCTGCAGCTGTTCAACAACGCGCAGCCGATCAGCTTCCCGGGCAAGGAAGACAAGCGCGGCGTGTTGCCGATGGTGGTTCAGGTCGAGGAACGCTACGAGCAGTACAGCGTGATTCACCTCGGCGCGGGCGCGTCGACCGACCAGAAGCCGCCGGACTCGTCGCTGCCGTTCGGCTTCTACGTGCGCGCCGGCTACGAGAACCGCGACCTCATCGGGCACGGCTGGAACGTCAACGGCAACGCCGCGTACGGCACGTCGCTGTTCCGCGGCACCCTGTCGTTTCTCGACCGCCGCTTCTTCGGCACGCTATTCCGCTTCGACACGTCGCTCTCCTACCTGCAGCAGGCGACCGTACGGCTCGGCGACATCCACTCGGGCGGCGGCTCGATCGGGTTCTCGCGCGAGATGTACCCCGGCGTCGACGCCGGCGTTCACTACAACCTGCGCAACACCACGCACACCGAGTCGCTGCTGCGCTCGCAGGGCCCCGACGCTCTGCTGAGCACGATCCAGCTCGGGACCACCGTCGGCAGCTTGTCGTTCAACCTCGAGTGGCTGCGCCTCGACAACCGCCTGGTTCCGACGCGGGGCTTCCGCATCGACGCGGTGGCCGAGGTCGCGTTGCCGGTGCTCTCGGTGCCGCTGCGGCCGCTGCCCTTCTCCGTCGGAGACGACACGTTCGTCAAGCTCGGCGTGCACTCGATGACCGTCGTGCCGCTGACCCGCTGGCTGTCGCTGCGCCACGGGCTGCGCTTCGACAACGGCATTCCGCTCGGCGGCGCGGTGCTGCTGCCCAAGGTCGAGCGGTTCTTCGCGGGCGGCGACACCACGCTGCGCGGCTTCAAGCTCGATCGCGCGCGCATCGAGGAGGTGCGCTTCCAGATCTATCCCGGCGTCGACGGCGTCGAGTACCGGCCGCTCGGCGGCAATCTCCGCATCCTGCAAAACATCGACCTGCAGTTCCCGATCAGCCCGCCGTTCTACGGCGCGGTGTTCATGGACAACGGCGTGGTCGCCGACTCGCTCGACGGCCTCTCCGCCAGCCAGTTCCGCCACGGCGTCGGCGTCACCCCGCTGCTGATCAAGATCCCGGTCGGAGACCTGAGCTTCTCGTGGGCCTGGCCCCTCGACCCCGGTCCCGGCGACACCAAGATCGGCGTCCTGCACGTCAACATCGGGTTGTTGTTCTAGTGGAGTTGCGCGCTCCCTATCCTCGGTGGACGGTCGGCTAGTCACCGCTTCCGGGGTGGGGTGTTCGTCTTGCGGACGACGCGGCGTAAGAGCGCCGTCCGCCGCGAGGGAATCCCCGTCCTCCCCGAAAGCGATCGACTGGCCAACCGTCGACCGAAGATCTCGGGCGCCCGACTAAACAGTCCCTAGTCGGTGTTCGCCGCGTAGATCTTCGCGGCGCCGATGTGGCCGAAGCGGTGCCACCGCACGTGGCGGCGGGCGAGGTCGAAGAGGATCTCGTGGCGCGGCACGCCTCGTTCGAGCGCGGCGTCGACGGCGGTCAGCGCGACCTCGCGCGCGTCGACCGGGTGAAAGATGAACGTCTTGCCGAAGATCACCGCCGCCCCGTCGGAGATCACGCGCGCCTCGAAGAGATCGCCCCGGTTGAACCCGATGGTGTGGCGGCGCTCGGTGACCAGGAAGCGCGCGCCGCCGAGCACGTCCTCGAGATCCATGGTGCGGTCGTCGACCTCGTGGAGCTCGAACAGGCTGCGGTGGCTGGCCGCCAGGAGCGCGATCGTGCGGCGCTCCTCGGCCGGCAGCGGCGGGACCTCGTCGAGCACGTGCACGACCGGCGCGACGCCGCCGCGGAAGGGCCGCTCCAGCACGTACCACTCCAGGAAGGCGGCCATGCGCCCCTCGAACAGCTCGGCGTCGTCGTCGAAGACCTTGCCGGCGCGCTCGAAGTACTCCTCGCGCGCGCGCATCGCCTCGATCTTGTTCTCGCCGGCGCTGTACCGTTCGGCCAGCTTCTCGAGCTGGCGGTGCACCGCGGCCGACGTCGATGTCGATGTCGGCGCGCTGTCGCCGGCGACGGCGACGTCGGGCCCGCTCCGATCGCCGGCGGTGTCGCTCACTTCCGCCGGCGCTCGGTCATGAGCGCGTCGAACCGATCGAAGAGATACGCCGCGTCGTTCGGGCCGGGCGACGCCTCGGGGTGGTACTGCACGCTGAAGACCGGCAGCTCGGCGTGGCGCATGCCCTCGACGGTGTTGTCGTTGAGGCTGACGTGCGAAAGGACGGCCTTGCCCTTGAGCGAGTCGACGTCGACGGCGAAGCCGTGGTTCTGCGATGTGATCTCGACCTTGCGCGTGCCGAGATCCATCACCGGGTGGTTGGCGCCGTGGTGACCGAACTTGAGCTTGTAGGTCTTGCCGCCCAGCGCCTGGCCCAGGATCTGGTGACCGAGGCAGATGCCGAACACCGGGAGCGACGAGCGGCAGAGCTCGCGCGCCGCCTCGACGGCGTAGCCAACGGCCGCCGGGTCGCCCGGGCCGTTCGAGAGAAAGACGCCGTCGGGCTTCATCGCGAGCACCTCCCGCGCGCTGGTCTCCGCGGGAACGACGGTGACGCGCGCGCCGCCCGAGCGCAGGCGGCGCAGGATGCCGCGCTTGATGCCGAAGTCGTAGGCGACCACGTGATGGCGCGGCGCCGGCTTGGGGCCCGCCCCGTCAATGCGCCACATCGCCTCGTCCCACTCGTAGGGCGACGGCGCCGTGACCTCGCGAACGAGATCGCGGCCCTCGAGCGACGGATGTTTGCGCGCGCGCTCGACGGCTGCCGCTGGATTGTCGACCTTGCGCGTGATCACCGCGCGCTGTGCGCCCGACAGGCGGATTCGCCGGGTGATCGCGCGCGTGTCGATGCCGGTGATGCCGGCGACGCCGGCGTCGGCCAGCAAGCTGTGGAGTGATCCCGACGCACGCCAGTTGGAGACCACCGGCGACAGCGCGCGCACCACGAAGCCGGCGCACCACGGCCGCGCCGACTCGAAGTCGACCGGGTTCACGCCGACGTTGCCGATCTCCGGCGCGGTCATGGTGACGATCTGGCCGCGGTATGAGGGATCGGTGATCACCTCTTGATAGCCGGTGATCGCCGTGTTGAACACGATCTCGCCCGCGGACTCGGCCTCGGAGCCGAAGCCGAAGCCGCGGTAAATCGTGCCGTCCTCCATCGCCAGCAGCGCGGGCGGCGGGGTCGCGGGGGATGACGTCGAATCGGAGGCAGGCTGGCTACTCACGATACCTCTCTTCGCTGAAGGCGAGCTTACCCCCAACGATGGTCAGCGTGGCACGCCCGCGCAAGGCGCGGCCCAGAAACGGGCTGTTGCGGGAGCGTGACAGAAAGCTCTTGGCGTCGCAGGTCCAGGCCGCCTCGGGGTCGATCACGGTGACGTCGGCCGGCTGACCCTCGCCCAGGCGCCCGCCCGGCAAGCGGAAGATCCCCGCCGGCGCCGCGGAGAGGCGCGTCACCAGCATCGCGGGCGTGAGCAGGCCGGTGCGCACCAGGTCGAGCGCCAGCGGCAACGCCGTCTCGAGCCCGATCATGCCGAAGGCCGCCTGCTCGAACTCGACGTCCTTCTCCACCGACGAGTGCGGCGCGTGGTCGGTCGCGATCGCGTCGATGGTCCCGTCGCGCAACCCCTCGCGAAGCGCGTCGACGTCAGCGGCGCCGCGCAGGGGCGGGTTGCACTTGGCTGCGGTGTCGTAGTGCGCGCAGGCCTGATCGGTGAGCGACAGGTGGTGCGGCGTGACCTCGCAGGTCACCGGCAGGCCGCGCCGCTTGGCCTCGCGGACCAGCCGCACCGACTCGGCGCTGCTGACATGCGCGACGTGGTAGCGCGCGCCGGTGAGCGCCACCAGCTCGATGTCGCGCGCCACCATCGACGACTCGGCGGCCGCCGGCTGCGCTTTGATGCCGGCGCGCGTCGCCACCGGCCCCTCGTTCATCGAGCCGCCGTCCGACAGCGTGAGATCTTCGCAGTGCTGCACCAGCGGCAGATCGAACGTGCGCGCGTACTCGAGCGCGCGGCGCATGAGCTCGGCGTTCATCACCGGGCGGCCGTCGTCGGAGATGGCGACGCAGCCGGCCTCGCGCAGCTCGCCGATCTCGGCCAGCGACTCGCCCTTGAGCCCCTTGGAGATCGCGCCCACCGGGTAGACGCGCACGGCGCCCACCGTGGCGGCGCGCCTGAGGATCAGCTCGGTGACCGCGCGCGTATCGTTGGGCGGCAGGGTGTTGGGCATCGCGCACACCGCGGTGAACCCGCCGGCCGCCGCGGCGCGCGTGCCGGTGGCGATGTCTTCCTTGTACTCCTGGCCGGGCTCGCGCAGGTGAGTGTGCAGGTCGATGAGCCCGGGCACGACCCAGGAGCCGCGCACGTCGAGCACCCGCGTCGACTTGGAGACGCCGGCGGCGAGCCCGGCGCCGAAGCCCGCGATCACGCCCTTTTCGATCAGCAGATCGCCCTCGGCATCCAGGTTGCGCGCCGGATCGATCACCCGGCCGCCTCTGATACACAGATCCATATCGCCGGGACCACTGAATAGGTGGTCGGCGGGAGACAGTCAACCTCAAACAGCGCGGGCGCTAGTTCTCGCCGGTTTCGCCGCCCGCCAACAGATACAGGACCGCCATGCGGATGGCGACCCCGCGGGAAACCTGGTCGAGAATCACGGCTTGCGGGCCGTCGGCCACCGATGGCTCGATCTCGACGCCGCGGTTGATCGGGCCGGGGTGCATCACGATGGCGTCGGGCTTGGCCAGCGCCAAGCGGCGGTCATTGAGGCCGAAGTAGCGCGAGTACTCGCGCGTGTTGGGGAAGAGCCCCGTGCCGATGCGCTCCTTCTGGATCCGCAGCATCATGATCACGTCGGCGCCTTCGATGGCCGGCTCGATGCGATCGTGGACGCCCAGCGGCGCACCCAGCCCCTCGACCATCTCGGGCAGCCCGGGCGGCAGCAGCGTGCGCGGCCCCGCGACGCGCACGTGCGCGCCGAGCGCCGTGAGCGCGAAGATGTTCGAGCGGGCCACGCGGCTGTGCGTGATGTCGCCGCAGATCGCGACCTCGAGCCCGGCCAGGCGGCCCTTGTGCGCGCGGATGGTCGAGCAGTCGAGCAGCGCCTGCGTCGGGTGCTCGTGCGCGCCGTCGCCGGCATTGACCACGCGCGCGCTGATGCGGCCCGCGAGCATCTCGGCCGCGCCCGCCTGCGCGTGGCGCAGCACGACCACGTCGGGCGCCATCGCGTCCAGGTTGCGCGCGGTGTCGAGCAGGGTCTCGCCCTTGACCGTCGAGGACGCCGCGCCCGAGATGTTGATGGCGTCGGCCGACAGCCGCTTGGCGGCGATCTCGAACGACGTGCGCGTGCGCGTCGACGGTTCGAGGAACAGGTTGATCACCGTCTTGCCCCGCAGCGTGGGCACTTTCTTGATGGGGCGCTGGGCGATCTCCAGGAAGCGCTCGCCGAGGTCGAGCAGCATCGTCAAGTCCTCGGCGGTCAGGGTCTCTGTCCCGAGGAGGTGGCGGTGGGGGAACAGGCTCATGAGCGACGCTCTCGTAGCACCACGCGGTCCGGCTCGCCACGCTCTTTCAACATCACCCGCACCGACTCCGTCTCGGTCGTCTGCACCTGGATGCCGACGTAGTCGGGCTGGATGGGCAGCTCGCGCCGGCCGCGGTCGACCAGCGCGGCCAGCTGCACCGAGCGCGGCCGCCCGTAGTCGGCCAGCACGTCCATGGCGGCGCGGATGGTGCGCCCGGTGTAGAGCACGTCGTCGACCAGGATGATGGTCTGCCCCTCGATCCCGGACGGCAGCTCGGTCGGCCCGATCTCCGGCTTGGGCAGACCGTGGAAGACGTCGTCGCGGTAGAGCGTGATGTCGACCGCACCCAGAAGCGGCGTCGGCCCGGCGTGCGATTCTTTCGGGTCGGACATCAGCGCGACCAGGCGCTGAGCCAGGAACGCGCCGCCGGTGCGGACGCCGACGAGATAGAGCGGACGGTGGCTGTCGGCGTTGCGCTCGATCATCTCGTAGGCCATGCGGCGCAGCGCGCGCGCGATGCCGGCCTGGTCGAGGATCTCGCGCCGCTCGATCAGATTCGAGTCGGGAGGAGGTATGCGGACCATGTTTGGGCTCGGTCAGAGATAATAGCGGATGAACAGGTTCGTGAGCGTGCCCCAAACGCTGTGCGCATCGGTGACCGAGACGGACCAGGTCGAGGCGCCGGGCGCGCTCTCGTAGTTGAACAGCATTCCGGCCGTGAGCCCGATCGACAGCGCCGGCACGTCGATGAAGCCGAAATGCAGCTCGCCCTCGAGCTCGGCGCGGAAGGCGACCAGCTGGGTGCTGGGGCTGGAGCCGCCGCTCGGCTTGAAGTAGACGTAGCTCGCCTCGGGGCTGGCGCTGATGGCCAGGTGCCGCCAGTTGCCGAGCAGCATGGTGAGGCCGACGATCGGGCCCACGCCATAGTATGTGTCCAGGCCCTGCGACCCGAGCTTGCCGCCGCCGAGCGCGAAGGCCAGGCCGGCGTTCCAGGCCAGGTTGCGCGTCTTCCAGTAGCGCACGGCGATCGCGCCCATGTCGATCGTGCACGGGACGGCCGGTGTCACGCCGCTGGTCGCGCTCACCATCACCGTGGGACAGGCGCCCATCGGCGTGAGCGTCAGCGGATACGGCGTACCCGAGAGCTGGCGCGCCTGGATGCCCCAGTGCCCGACGACGGCGTCGTGATCGGTCGGCGTTGGTGTGGCGGCCCCCGGAACGCCGGCGGCGGGCGACGGGGGCGCGACCTCGTCGGCGCGGGCCGCTGTTGCGGTGGCTGCGAGCACGGCCACCGTGAAGGCAAGCGAAGCGAAACGAACCTGAGCGTGAGTCACCAAGTCACCTCGAGAGGCAGATGCTGATCGGCTGGCCATCCTGCGCCGGCGCGCAGAAATAGTTGTCCGCCTGGCGCGAGCAACCGCCCGCGGTCACGCAGCCCTCGTAGCAGCGGAAGAGCGGCTCATCGGAGACGCGCTGGCCGCAGGTCGACCGCGTGCCGGGGCAGACGTCGGTGCCGGTGGCGCCGGCCGGCGCGCACCCCTGCAGCACGCAGGCGCCGCCCGCGAAGGTCGGCCCGAGCGCGCAGGTCTGTCCGAGACCGCAGGCGTCGTCGGTGGCGCAGGGCCCGCCGATCACCGCGGCGCTCTTGTAACAGATGCCATAGGTCGGGTCGCAGGTATCGGCGCCTTTGCCCTGGGTCACGCACTCCGCGCTGTTCTGGCAGGCGGAAGCGATCGTCGCCGCGAACAGGGTGCGGCAGTAGCCGACGACCACGTCGTCGAGCGGGTCGTCGATGGTGCCGTTGTTGCCCAGCACTTCCACCACGCAGCGCTGGTCGGCGCCGCAATCGCTGTTCCTGGTGCAGACGCCGGAGCAGAGCGCGCGGTTCGCGGTGCTGCCGACGCTGAAGTTGCGGTCGTAGCACTCGCCGCTGCGGCACTGCGCGGGCGCGGTGCAGGCCTCGCCGAGCGACTTCGTTCCGCCCGCCTTGCAGGTGCGCACCAGCGTGCGGGCCCCGGCGAGCACGCACCCCTGCCCCGCCGGGCACGCGCTCTCCGAATTGCAGATCGTGCCCGGGATCAGGCTCACGGGCGTGCACTCGCCGACCATCGCGTACGAGTGATTGGGCAACGGCTGCTGGTATTCCAGGCAAGCCGAGCCGGTCGGGCAGTCGGCGTCGATGCGGCAGAGCGTGGTGCAGAACGAGGCGCCGGCGGCGCCCGGTCCGGTGATGCACAGCGAGTCGTCCTTGCAGTGCTGGCTGCTGCTCGAGTCCGTGGAACAGGCGGCGCCATAGGCGAGCCCGTCCGGCCGGGGCGGCAGGCATGAGAGCTGGATCGCGTCGCCCGACGCGACCACGACCGTCGCCAGGCAGATCCGCCCCTGGTTGCAGTCGGAGTCGGCGCCGGCCTGCGCGGTCTCGGTCACCCCCAGCGTCGTCACCGATTTGAGGTAGCCGCAGAAGTTGAGGGGGCAGACGCCGCCGCCGGGTCCGTCGGCCGGGCAGTAGGCCTCGGCGGCCGTGTCGCGCGCGGCGCTGTCGGCGGCGTCGTGTGCGCCGGCGTCGGTCACGCGCACGCCCGCCGAGCTGTCGCGACAACCCGCCGCGCCCGCCGAGCACAGCGCCATCATGCTGGAAAGCACAAAGGGCCGGACGAGTGACCTCCTGGTCGGCGCGCACTTCGGCATCGAGCCTCAGTGTCTCATGAAACGTGCCGATTCGCGCGGCCCGTGCGGCTGCCGCTGGTCTATGATGGCGCCATCATGACGTCGGGGGACGGGTCGCCTGCGAACGGAGCCGATGCCGGCAAGGCTCGGGCGGCGCCACCGCGCGCCGCGATCCTGCTCATCGGCAACGAGCTCCTGTCGGGCAAGGTCGAGGAGCTGAACGCGCGCTACCTGGTGCGAGAGCTGCGCGAGCTCGGCGTGGTGGTGTCGCGCATCGAGGTCATCCCCGACGACAGCGCCGACATCGCCGCGACCGCGCGCCAGCTGTCGGAGCGATTCGACCTGGTCTTCTCGTCGGGCGGCGTCGGCCCGACCCACGACGACGTCACCCTGCCGGCGATGGCCGCGGCGTTCGGGATGACCATGATGCGCAGCTCGGAGCTGGAGGCGCTCCTGCGCGCCAGCTTCGGCGCGCGGTTGCACGAGCGCGACCTGCGCATGGCCGACATCCCCGACGGCGCACGCCTCGAGTACGGACCGCGCGGGCGTGGCGCGGCCTGGCCCGTGGTCGTGGTGCGCAACATCTGGGTGCTGCCGGGCGTGCCCGAGATCTTCCGGCGCAAGTTCGAGACCATTCGCGAGCTGTTCCGGACCGCGCCGATCTTCGCGCGCGCCCTCTACTCGCGCGAGGGCGAGGGTCCGATCGCCGCGGCGCTCGATGCCGTGGTGGCCGAGTTTCCGACCGTCGAGATCGGCTCGTACCCGCACCTGGGCGCGGTCGATTACAAGGTCAAGATCACGCTCGACGGGCGCGAGAGCGCCGTCGTCGACGCGGCGCTCGGGAGCCTGGTCGTGCGGCTTGGCGCTGCCGTTGTAAGGACGGAATGACCGGTGACCGCGGCGTTGGTATAAAGCCCGCGCATGGCTGACGTCCCCGCATCGGTAAAAGGCATGAACGACATCCTCGCGCCCGAGGTGTCGAAGTGGCAGTTCGTCGAGGAGAAGGCGCGCCAGGTGCTGGATGCGTTCGCCTACCGCGAGGTGCGCACGCCGATCCTCGAGTACACGGAGCTCCTGGTGCGCTCGGTGGGCGAGGTCACCGACGTCGTCGAGAAGCAGATGTACACGTTCAACGACCGCGACGGCCGGTCCGTGAGCATGCGCCCCGAGGGGACGGCCCCGACGGTGCGCGCGTTCATCGGGCGCGCGCAGTGGACGCGCGAGCCGGTCACGCGCTGGTACTACATCGGGCCGATGTTCCGGCACGAGCGCGCTCAGCGCGGGCGGCTGCGCCAGTTCCACCAGGTCGGCGCCGAGCTCTACGGCATCGCCGAGCCGACCGCCGACGCCGAGATGATCGCGATGCTGGCGACGATGCTCGGCGACTTTGGGCTGCGTCCGTCGGATCTGGAGATCACGCTCAACTGCCTGGGTGAGCCCGAGGAGCGGCCCGCCTACCGCGCGGCGCTGGTGGCGTTCCTGTCCGCGCACGTCGACAAGCTCGACGAGGATTCGCGCCGGCGGCTCGAGACCAATCCGCTGCGCGTGCTCGATTCGAAGAGCCCGGACGTGCAGGCGCTGGTCGCGGATGCGCCGGCGCTGCTGGACCACCTGGGCGACGATTCGAAGCGCCGCTTCGAGCGCGTGCGCGCGTCGCTGAGCGCGCTCGGCGTCGCCAACGAGATCGACCCACGTCTGGTGCGCGGCCTGGACTACTACACGGGCACGATCTTCGAGATCAAAGTGAAGTCCGGCGATCTCGGCGCGCAGAACACCGTCGTCGGTGGCGGGCGCTACGACCGGCTGGTCGAGTCGCTGGGCGGACCGCGCACGCCGGCGCTGGGCTTCGGCATGGGCATCGAGCGCGTGCTGCTGTCGCTGCCCGAGACCGCCGAGAGCTTCGAGGCGCCGATCAACGTGTTCTTCGCGCCGCTCGACGCGGCGGCGCTGGACTACGCGTTGCCGCTGGCGCACCGGCTGCGCGCCGCCGGCGTGCGCGTCGAGATCGAGCACCGCCCCGCCAGCCTGAAGTCGCAGCTCAAGCGCGCCGACAAGCTGCGCGCGCGCCTGGCGGTGATCATCGGCGAGAACGAGGTCAAGTCGGGCAAGCTCACGCTCAAGGATCTGGCGCACAGCACGCAGCAAGAGGTCCCGGCCGGCGAGCTCGAGGCCAAGGTGCGGCAGGCGCTCGACTGAGGCGGGCATGCGGCGGGCGGCGTTCGTCGTGGGGTTGGGGGCGCTGGCGGCGGGTTGCGGCGCTTCATCGACCGCGAAGCTCGACAGCGGCGCGGATACGACCACGCCGAGCGACGCGGCCGCGCCGATCGATACCGCCGACCTGGGTTCCGGCGACGGTACCGTCGATGCGGGAGACGACGCCGACGACGCCGCGCCGGCGCTTCCGCGCGCGCTGTTCAACGGCGTCGACTTCACCGGCTGGGACCTCTACCTCGGCGAGCCGACGCCCGGCGCGAACGCGCTCGGGATCGACAACGACCCGCAGGGCGTCTACTCGATCGTCACGGTCGACGGCGAGCCCGCGATCCGGATCAGCGGCGAGGTCTGGGGCGCGCTGATCTCGCAGCAGGAGCTGTGCGATTTCCATCTCAGCCTCGACTATCGCTGGGGCACCGCGGTCTGGCCGCCGCTCGACAGCTTCGACAGCGGGGTGATGTACCTGTCGACCGGGCCGCTCGGCGCCGTGAACGCGGGCGGCACGGCGCTCTCGAACCCGATCGGCAGCGGCGGGTTCATGGTCTCGGTGGAGTACCAGATCACCCCCGGCGACGTCGGCGGCATGTACAACCTGGGGCCAATCACCTTCCAGGCCGGCGCGCGCGCCCAGATCCCCGAGACGCCCGGCGCCTGGAACCACGTCGACATCAGCGTCGAGGGCGGTGTCGCCAGGCACCAGCTCAACGGCCAGGACGTCACCACCGGCAGCGGATTCGCGGTCGCCTGGCCCGGACAGCCGGCGCAGGCGCTCACCTGCGGCAAGCTCCAGCTGCAATCCGAGGGGGCGGAGATCTTCTTCCGACGCGTGCAGCTGCTGCCGCCGACCTGACGCGCGATCAGTTCGGACGTTCGTAAAGCGCGATCGTCGGAATGGCCGGGTCGCGGACCTCGCGATACTTGTGATCGTGAAGGAACGGCAAGACCAGGCCGCGCATGTAGCGGTCGCAGGCACAGGCGGCGCCGGTCGTGCTCATGAGCACCAGCTTGGGCAGGGTGCGATCGAGCTCCCGCCGATAGGGGGCGAGCCGCTCGGCGTCGGTCGCTCCCGCGTAGAGGTGGAGGATCGAATCGTGCATGAACGGGATGCTCGATCCGTTCAGGCGATCGGAGACCACATAGAGGATGGGCGTTCCGATGTTCCAGATACGGTCGTTGGGCGCCGTCCTCGCTTTCACGACGCGAACCACCGCTTCCGGCACGGGCTGGGGCTGCGGGCGCGCGCTTCCCCAGGCGTCCCAGTCCTGCTCGAGGCGCGGTCCCAGTGAAGAGAGCACCAGCAGGGCCAGCGTCGCGACGACCCACCGCCTCCAGGGCGCCGCCACCTCGGGAAAGCGCTCGCCGAGGGCGATCGCGCCCAGGGTGGCCCAGTAGAACGTTCCCGTCATGGCGATGAGGAAGTAGTGGCCGAAAAATCCCCGGCCGATGGTCACGCCATAGAGACCTGCCAAGAATGTGGCGAGGACCGACGCGGCGAGCAGCAGCCCGCGCCGCCGCCACAGCAAGAGGGCCGACAGGAAGAATGGGACAAAGAGCACCAGGTGAGGCGCGTTGACGTACTTCTTCGCGAGCCGACGCCAGAACTCGGCCAACGTGCCGGCGAACGAGAGCTTGGGAAAGACCCCGTACATCACGTTGTGGTCGGCGGAGTAAGTCAGGATCTGCTTGAGCTGGGTCAGGTACGAACCGAGCGATCGCGTGACCAGCATGTAGATCAACCAGACCAGCCCCAGCGCCAGGGCGCCGGTCGCGGTCCTCCTGGCAAAGAGCCACCACGCGCGCGGAGCGCCGGCTTCAGTCTGGTAGAGCGCGAGCAGGGACAGCCACGCCACGAGGGTCGGGATGACGAAGGGCTCCTTGGTGAGCGGCGCCAGCGCCAGCAAGACGCCGCCCGCGATCTGCTGCGCCTCGACCCACCGGGTCTTCAGCAGCAGCGTCCCCACGGCGAGCAGGAAGAAGTCGAGACCGAAGGTCTCCACGGTGTCGATGCTGCCTTCGATCAGCCCGCGATCATAAGAATGGCTGATCATCAGCGCCACGAGGATCAGGATCAGCAGCCGCGGCACGCGTCGGCTCAGCAGCGCGATCGCGACGGACAGGTAGGCCGCCAGCGTGAGCAGCGCGAAGAAGTGGCGATACCTCATGCCGTCGAGGCCAAAGATCTTCAACGCCAGCATGTTGACGACGAAGATCGCCGGCGGCTTCAGCTCCTGGAAGTCGCGGTAGGGCACGAGGCCCTTGCCCAGCGAGAAACCCTCGAAGAGGAAGAACTGCTCGTCGAACTTCGTCGCCGCGTAGAGGAAGGAACGCCCGAAGATCGAATGGATGATCGTGAGGACACCCAGGAGCCCGATGTCTGCCAGCAGGCGGGGGCGGAACCAAGGCTGCGCCGTGCCGCGGGCCCAGGCGGTCGCGACGATGGTGTTGGCGCGTTCGAGCTTCGCGCGCAGCCGCCCGCTAACCTTTTCGGAAGTAGACATTCTCCATGACCTGTTGGTAGCCGAACTGTTTGATGAACGGCATGATCAGCGCCGCGCGCGTTCGCCGCTTTCGGCCCGCATAGCCACGATCGAGGTAGATGACCTTGGGCTTGCGAGCGACGAGCTGCGCGCGCACGGCCGACAGCTTCTCCGCGTCGTTCCGTCCGGGGTACGAATCGATGAACTCGTCGAGGAAACCCGATTCGCGCGTCGGACGAAGGCGATTCGTGAGCAGGAAGATGCCCGGCATGCCGTCGGAGAAGACGTAGTCAGTCGGCGCGGTGTTCTGGTTGATGAAGTCGACGACCGGTCGCGGCGTTCCCATGAGATCGACGCGCGCGACCGAGTACGTGGTCTCGAGGTCGGTACGAAAGCGCGGACCGACCTCGACCACCAGCCACGCCAGCACCACCACTCGGGTGGCGACGGCCAGCCAGGTGGGTGCCCGCGACAGCGAACGACCGAGTGCCACCGCCCCCAGCGTCCCCCACAGGAAGAAGCCAGACAGGCCCATGATGAAGTAGTGGCGGAAGTAACACCCGCCCAAGGTGACGGCGTGCAGCCCCGCGAGCACCGCCAGCACGACGCCGATGCGCGCCCCCCAGCGAGCCTCCGATCCAACCGCGAACGCGATGAGGAATGGAAGCAGGCCGCCCAGCACTCCGGGTGTCAGCAGCATCCGGGTCAGCTGTCGCCATGCCAGAGCGACGAGGTCGAGCAGGCCGGTTGGTTTGGGGCAGCCGATGCGGGCGGTGTAGCCGAAGTAGTCCCTCATCGCGGTCACGTAGTACGGCAGCGCCCCGGTGACGATCAAGAAGCACAGGATCACCACGACCACGACGGCCGCGCCCGCGCAGCTCCAGGCGGCGAAGCGCCGCCACGGGAGACCGCGCTCCGTGCGATTCAGGAAACCCAGCGCCGCCCACGTCGTGAGGGCGATGAACGCGAACGGCTCCTTGGACATCACCGCCAGCGTCAAGAACGCGCCCCCGAGCGCGTTCGCTCGGTTGGCGTGCACCCCACCCCAGATCAGGCAAACGATGCCGAGCAGCAGGAACGACATGCCCGCCGTTTCGGTGTCGTTTATCGTCAGGTCGTGCAGGCTGGACGCGAACAGGGCCGACGCCATGGCCACGACCACGCAGAACGTCAGCAGCGAATCGGCGCCCCGGCGCATCAAGGTCACCGCCAGGCCCAGGAACGCCGACGCTGACAGGATCGCGAAAATGTAGCGATAGTGGTGGTAGTCGAGCCCGAACACCTTGAGGCCGAGGGCGTTGAGCACGAAGATCATCACCGGTTTGTATTCGATGAAGTCGCGATAGGGGACGAGACCGTGGTTGAGAGACCAGCCGGTCCACAAGAAGTAGCTCTCGTCGAAGCCAATCGGCGCGAGGACCAGACGACGGGCGAGGATCCAGACCACGACGGTGACCGCGACGAGACAGAGGGGCGCTCCTTTGTGCGCGCGCACGAGGTCGATCAGGGCGGCGCCGGATCGCGCGAGCCAGACGCCCGCACGGGTCGCGTGGTTCGCCCTCCCCTCTTCGGTTGGGGCCACCGCCTCGCCGCCCGCGGGTGGTCCTTCGCTGGACGGCACCATCAACCGGAAGCGGACGGCCCCAGATTCTTCCAGATCTCCCTCAGGGCCTGCGTATACGTCTGGCGGACGTCTTCGGGATCCATGCCGGAAGAGACGAGCTCGCGATGAAGCCTGGGGAGTTGCCACCCGGGCACCACCGGGTAGAGGTGGTGCTCGTGATGAAAGTTGAAATCGCTGCCGCAGATCAAGACACGCTCAATCCGCGACGCGTAGATCGTGCGGGCGGTCGGCCGCTTCCTTTCGAGGTAGTCGCAGACCTCGTAGTTCAGCGATCCATGCTCGAGAAACATCCGCAGCCGGACCAGAAAGAGAAAGATCGTGATCGCGGGGAGCAGGTTGAACACGAGGTAGCGCCAGAGCTCAGACACCCTGAAGCCGCGCGTGAGCAGCGCGCAGACACCCACTTGAATGGCGAGAAGCGTTCCGTAGTCGAAAAGGCGCTTCGCGAGGCTCGCCTTCTTTGACGCCCCCGCGCCGGATGCCGAGGGCGTCCGGCCGGCGCGCAGCAGGTAGTCACCGACCCTGGTGAACAGGATGGTTCCGACCAGCGGCCCCAGCACGAACCCGAGGAAATGGCGGCGCGATCGAAAGCGCACGAAGTAGTCGGGGGCGCCGGGATCCTGGGGCATCGCGAAGTCACGGTGGTGAACCATGTGCTGGTCCCGGATCGCGTCGAACGAAGTGCCGAGAAGTCCCGAAATCAGCGTGCCGAAGATGCGATTTTCGAGCTTGGTGGGAAACAACGAATAGTGAAGGCAGTCATGAACGGGAAAGAACAGGCGATGGAGCGCCAGCCCAGCGGCCACGAAAAGGACCACGAATTGCCAGCCCGAATGCGCCACGCTGCCCAGCACGAACACGACCACGAGCGCGGCGATGTTGCCGACGGCCTGGGTATAGCCGCGGATCCGCGAGGGAACCAGGAGCGCGGGATCGAGGCGCCTCCTCACCGCTCCCGTGTAGAGACTGGGACGCGGAGCGTTCGCGGGTTCGACTTCGCCGACGGTGGAAGATAGCGACATGGCCGTTGCCTGGAAAGGTTCCTCGATCGAGCGTTCAGGTGATTCGGCGCAAGTTGATCTGCATGTTGGAGCTAGTCTTGCTCAATCGCGTCTGCAGGATCTCGAGCGGCGTGAAGAGCGCGAGCATGAGCACGTTCTGATGGTTGAAGAAGCGAGCAAAGCGTCTGAGGTACGCCTTGTCGGCAAAGTAACTCTGAATGGAGTGAATCCAGAAGACCGGATTCACGAGCGAGACGGTGCTCTCCACCTCGAAGCCGACCTCCCGCGCAAGCTGCGCGAAGTTGTCCTTGTCGAAAATATAGAAGTGGCGCGGGATGTGGTAGCCGGCCCAGTAGCGCTTGGACAACAGCCGGAAATCCCACGCGTCGATGTCGGGCGTCTCGACGGACAGCACCCCGCCCGGTTTCAAGATGCGTCGGACCTTCTCGAGCAATCCACGAGGGTCGCGGACGTGCTCGACCAGCTGATGCATGAGCGCCAGGTCGAACTTGCCCTCCCAGTCCGACAGGTCCATTCGACTGATGTCCCCGCTTCGCCCCTCGTAGCCCTTGCGGCGGACCCGCTCGACCGCGTCGGCGCTCCAGTCGATGCCGTAGTATCGCCAGCCCGACGGGCAAGAGGCCTTGAGGACGTCCAGCATGCGGCCGTCGCCGCAACCGATGTCGATGACCTCGGCTTCCGGTGCGCTCAGCAGCGCCTTGTACGTGTTCCCCTTGCGGCGCGACATCCATCCGCGGACCGCCATGACCAGCCGGTTGGAATTTGTCGTCTCGGAGAACGAGTAGTAGTTCGGCGGGTAGATGACCGAGAGGGCCGCGTCGTCCGGAATGTTCCGGGGGAAGATCAGGCTGCAGGATCCGCACTGCAAAAGCTCGATCTCGTCGCGGGTCGTGTGGTACTCGAAGTCCCAGCCCTTCCCCACCACCTTGTGGTTCGAGCGCATGTCGCACTTGCGGAAGGGACAGACCGGCGGCTCGGATTCAAAGGTCCGAAGCGGCGACTTCCTGGAGAGTTCACGCGCGCGCGCGCTCGCGTTCGAGTCTTCTTGCCGGGTCGAGTTCTCCAAAGCCTTTCTCCTGCTTCCACGCCGCCGCCGACCGAACGCGAGCGTAACGGGTCTAGAGCGGTCGGATAATACGCGGCGTCCGAGCGGGGCACAACGAAACAGCTGCGAAGTGCGTCAGCGCCAGGCGATGGCGGCCAGGTTGCCCACGGGGGCCGGCAGAGAGACGGCGCCGAGGCCGGTCTTGGCGAGCACGCGGAGCATTGCGTCCTTGAGAGGCGCCGGTGCCGGCAACAGCTTGGCCCAGTAGCCGCTCGGGTAGCGGTTGATGACGGGGCGGACTTCGACCTCGCGGAAGCCGGCGCGCTCCAGCAGGACGCGCACGCTCCGCGGCGAGAACAGCTGCAGGTGCTCGACGTCGTAGATGGGCGAGCGGCGCCCGAGCACGCGCGCCAGCACGGCGCGCCGATTGTGGCAGACGATGAAGAACGCGCCGCCCGGCTTGGTGATCCGGTGGGCGTCGCGGCAGAGCTGCAGCGGATCGAAGACGTGCTCCATGGTCTGGAAGCAGGTCACCAGGCGGAATTGCTCGGCGGCGAAGTCCTCGGGCCGAAACGGGCTGTGGCGGATCCGCGCGCGGACCGACGGCGCGGCGGCCTCTATCGGAGCCGCCGAGGGCTCGACCCCGGTGACGTCGTCGAAACCGGCCTTGAGCAGCTCGCCCAGGAAAGCGCCGTCGCCGGTGCCGATGTCGAGCGCGCCGTCGCGACTGGGCAGCCGCGCGACGATGCGCGGCAGGAACGTCCCGTAGGTCTGCGCGGCGTAACGCGACTCCGTCGACGCGTCGAAGGCGGCCGCGTGATAGGCGCGCTCCAGCGCCTCGCGCGCGGGCGCCGGGCTGGAATAGAGCATGTCGCAGGCCGCGCACTCGACCAGACGCAGGTGCATGTATTCGGGGCGCTTGCGCGACGAGAAGGCGAAGCTGTCGAAGTGGCTCGGATCGAAGTTGGCGGGCGCGACCTCGCGCGCCTCGGCGCTGCCGCAGATCGGGCACGCGCGCGGGAAGAGCTCGGTCGCGAGGGGGCTGGACCAGGGGGGCGTGGTCGGCTCCGCGGTCCCGTCGTTGGCGCGCGTGGGCATCGTCATACCGGCTTCCTCGCTGTTACGGTGAACCCCAGAAAGTCGACCGCGCCCTGCCAGCCCACGGTCAGATTGGCGAGCACCGCCAGCGCCACCGTCATCGGCACGCCCGCGGCGCCGACCGCGCGGCAGAGCCACTCGAACGCGACGTTCGACGGCTGCGGCGACAGCAGCGAGAACACGAACCCCATGCCCTTGTAGCAGGCGACGGTGAGCTGGTTGCCGCGGCCGTAGACGCCGATTTCGACCAGGCCCGCGTCGCGCAGCAGGTGATCCAGCGCCGAGGGTGTCGGCCGCCAGTAGTCGTAGGGGACGAAGTGCCAGCGCGCCGCGAACGGCACCGTGAAGATCGCGCGTCCGCCCGGCTTCAGGCAGCGAAAGAGCTCGGAGAGGAAGACCTTGGAGTCGAGCACGTGCTCCAGGGTCTCCGTGCACAGGATGAAGTCGGCGGTCTCCGATTCGAGCGGCCAGCGGTTGCCCGAGTAGTAGATCGTGTCGGGAGCCTGCACCGCGAAGTGATCGCGGGTGTCGGCGTAGTCGATGCCGATGTACTTCACGCCGTCGCTGAACAGCGGTCGAAACGGCTGCAGGCCGCAGCCGACGTCGACGACGGTGCCGGTCACCGACGGCAGCTCGCGCGCCAGGTCCGCCCAGATGGTGCCGCTCTGCAGGTCGAAGAACCGCAGCAGCCGCGCGCGCAGCGCCGCGACGGCCCCCGCGCGCGCCGCGTAGGTCGGCGGCTTCCAGTGCTCCTCGCGCGACGTGATCAGGTTCACCCGCTCGGCCAACGGTCGGCTCACGACGCCTCCCCGCGCGGGGCGGCATCGCGGATCTCGCCGCCGCGGATGATCGCTCGTCGGATGAAATGCGGCCGTCGCTTGGCCTCTTCGAGGATCTTCGCGACGTATTCACCGACGGTGGCGATGCCGAGCAAGTTGATCGACCCGAAGAACAGCGTCATCAGCAGCACGGTCGTCGCGCCCTTGGGCGCGGCCGCCGGAAACAGCACGCGCAGCACGACCTGCACCACGCCGAGCGCGATGCTCCCAAGAAAGAGCAGCGTCGCGACGAAGCTGAGCATCGACAGCGGTGTGTAGCTGAACGACAGGATCCCCTTCTTGGCCCAGCCCAGGTTCTTGACCAGGCTGTTGGTGGTGCGGCCGAACATGCGCTCGGGGCGCACGTAGTCGACGCCGGTCTGCTTGTAGCCGACCGACGCGCGGATGCCGCGCAGGAACAGGTCGCGCTCGGGATACTGCAGGATCGCCTTCACCGCCTTGACGTCGATGAGCGAGAAGTCGCCGGCGTCGCGCGGGATGCGGATGAACGAGAACGCGTCGAAGAGGCGATAGAACGCCTTGTAGGCGATCTGCATGAACAGCGGCGCCACGCGCTTGACGCGCCGGCCGAAGACGATGTCGTAACCCTCGCGCCACTTGGCGACGAACTGCGGGATGATCTCGGGCGGGTCCTGGAGATCGCCGTCGAGCAGCACGACGGAGTTCTTGCTGGCGATCTCCATGCCGCTGCGAAACGCCGATTGCGACCCGAAGTTGCGCGAGTGCGAGATGCCGATGACGTGCCGGTCGCGCGAGCTGATCTCGCGCACGATCTCCTCGCTGTCGTCGGGGCTGTTGTCGTTGACGAAGATGATCTCGTAGTCGATCTTGAGATCGTCGAACGTCTTCTTCAGGCGCTCGTACATGATCGGGATCGCCTGCCCGTCCTTGTAGCAGGCGATGATCGCCGACACGCTGTGCTTGGCGTCGAGGCCGAACTTCTTCGACGCGCGCTCGTAGCCGTCGCGATCCTCGAGCGATTTGTACCACTCGGTGGTGCGGCGCAGTCCCTCGCGAAAGTCGACGCGCGCCTTCCAGCCCAGCACCTGCGCGGTCTTCTTCTGGTCGGAGTACCAGTCGCGCACGTCCCAGCTGCGGCTCTCCATCGCGGCGTAGGCGGGCTCGCCGCCGAGCGCGTACAGCTCGGCGGCGACCGCCGCGGCTTCACCGATGGTGGTCTTCTTGCCGCTGCCGATGTTGAACGAGTCGCCGTAGCTCGCGGGCTCGAGCTTGAGCGCGGTGTCGATGTACGCCTCGGAGACGTCGTCGACGTAGACGAAATCGCGCGAGATGTCGGCGCTGACCAGCGGCGGGTACTTGCCGGCGAGGCCCATGCGTACCAGGTTGGGGATGAGGCGCGACGAGTCCTCGAGCGGGCCGAACACGGAGAAGAGGCGCAGGTTGGCGCACGGAAACGCCTTCTTCTTGCCGTAAAACTGCAGCAGGTTGGCGCACGCGACTTTCGAGACCGCATAGTCGCTGTTGGGGCGCGGCAGATCGTTTTCGGTCGGCCCGGCCGCGGCGTCGCCGTACTCGGACGAGCTGCCGGAGTGGACGTAGCAAGCGACCGGCATCTTCTGCAGGCGCTGGAGCAGGCGCGCCGTCAGGTTGAAGTTGGTCTCGTAGATGAGCTCGCTGTCGACCTCGAACGAGTAGGCGCCGTAGGCGATGCAGTTGAAGATCGTGCGTGGCTTGACCCGCGCGAGCACCGCATCCAGGTTGGCGTCCACGAGCAAGTCGGCCTGGATGACGTTGTCGTCGGGCAGATCGGCCAGGCGCCACGCCGGAAAGTGAAAGAGCGTGCCGTAGACGTCGCGGCGGGATGCGTACAGCGTGCGCAGGAGGTTGGCCCCGACGAAGCCGCTCGCGCCCAGCACCAGGATCGGTCCCTGCAGGTCGCGCACCTTGGTGGCGACGTCCGCGTTCCCGGCCGGGCTCACGCGGCGCTGCCCCGCGGATCGGCGGCCATGCCGGCGAGGCTGGCGACGATGCTTTCGGGATCGAGCCCCGACTCCTTGCGGTGGAACTTCTGCGATCCGTAGCGCGCCGACGGATAGCCCTGCGCGCAGCGGTGGGTGAAGCGCGGCGGTGCGAGGCCGCGCTTCGCCAGCGCGTAGGCGAGCATCTGCCCTGCGCCTCCCTGCGCCACGTGCTCCTCGATGACGTAGAGGTGGGCGCTGCGGCGCAGGTCGGCGAGGAAGGCCTCCGGAGGTGCGGTTTCAACGATCGGCAGCTCCGTGACGACCCAGACGGCCGGGCGGGTGGCCTCGGGCCGGGTCATGAGCGCATCGATGATGCCGCCGGCCAGCGGTCCGACGATGACCATGGTCGGCCCGCCACCGGCCAGCACGCGCCTCCAGGGCGCGTAGGGCGGGAGCGCCAGGGTCTTGGGTTTCTCGTCGCGGCCGAGGCGGAGGTAAGCGGGGCCGCTGCCGGCGGAGATGCGCGCCACGGCCGCGCCGACGTCCTCGGCGAACGCCGGCACGTAGGCCGTCAGGTGAGCGAGCGCGGTGAGCGCGCCGTAGTCCTCGAGCGCGTGGTGGGTCGCGCCCATGACGCCGTAAGCGTAGCCGCCGCCGTTGCCGACCAGCGCCACCGGCAACCCGTGCAGGCAGACGTCGTTGCGGATCTGCTCGAAGGGCCGCGCGTACAGAAACGGCGCGATGCTGTAGACCCAGGGCCGCAGGCCGCCGCGCGCGAGGCCGGCCGCCACCGTGACCATGTTCTGCTCGGCGACGCCGGCGTTGATGAAGCGCGCGCCGGCCGCTTCGCGCACCGGCTCCAGCGCCATGAAGCCGAGGTCGCCGGTCAGGAACACGAAGTCGGGACGCGCGCAGAGGTCGGTCAGAGCCGTCGACAGGATCGTCCTCATCGCTTCGAGAGCTCCGCGACCGCGTTTTGATACTGTTCGGCGCTGAGCGGCAGGTAGTGCCACTCCATGCGGTGCTCCATGAACGACACGCCGTGCCCCTTGACCGTGCGCGCGACGATCGCCGTCGGACGCTCTCGGTCGGCGGCGCCGGCGGCGAGCGCGCGTTCGATGGCGGCCGGATCGTGGCCGTCGATCTCGTGGACATCGATGTGAAAGCCGCGCAGCTTGTCGGCGAGCGAATCCAGATCCGCGACCTCGGTGGTCGTGCCAAAACCCTGTAGCCCGTTGAGGTCGACCAGGATCGTCAGGCCGCCCAGGCGCTGGTGCGCGGCGAAGGTCAGCGCCTCCCAGCACGAGCCCTCGTTCCACTCGCCGTCGGACATCAGGCAAAAGACGCGCCCCGGCTCGCCCTTGAGCCGCTTGGCGAGCGCGAGGCCGGCCGCCAGCCCCAGCCCGTGTCCCAGGCTGCCGGTGGCGAACAGCAGGCCCGGGATCCCCTCGACCGGCGGATGGCCCGCCAGCTTGGTGTCGTCCTGGTGAAACGTCGCCAGGTCGGCGTCGCTCAGCAGCCCGCGCGACCAGAGCGTCGCGTAGAGCGCGCCCGCGGCGTGCCCCTTGGACAGCACGAATCGGTCGTCAGGCCCGAGCACGCGATGGTGCAACGTCACCAGGAGGTCGAGGCAGGACAGGTTGCCGCCGATGTGACCGACCCGGCTTTCGTAGTGCATCTGGAGCAGGCGCAGGCCCGCCTTCCGCACGATCTCCTTCACAGATTCGCTCATTTTGTCCTCGCCGCCCCAGCTCGGTTCCGGGTTGGCCCCGGAGCCGTCCGCCGACGAGCCGGGGAAGACTACACCATGTCCCGGGCGGGTTTAGCGTGATTTCGAGCGTCGTGCGACTCGTCCGCGGTCCGCGGGGTCCGTCAGCGCCGCCGCGCCAGCACGATGAAGTTCAGGGTCTCGTCCGGCTCGGGCAGGATCGGGTCCAGCGCGCGCGCCGCCGCCGCGATCGCGACCATCGACGCGCCCACGAACGGCAGCGTCCACAGGCGCGGGCGTGGCGTCTCGGCTGCCTCGTGGCCGAGCTTGCCCAGCTGCTGGGCCAGCCCGCCGATGCGGCCGACGCGGAACGCGAGGTACGAGTTCAGCTTGTGCCCGATGACGCTCCACAGGCTGCCCTGCGCGCGAATCTCGCTGACCGTCAGGCCCGCCTCCTCGCACAGGTGACGCAGGCCGTGCGAGCTGTACCGGAAGTAGTCGTGCGGCTGCTCGTGGAGCCGGAACTGAAACGGCGCCAGCAAGATCAGCAGCCCGCCCGGCTTGAGCACGCGCGACATCTCGGCGACGAGCGCGCGCGGCCGGGGCGTGTGCTCGAGGACCTGGACGTTGAGCACGGTGTCGAAGCTGGCGTCGGGGAACGGCAGCCGCTGGCCGTCGTAGGTGAGATCGGGGCGCGTCCCCTGCCCGCCCGCCGCGGTCGCGTTGAACGTCTCCTCGTGCTCGATGCCCACGTACTCGGTGACGTAGGGGGTGAAGAATGCCTCGAACGGCTTGTTGCCGCAGCCGACGTCGAGGAGCCGGCCGCTCGCCTGCGGCGCGACGTCGCGCAGCGAAGCGACGATGAGCGACAGCTGGATGTCGACCCAGTCGGAGGCGGTGCGCGCCCACCGGCGCACCGCGGGCAATCCCATGACGGCCCCGAGATCGATCATGGTCGCGCGGCCGCGCCCGCCGATGGAGCCGCGCCCGCCTCGTCGCCCTTCGTGCAGGCGGCGAAGGTGTTGAGGCCGAGCTTGTGCGTGAAGCACTGGATGCGGCTCGGCATGAAGCCGGCCTGCACCAGCAGCGGCCAGAGGTCGCGGACGTCGTAGTACATCTTGTGATCCTCCATCTCGCTCTTGGGGCTGAAGCCGAGCTTGAACGCCGACAGCTCCAGGTAGCGCTTGCCCCGCCACGACGGGACGTTGATGAGGCACACGCCGCCCGGTGCGAGCAGGCGGTGGATCTGCCGCAGCGTCCCCAGCGGATCCCACACGTGCTCGATCACAGAGATCGCCATGACCACGTCGAGGCTGCCGTCCGCGAGCGGCGCCAGCGCCGCGGGCAAGGCCCCCTCGACGGCGCGGACGCCCGGGTGACGCTTGAGATCATCGGCGAGCGCCACGTCGACCAGCGTCACCGCCGCGGCCTCTGCGAGGATCGTGCGCGCGAACGACGCGTGAAAGCCGCAGCCGACGTCGGCGACGCGCTTGCCCGCGAACGACCGCACCCAGCGGCGAATCTGCAGCGCCGACAGCCAGACGCCGAAGCGATCGGTCAGCGACGGGTCGTAGCCCTGCGCGAACGCTTCGGTGCGCGTGGTCCGTGACGTGCCGACCGGCGTCTTGTCCATGCGTCGCGCGCGCCGCCGTCAGCGCCGCCGCACCGCGACCGCGGTCGAATGCAGCAGCAGCGTGAAGGTGAAGGTCATGAACCCGAGGATCATGAGCAAGAGGCCCGTCACGCCGAGGTGGTTGGTCGGCGACACGTCGGGCAAGCGGTAGCCGTGGCGCAGGTAGCTGACGGCGAGCAGCGTGGTCAGCGCGACGCCACCCCCGAACAGCGCCGCCGCGATCCCGACGGTGCGCGTGTAGGGGAAGCGGGAGAACCAGCGCTTGGTGACCTCGCCCGAATAGTCGAAGAACACCTGCGTCAGGATCCCCATGAAGACGCACTGCAGGCCGAGGATCGACAGCGACACGCCCAGCCACATCCAGTGCAGCGAGAAGGTGATCGGCCCGACCGTCACCGTGCCGAACGACAGCGGCAGCGTGAGCAGCAGACCCAGCACGAGCACGATCAGGCCGGGCTTGTAGAGGAAGAAGTCCGCGCCGTAGACGAACATCGCGCGCAGGTTGATCCAGGCCGCCTGCCAGGGAGAAAACCAGCCCGAGCGCTTGTGGTGGCTGAGGCGCCCTTCGCGGTCCTTGAGGAAGCGGATCGGCACCTCCTCGGTGCGCAGCGCCATGTGCACCGACTTCAGCACCATCTCCGATGCGTACTCCCAGCTCTGCGAGCGCAGGTCCATGCGCGCGAGCGCGTCACGGGTGATGCCGCGCATGCCGCAGTGGATGTCGGAGAAGCGGCTGGAGAAGATCACGTTGAGGATGAACGTGGTGACCGGCGTGCCGAGGTAGCGGTGGAGCGGCGGCATCGACCCCGGCTCGATGTAGCCGCGGAAGCGAGAGCCCATGATGAACTCGGCGCCGCCGCGGAACTTCTCGACGAACGGCCCGAGCTCGCGGAAGTCGTAGGTGCAGTCGCAGTCGCCCATCAGGACGTACTTGCCGCGGATGAACGGCAGCGCGTCCAGGTAGGCGCGGCCGAGCCCGCGCTTCGGCGTCTTCAGCACGCGTGCGCCGCCGGCCAGCGCCAGCTCGGCGGTGCGATCCTTCGAGCTGTCGACGATCAGGATCTCGCCGCGCACGCCGGCCTTCCGCATGCCCTCCTGGCACCAGGCGATGAAGTCGGAGATCGTGAGCTCCTCGTTCAGCGCCGGGATCACGATCGAGAACTCCGGGTCGGCGACGTCGTCGGCGGGAATCAGGAGGTCGATCTCGGGGTCGGAGGCGCGCGCCGCGGCGACCATCGCGGCCGCGCTCGACGTGGGCGGGGGCGCTGCGCTCACGGTCGTTGGGGCTGCGCTGATATCCCTCACCTTGGCCTCACGTTCGCCTCACCTTGGCCTCACGTTCGCCGTCACGTCCACCTCACATGCGACCTTGGCGCAGATCGGGGATCATCGCCAGGATCGATTGGCGCAGCGCCTCGCGCGTCGACAGGCGGCAGCGCCAGCCGATGCTCTGGATGCGCCGGGTGTCGAGGCGGACGATCGGCACGTCGCCCTTCCAACCGCGGTCGCCGCCCGTGAAGTCGAACCGTACGGCGCCCGCGCGCAGGCCGACGCATTCGACCGCCAGCTCGGCGATCTCGGCGACGGTGATGTAGTCGCCGGTGGCGACGTTGTAGGCGCGAAACGGCGCCGGCGTGGCCTCGTGCGCCGCCAGCACGGCGCGCACGACGTCGGTGACGTGGATGTACGACTTGCTCTGGCTGCCGTCGCCCAGGATGCGCAGCGCGGTCGAGTCGGCGAGCAAGCGGCGCGCGAAGTCGAAGCCGACGCCGTGGGTCTGGCGCGGACCGACGACGTTGCCGAAGCGAAAGCCGCAGCCCGACAGGCCGAACATGAACGCGTAGCTCGAGATCAGCGCCTCGCCCGCGAGCTTGCTCGCGCCGTAGGTCGACACCGGCAGCAGCGCGCCCTGGTCCTCCGTCGCCTCGATGGTGCCGAGGTCGCCGTAGACGCCGCTACCCGAGGCGTACAGGATGCGCTTGGCGCTCGTGGTGCGCATCGCCTCGACGACGCTGTGGGTCAGCGCCGTGCCTTGCCAGAAGTCGATGTCGGGCTCGGTGGCGGCGCGCGCGATATCGGGGTTCGACGCCAGGTGGATCACCACGTCGTGGCCCTCCATGGCGGCGCGCAGCGCGTCCAGCTTCTCGACGTCGCCGCGCACCACGCGCAGGCGCGGGTCTCCGGCGTGGTGGGCGTAGTGCC
>Ga0265342_10000946_pt1 | contig 28884 bp, 19 predicted proteins | sample 4CB327metaG_FD_203125 | JGI IMG/M metagenome (GOLD analysis project Ga0265342, IMG submission 203125) | Rhizosphere microbial communities from Carex aquatilis grown in University of Washington, Seatle, WA, United States - 4-CB3-27 metaG | ecosystem: Host-associated > Plants > Roots >... | reverse complement strand
CGAAGACCCGAGATAGGAGGACCCGTCCCATGGCACACAATCTCAAACCGAGACCGCATTTCGACACCAAGGCCGAGAAGAAGCTCCAGGCCGCGATCTTCACGGCCGACGAAAACGAGGGGGGTGGTAAGAAGCGACCGGACTTCTCGTACGTGCCGGACCAGCCGCTGCACTGGTGGTACAGCTTCGACGGCGGCACCAACTGGAGAGCGATTCCCCAGGGGGCGCTCGTCGAGCTCGACGGCAACCTGCGCATGGTCAAGGTCCTCGTCGAGCAGCTGGAGCCGCAGGGCCACCAGGGCTCGGTGACGATCGCGGTCACCGAGGACGCCGACACGCGGCCCACCGTCGAGGAGGTGGTGGTCTTCCAGGCCGCCTTCCTGCCGCCCGCGGTGCCGTTCCACCTCGAGGGCGGCGATGCGCGCGGCAGCAGCGAGCCCCCGCGCTCGGTCGACGTCAGCCTCAATCGCTCGCGCGTGCCCAACACGCGCGACGAGATCCTCTGGATCGTCATTCGAAACTGCTCGAACGCGCTCAGCTTCTCCGCCTACCAAGACTTCATGGACGGCGTGTTCTCGAACCCGCGCTTCGGTCAGGCTGCGGGGCATGACCGCAAGCGGACGCTCGAGAACTTCGACATGCCGATCGACACGTTCGTGTTCAACAGCGTCGACACCGATCGCGTGCTCAAGGCGGCGACCGAGCTGTTCGTGACGACCCGCTGCGGGGTGCTCCGGACCGAGACGCTGCGGCCGAACACCCACGAGGAGGAGGAGCGCTTCGGCCACCGCCTGCCGGCGCTCTTCGAGCATATGTGGCACCACTATCTCGAGCCGCTCGGCGGCATCGACGGCCGGCACGCGCGCATCCTGCCCTACCTGGATCTGATCCGGCGCAAGCTGGGCGACATCGCGACCGTGCGGCCGGCGCTGGCCGGGACCGTCGATCAGCAGGCGGCGCTGATCCAGGAGAAGCTGATGCACCCGGTGCTGCTCGAGCTCATCTGGTCGTACTGGATGGAGGAAGGGATGCTGGTGCAGTCGTTCAACAGCATCACGCGCCGGTTCCAGAACCTGCGCACCAACGGCGAGCGCGATCCGCTGGCCCAGCTCGAGCTGGATCCGCTGCGCCCGGCGAGCAACCTGATCTGGGGCTGGGTGCAGGACGAGACGAACCGGCTCAGCGTCCTGCGCCGCGCGCACGAGTACGAGCACCAGTACGGCTTCACACTGCACGGCAAGGCGCTCGCCGATCTGCGGGTCGCCGAGCGGCGCTCGAAGTTCCTCGAGGCGTTCCACAACCTGCTCTGGCGCTGCACGCAGTTCTATTCCCAGGACGACCAGACCACGGTCATCGCCGACGCGTTCCCGGTGCTGAACGCGCTGAAAGAGACGCACTACCTGCTGGCGCAGGGCGCGTCGAACCAGTTCGGCAACCTGCCGTCGCAGGCGCGGCAGGAGATGATGATGCAGCAGTGGATCCTCTCGCGCCCCGAGGTGCGTGAGTTCCTCGGCTCGCGCGTCATGGTGCCGTACCCCGAGCCGTGGATGGATCGCGTCGACTCGGTGAAGACGCTCAAGGGCTGGACCGACACCAGCGTCGTGCACTTCCGCGACCTGGCGACGTTCGGCGAGCAGGTCCTGCTCTCGGTGCGCTGGGGCGCCTGGAGCACGATCAACGACCCGGCGAGCGCGGCCAACTGGGCGCGCTACTGGCGCGCGGAGATCCAGGGCTACATCCACGCGTACCGCGTCGCCACCAGCGTCGACCTCACAACCGACATCACCGACTCGCGCTCGGCGGAGACGCGGTTCCTGCCGCCGTCGGTGCACCTGCGCAACCGCCTGCTCACCCAGGCACAGGCGCGGTGAATCAGCGACGACCAGGCCCGGCGCCGGTGGCGGACTTCACGTCCGCGCTGGTGCTGGGCCTGGCCCACCCCAGCGGAACGCTGTCATGGAAATCGCTTTCGACAGGAACCCCGGCGGCGCTGCGCCCGTCGCCGACCGCGCGGCGGGTGGCGCGCGCGTTCGCGGCGCTGGTCGGCTGCGAGCGAGCGGTGGCGATGACGTCGACGCTGCACGCGTTCTCGGATCTCTTCGGATGCACCTGGCGGCCGCCGGCAGCGATCTTGTACGACGAGGCGGTCTATCCGATCGCGAGCTGGGGCATGGAGCGCGCCCTGCGGCGTGGCGCGCGGCCGCGGGCGTTCCGGCACCTCGATCCCGAGTCGCTGCGGCGGGCGCTCGAACGCACGCAGCCGCATCGGGCGCCACCGTGGGTGGTCACCGACGGCCTCTGCGCGGGCTGCGGGCGGGCGGCGCCGCTCGACGAGTATGCGGCGCTGGCGCGCCGGTTCGGAGGGATCGTGCTCGTCGATGACGCACAGGCGATCGGGCTCTACGGCCGCGGCGCCGGTGCGCCTGCGCCCTACGGCCACGGCGGCGGCGGTTCGCTCGCGCGGCTCGGCATCGAGCGCGATCCGGGGATGGTCGCCGTCGCGTCGCTGGCCAAGGCGTTCGGCGCGCCGCTGGCGCTGGTGGCCGGGCCGCGGGACTTTATCGATGCCTTCACCGCCGACAGCGAGACGCTGGTCCACTGCAGCCCGCCCGCCGAACCGGTGCTGGTGGCCGCGCGGCGCGCGCTTTCGCTCGAGGGCGCGGCGGCCGCCGCGCGTCGCGCGCGTCTCGGCGATCGCGTGCGACGCTTGCGCGCAGCGCTGCGGGCGCGCGGATTCGTCGTGCGCGGCGGATCGTTTCCCATGCAACGCGTCCCTCTTCCCGACGTGGCGACAGCGCGCGCGCTGCACGCAGGGCTGGCGCGCCGGGGTGTGCACGCGGTGGTGCGGCGCGCGCGCTGCAACGGCGAGCTGTCGCTGACCTTCGTCGTCACCGCCGCGCACGAGGACGCCCACATCGCGGCCGCCGTCGATGCGCTGTCCGAGGCGGCGCGCGCGCTCCCAGATTTTTCAACCCCTGCCGAATCGGCTTCGTCTTTTGTTTCGTCGTTTCATCCGTCCAACCTGGAGGCCCGACCATGATTCTTCGATCTGCATTTGCTCCCCGCGCGGTCTTCCGCGGGCCCGTGGGCTTTCGGCCCCGGGTCTTCGGCGGGCCGCGCCCCTTTGGAACCTTTGGTGTGCGGCGCGGCTTCTTCGGGGGCCCGCGGCGCGTCTTCGGCGGCCCGCGCCTGGCGTCGTGGGTCCACCATCCCGGTATCGGTGGCTGGCGCGGCGGCTGGCGCGGCGGTTTGCGCACCGCCTGGCGCGGCGGCTACCGTCCGGGCTTCTGGGGCGCGCGCGGCGCCTACGGCACTCGTCTGGCGCCCTGGGCCCGTGGCGGCTATCCCTCCGGCTACCGCGCTGGATACCGGTTGGGGGCGCCCTGGTACTCGGGAGCGCGGCGGCGTCCCTGGGTCTTCGGCAACACGATGCCGTCTTGGTTGTGGCGCTTCCTGCCTGCGCCGCCGCCGGTCGACGCGGCGCCGCCGCCGGTGATCGCGCCGCCGCTGCCTCCGTTCTTCCCGCCGCCGCCCCCCGGTATCGTTGCGGCGCCCCCGGCTGATGGGCCGCCACCGGCACCGGACGCGCCGCCGCCCGACGCTGGCGCCGCGCCCGACGCTGGAGGGGCTCCGCCCGACGGAGGTGCGCCACCGTCCGATGCCGGAGGTCCGCCCGCTGCGGCGGCCGGGGGTGACGCGGGCGCGGGCGGTCCGCCCGACGGAGGCGCGCCCCCCGCGGGCGAGCTCCCCGACAACATCAGGGCCGATGGCAGGCACGTCCAGATCCGCTGGGACCGCCGCCCGCGCGGTCTGCACGAGGACCCACCGTCGGGTGGCGGCGTCTACGTGGTGTTCCGCGACGGCCGACCCGAGGCGATTCACCTGACCGACGATTTTCGCGGTCACCTCTCCCGCCGTTTTCGCGACGGCGACGCCGAATTCGAGGGCGAAGGCCAGGGCGAGTTTTGGCGTGGCCGCATGCGACGGGGCTTTGGCCGGCGTCGTCGCTGGGCGCGCTTCGGCCGCGTCGGTGGCATGCGGCGCTTCGGACGCTTCGGGCGCATCCGCCTGCTACGCCAACTGCGCCAGCAGATGCAGCCGCAGGACCAGGGCGACGATGGCGGGTCCGACGACGGCGGCGGCGACGATCAGAACGCCGGAGGTTGAGCCCGGGCGTGACGGCGGACGCGCGGCGTTTCTTCAACGAGTCACCCTCTCCCGCGGTCCGCCGCGGGAGAGGGCCGGGGTGAGGGCAGGCCTTGCGAGCGGGCGACGCCCGCGGCAGGCCTTGCGAGCGGGCGACGCCCGCGGCAGGCCTTGCGAGCGGGCGACGTTCTCCGAGGAGCACAAATGATCATTGATTGTCACTGTCACGCTGGCGAGGGCGACGGCTTCACTGGTCCCTGGGACACGAGCGCGCCAATCGACAAGTACCTGGTACGAGCGCGGCGCGCCGGGATCGATCGCACTGTCGTGTTCTCGGCGTTTCACTCCGACTACGCTGCTGCCAACCGCCGGGTCGCCGAGGTCGTTGCCGCGCATCTCGATCGATTGATCGGCTTCGCGTTCGTCAACGCGCGCCAGGACCAGGGTCAGGTGATGGCGCTGATGGAGACCGCGGTGTGCCGCTACGGTTTCCGCGGCATCAAGGTTCACCAGCACGACGGCCGCATCACGCGTGAGGTGTGCGAGGCCGCGCGCCGTTTCCGGCTGCCGATCCTCTACGACGTGATGGGCGAGACCACGACCGTCGATCTCGTCGCCGGTGCCTATCCCGACGTGTCGTTCATCGTTCCGCACCTCGGCAGCTTCGGCGACGACTACCGTGCGCAGGTGGCGACGATCGATCTGCTGGTGCGCTTCCCCAACGTCTACGCCGACACGTCGGGCGTGCGGCGCTTTGATCTGCTCGAGCAGGCGGTCCGGCGCGCGGGCGCCTCCAAGATCCTGTTCGGCACCGACGGCCCCTGGCTGCACCCGGCCGTCGAGATCGCGAAGATTCACGCTCTCCGCTTGCGCCCCGAGGCGGCGAGCAAAGTGCTGGCCGGCAACATCCTGCGCTTGCTCGGCCCGGAGCGCGCGGTCGCGACGAAGCCGGCAACGACGTTAGAGCACGGCCACGCGTGATCCGATCCCCTCCCCCTGTCCGCAGGGGGTGGGTTAGGGAGAGGGCAGACCTTGCGAGCCGCGGCGCTCGCCTAGTCCGCCCTTTGCGCGCGGCGCATCTGCAGCGCCCGGTCGGTGACGCCCAGACGTTTCGCTGCTCGCTGCAGATTCCCGTTCTCGCTGGCCAGCGCGAGGCGGATCGCGGTTTCGGTCGCCTGACGCGCGATCTCGCGCAGGTTGCAACCGCTCTGCAACGCCTGAACGATGGCGTCGTCGAACGCTACCAGGCTCGTCGACATTCCGTTCGTATCGGAGTGAGCGTCGTGAGCCTCCGAGAGGTCGGCCACGCTCGCCTGCACCGGCGGCGTCGGCTTCGGCGCGGGCGCCGCGGTGTCGGCCAGCGACGCCCACTCGTCCTCGGGCACGTCACCGGGGGTGATGCGACCGGGCCCGACGTGACGGTCGCCGATCCGCTCGACCAGCTGGCGGAGCTCGCGCACGTTGCCGGGGTAGGAACGGCCGGTGAGGAAACGCGCGACCGCCCGATCGAACCCGGGGCAGGACGATCCGGCTTTGCCAGCGTGCAAGAAATGCTCCGCCAGCGGAAGAATGTCCTCGCCGCGCGCGAGCAGCGGGGGCAGATGACAGATGCGGCTGGCGATGCGGTGGTAGAAGTCGGCGCGAAATCGTCCCGCGGCGACGTCCTGGCGCAGATCGCGGTGCGTGGCACAGATGAGGCGGAAGTTGGTTCGCTGCCAGGCGTTCGAGCCTACGCGTTTGTAGGTGTGTTCCTGCACGACGCGTAGAAGTTGAGCTTGCAACGTGAGCGGTAGCTCACCGACCTCGTCGAGAAAGAGCGTGCCGCCGTCGGCGAGCGCGAACGCGCCGTCGCGCGCCGCCGCCGCGCCCGTGAACGCGCCGCGCTCGTGGCCGAAGAATTCGCTGCCCGAGAGCTCGGGCACGACCGTCGTGCAGTCGAGCACGACCAGATCGCGTCGGTCGGGCCGCGGATCGAGCGCGTGCACCAGCCGCGCCAGCAGCTCCTTGCCGGTCCCGCTCTCGCCCAGCAGGAGCACGGGCCCGTCGGAGAACGCCGACAGCTCGACAATCTGTCGTAGGCAAGCCAACCAAACCGGGCTCGTACCGATCAGATGGTTGCGCACGGTTGGCGTCTCGATGAGCGAGTCGATGCGCCCCCAGCGCTCGAGGCGTGCCGCCACTTGCGCGATCGGATCGTCGACGTCGTCCCACGCAAAGGCATCGGAGGCTCCGCGGCGCAGCAGGCTCCAGACTCCGTTGTCGCCGAGCGCGCGCCGGCTCGCGGCGACAGCGAGGGTGCGATCGCGCCCGGCGCGGCTGGTCTCATCGACGGCATTCAGTACCTGCGGTGACAGTTCGTCGAAGAGGAGCAGCGTCGCGGGGCGTGCCGAAGCCGGTGCTGGATGCGCACCGTCGGCGGCGAGCAGACCGTGCGCGCGCAGCCCCGCGTTGACCCGGGGTAACCACCCGCCGGGATCGTCGCAGATCAGCCGCAACCGCAAGCCAAGCTCCATGCGTTTTTCGTCTACTTCGAAGAGAGCCTCTCCGCGCAGCATCGGCACCGTTCGACGGTGGGGGGCCCCGTGCGTCCTGAACGGCGCTCGTCGTCGCAAATTCCCAGCGCGCTCATTTATTACGCGCGTGCTGCAAACAGCGCAATGACGATCGTCGCCGAAGTGAGCTTCGCCGCGCGCGGGTTGCCGCTGGCACCGACGAAGAGAGTTTCGGGGGCGCCCGCGACGCGCGCGGCGATCGCGCCGGCACACTTCTGGCAAAAGTGGCGGCGCATGGCCGCCCCCAACTCGGAAACTTTTCGTTGGTCAAATGACGAATCATCGGCACCGTCGACGGAGGCCGCGCAGATCCGAGGTCAGATCGCGGCCGGCCTCGTCGACGAGAACGCGCTCACCGACGGCGTATTCTTTGCGCGCCACCCCCGCCGCCAGCATCGGCCTATCGCCGCGCGCGAGCGGCGCCTGGCCGCCGAATGGTTAAGGATCCGCGATCGCCTGGTTCGTCCGGCGCTCGCGGCGTCGCGTACCGGCACGGGCGCGCCTACTCCCACGCCTACGAGTGACCCCGGCGTGGCGCTCGGCACGCTGATCTGCCAGGTCCCCGGCCGGAAGCCGTTTCAATATCGCTTCACTGCCGATGATCTCGTGACCACTGCACGATTCCTCGTCGGTGAGGCCGGCGGCCGCGACAACGCCGAGAATCGCGGCACGCTGTGGGCGATGCTCAACCGTTACGCGTTCTTTCGCAATCAGGTGCCGGGGTGGGGCAGCTTTGGCGGATTCCTGGCGCAGTACTCGCAAACATTGCAGCCCTATCTGCGTCACTGGGCGTCGGCGAAGGACTTTGTCGCAAAGTGCAATTCGACGTTCGACAATCCCGGCTGTCAGTTCAAACCGACGCGGTCCGAGACCTACCCCGGCACCCAGGTACCGATGGGCCAGCTGAAGAACTTTCTCGCGTTGCAGGCCACGCCCTGGGCGCGCCTGCCCGAGGCGGCCCGTCGGCTGGCATTGCAGACGTTCACCGGCCAGATCCCCAATCCGGTGGGCAATGCCACAGAGGTCGCAGACACCAAGGTCTACTACCAGCGCGCCAACGGACGCGCGCCGACGCGTGCGGAGTGGGAGGACTACACGCGCCGCTTCGCTGCGGGCAAGAACTGGGACTGGCGACCCCAGCAGGTGCCTTACGATCAATTCGGTCACAACGCGCTCTTCGTCACGACGCAGGCCCGCAGCTTCCCGGAGGGGGCAACGCGGATCGTTGCACCGTCGGCGGCGCCCGTGCCCGCGCCTACGCCTTCGCCGGCACCTGTGCCGTCGCCTCCGCCGTCGCCTCCGTCGACGCAACCGCCGCGCGTCACCGGTCCCTACGACGGGAAGACACCCGCGCCCGGCACGACCGAAACGCGGCGCTCGTTCCCGACCAACCCGCCGCTGCACAGCGAGCCCGGCCAGCGCAGCCCCACGCTGTACGACAATGTGATCAATCAATTCGCCGCCGGCAACAACCCACGCTATGCGCATCAGAACGGCAGCACCTACTGCAACATCTTCGCCTGGGACGTGACGCGCGCGATGGGCGCGGAGATCCCGCACTGGGTCGATGCCAGCGGGAATCCGACCGTGCTCAAAGGCAACGAGCTCAACGCCAACGCCGTCAACGAGTGGCTGCACCAGCACGGTGCCCGCTTCGGGTGGCGGAAGACCACGCTGTCCGATGCCGTCGACCAGGCCAACCAGGGCTGTCCCGTCGTCGCGTCGTGGAACAACGGCGGCGGCATCGGCCACATCGCGGTGATTCGTCCCGGCATCGCCACCGCCGCCGAAGGCCCGTGGATGGCGCAGGCCGGCGCCACCAACGCCAACTACATCCGGATGTACAAGGTCTGGAAGAAGTCCGCGAACGTGGAGCCGTGGGTTCACGCGTGAATCAGTGAAAATCATGCGAGATGTCGACGCTGCGCACGGCGCCGTCGCCGGCGGTCAGCACCTCGAAGCGGTCGGCCTTCAGTGACACCACGCCTTGCTGGTTCTGCACGACGCCCTCGATGATCATCGCGTTGGCGCTGATCAGCATCGGGCGGTGCCGCTGAAAGCGTTGCGGCGTGATGATCGCGTTGGCGAAGCCGGTCTCGTCCTCGAGCGTGATGAAGACGAAGCCCTTGGCGGTGCCGGGGCGCTGGCGCACGATCACCACGCCGCCGACGCGCGCGCGGCGGCCGTCGGTGACGCGCGCTAGATCGCACGCGCGCAGCACGCCGCGCCGATCGAGCTCGGCGCGCGCCAGCGTCATCGGGTGGGGACCGGTCGACACGCCGGTGCCACGGAAGTCGGCGATGGTCTCCTCGCCCTCGGTCATCTCGGGCAGCGGCGCTTTCGTCGCCGGCGCGACGGCCTCGGCGCGGCGGAAGAGGGCACCTGAACGGCCCTGCGCCTCGACCTGCCACAGCGCCTGGCGACGCGTCTGCGTGCGCGGGTCGAGGGCGGCGAGCGCGCCGATCTCGGCCAGCGTCACCATCTCGGCGGCGCCCGGCATCACGCGCGTCTGGAAGTCGACCAGCGACGCGAACGGATGGCGCGCGCGTTCGGCCTCGATGCGGCGCCCGACTTCTTCGTGCAGCCCCGACACGTAATTGAGGCCGAGGCGGATCGCGAACGCATCGCCGGGTGCCGGCTCGAGATCGCACAGCCAGCCCGAGCGCGTGACGTCGACCGGCCGGGTCTCGACGCCGTGGCGCGCGGCGTCGGTGACCAGCGTCGCCGGGTGATAGAAGCCCATCGGATAGTTGTTGAGCAGCGCGCACGCGAACGCCGCCGGATGGTGCGCTTTCAAATATGCCGACGCGTAGGCGAGCAGCGCGAACGACGCCGCGTGCGATTCGGGGAAGCCGTAGAGCGCGAACGACTTGATCCCTTGCACGATCTCTTCCTGCGCCGGTCCGACGATGCCGTTGCGGACCATGCCGGCGCGCAGATCCGTCTCGATGTCGTTCATGCGCTGGATCGACCGCTTGAAGCCCATCGCGCGCCGCAGCTCTTCCGCCTGGCCGCCCGAGAACCCGGCCGCGACCATGGCGATGCGGATCAGCTGCTCCTGAAACAGCGGCACGCCCAGCGTGCGTTTCAGGATCGGCTCGAGCGACGGGTGCGGGTAGGTGACGTCCTCGATCCCCGCGCGCCGCAGGAGATAGGGGTTCAGCATCTTGCCGACGATCGGTCCGGGGCGAATGATCGCGACCTCGACGACCAGATCGTAGAAACGCTCGGGCCGCATGCGCGGCAGCGTCGCCATCTGCGCGCGCGATTCGACCTGGAACACGCCGACGGTGTCGGCGGCGCGCAACATCTGATAGGTCAGCGGGTCGTCGGGCGGCAGGCGACCGTAGTCGACGTCGACGCCTTCGTGGCGCTGGATCAGCGGCACCGCCTCTTCCAGCACCGCCATCATCCCGAGACCCAGCAGATCGACCTTCACGATGCCGAGATCGGCGCAGTCGTCCTTGTCCCACTGGACAATCACCCGCCCCGGCATGCTCGCCGGCTCGAGCGGCACGACCTCGTCGAGATGATTCGCCGCGATCACCATGCCGCCCGAGTGCTGGCCCAGGTGGCGCGGCAGGTTGAGCAGTGACGTCGCGATCTCGGCCAGGAGCTGCGTGCGGCGGTCGGTCGCGGGGAAGCCAGCCTCGGCGATGAAGGTCGCGAGCGGCGTGCCGTCATCCATGATCCAGCCGGGCAGGTGCTTGGAGATACGCGCGAGCTGCTCCTCGGAGAAGCCGAGCGCGCGGCCGGTGTCGCGCACCGCCATGCGCGGGCGATAGGTGATCACGTTCGCGGTCATGGCGGCGCCGCGTGCGCCGTACTTGGCGTAGACGTGCTGGATCACCTGCTCGCGGCGATCGCCCGACGGCAGATCGAGATCGATGTCGGGCATGCGGTCGGCGACGTTGCTGGCGCTCTGCACGCGCTCCTCTGAGAGAAAGCGCTCGAAGAGCAGGTCCATCGCCACCGGATCGACCGCGGTGATGCCGAGGACGTAGCAGGTGGCGGAGTTCGCCGCCGAGCCGCGCCCCTGAATCATGATGCCGCTTTGGCGCGCGTACTCGACGATGTCCCAGACCACCAGGAAGTAGCCGGCGAGATCGAGCTTGCCGATGATCGCCAGCTCGCGCGCGATCTGCTTTCGGACCTGGGGCAAGAGGCGTGCGGCACGCGGATCGCCGGCGGAGTAGCGGCGCCCGACGCCGAGCCAGGTCATCTTCTCGAGGTAGCTCTGCTGCGTTTCATCGGGCGGTACGGGATAACTGGGGAAGGTGTAGCCGAGGTCGGCGAGCGTGAACGCGCAGCGCTCGGCGATGGCGCGCGACGCGCGCAACGCCGCCGGGCGATCGGCGAACAGTGCCGCCATCTCCGCGGACGACTTCAACCAGCGCTCGCCGTTGGGCGGCAGTCGGCGGCCGATCTCGTCGACGGTGGCGCGGGCGCGCGCGCAGGTAAGCACGTCGTAGACCCGCTCCTGCGCCGGCGTGGCGTAGCGGACGTCGTTGGTGGCGACGACGCCGATCCGATGCGCGGCCGCCTGCGCCTCGGCCGCGCGCGCGCGGTGCGCCTCGGCTGCCTCCAGGTGGCGCTGCGTCTCGAGGAAGATGTTGCGAGTACCGAACACATCGATCAGCGCCGGTAGATCCGCGCGCGGCGCCGCGCCCGCGAGCGCGATCAGCCCGGTCGCGTGCTCGGCGAGCAGCGCGGGCGTGGCCGCCGGAACGTCGTCCTTGGCGATGCCTTCCTTCATGCGCGTCACCAGGCGGCAGAGATTGCGGTAGCCGGCGCGATCCTCGACCAGCAGGAGCAGCGGCGGCGCACCGTCGAGCGTGACCTCGGCGCCGACGATCGGCCGCACGCCGGCCTGCTTCGCGGCGGCGAAGAAACGCGGCGCGCCCGAGAGCCCGTTGCGATCGGCGAGCGCGAGCGCACCGTATTGCTGGCGCGCCGCTGCCGCGACCAGATCCTCCGGCAGCGACGCCCCGTCGAGGAAGCTGAACGCCGACCGGCAGCGCAGCTCGATGTAGTCGGCGTCGCTCTTCAATCGTAGTACCCGTCGAGGAACCACCGCCCGCTGCGCGAGTCCTGGTGCAGCCGGTAGACCGCGCCGTCGGACGCGTGGACGTCCCAGTAGTCGCGCGCGAAGTCGCCGTCTTCTTCCGGTGGGCGCCACCATTCGCCGCGTATCCGGTAGGGGCCGGCGGCGATGAGCACGCGCGCCGTGGTCTCGCTTCCGCGCAGCGCCGTCGGTCCGTCACGGCCCATCAAGACCTCGATCTCCTGCGCGGGCCGGAATCGCCGCACCGCCAGCGCGCTGCGCGCCGACGGTTCGGGCGCGCGCGACGCGCCGGCGGCGGAGTAGGGGGCGACCGCGATCGCTTCCTCGCGCCAGGTGTTGGGCGCTTGCGGCGCGCCGACGTTCTCCGGGCCGACCAGCGCCGCCAGCCGCGCCAGCGTCGCCGCGAGCCGATCCGGCGCCGGCCCTGCCGGGCGCAGGAAATCGAGCTGGGTGGAGCGCACGCGCGCCGGCAGCGCGATCAACGCCACGCCGACGACGCCGGCGTCGGGCGGTCGGCGCGCAAGATCCAGCCGCACCAGCTCGAGCAGCGTCGCCGGCTCGCGCGTCGGCGCGGCGATGAGGATCTCGCGCACATCGAGCCCGCGCGGATCCAGCTTGAGCCGCAGCGTGATCCCCGCGCACGCCAGGCTCCGACAGGCGAGCCGCGCCAGCGCGCGATCGCAGAGGCCGCGCAGCACGAACGACAGCGGCTCGATCTCGTAGATCGCGTAGTCGAGCTCGGTCTCCTCCTCCAGCGCGTCGGCCGGCAGTTGCGGGACGAACGGTTCCTCGTCGACGCCGGTCGCCAGCCGGTGCACGCGCGTGCCCGCGGGCCCGAGGCGCAGCGCTACCTCGGCGGCCGGCAGCATCGCGAGCGCGCCCACGGTCGCGATGCCCCAGCGCTTGAGCGCGGCGCCCGCGTCACTCGGTGGCGCGTCGCTGCCGCGTCCCCGCGGCTTGGTTTTATCGCCGTCAACCTGCTCATCCAGCAGCACGCCGATCGGCAGCGGCGCGAGAAACCCGCGCTCGCCGCCGCGCGGGACCACCGCCAGCTCGCGCGCGCGCGTCGCCACGCGCGCAATCCCCTTCGACGACGCGATCGCGACGCGCACGCCCAAGCCCAGCCGCGCGGCGCGCGCCTGGAGCGCCTGCGTGATGGCCGCCTCGCCCTCGGGATACAGACGCTCGAGATCGCCGATCTCGAAGAAGATCCGCCCCTGCTCCACGCCGCTCTGGTCGATGCGTGGCGCGAACGCGAATCCCAGGTCGCCGAGCGCCGCCTGCGCGGTGGCGACGTCGGCCGGCGTTGCGCACACCTTGCGCAGCGTGGGGCAGGCGGCGGCCGCCTGCGCGCCGGTCATGCCGTTGCGTACGCCCCCGCGCCGCGCCTCCTCGGTGGCGGCGATCACCCGCGCGTGCGGGCTCGCCGGCGTGCGGGGCGCCGACGAGTCGGCGTGATCGAAGAGCGCGATGGCGTAGCCGCGCGATTCGGGCTCGCGCCGCAGCACCGACTGCAAAGCCAATTGTGGAACGAAAACGCAGGCGAGCCGCACCGTTGATCCCTCGCAAACTAGCGCCGGAGGTTCGGAACCCTCTGAGGGTTCCGAGTCAGCGGGAGGTTCGGAACCCTCTGAGGGTTTCGAGTCAGATCGTCGGATTCCCACGGCCGCCCGCGATCCGCCTTGACGATCAGATTGGTGCGCGTCGGCGCGACGTCGTTGGTGCGGCGGTGGCGCCGTACCTCGACCGCGGTCTGGATCGCCACCAGCAGCGGCGGTCCTGCGCCGTCGAACAGCGGCCGGCCCGCGAGCAGATCGATCGCGCTCCGTGCGAACGCGCCGACGGTGCGCCGCGGGGCCGCGATGATCACCGCCGTGCGCTGCCGCTCTGCCGCATGCTTGAGCCGCATCCAGGCGGCGCTGGGGATGCGCGTGCTCTCCTCGCCGAGATCCAGCACCACCAGCCCGAAACCACCCGCGCCGATCAGCAGATCGGTGGCGCGTAACGCTTGCCGCCCGCCGGCGCGCACCCAGAGCAGCTGATCCAGGGGCACGCCCGCCGCCGCTGCGCCGCGCGGATCGAGCATGCCGTCGGCGTCGATCAATGCCGTCGCATGCCCCGCGCCGAGCGACGCGGCCAGCGACGCCATCAACACCGACGTGCGGCCCGACGAGCGGCGCCCGCAGAGCTCGCTCAGCGCGCCGCGCGGCCACCCGCCGCCAAGCAGGCAATCGATCGTGCCCACACCGGTCGGGCAGTGCCCCTGCCGATCGGCGAGCCGCTCGGCGGTGACGAGCTGCGCCGCCAGCTCGGGTTCCAGTTTGACCGCCGCTCGCGACACGTCCTCATGGTGTAACTAAACATCCGTTCAGGTCAAGGGGCCGTGCGCCGCGGGATCCCGACGGCGACGCGCCACGTCTCAAATACAACTACTCGTAGGCGCCGATGCTCGGGTTCGTGGCGCTGCGAAGGGTGCCGTCGAAGTCTCTGATGGGCGCGCCCGTCTTCGTGCCCGCGCCTTTGCAAGCCGAGTTGGCGTTGAGGCTCAGGTCGGCGGTCGAAAAGTCGGTCGAGGGAGCGGCGAACATCGGGGGCGCGCTGATGTTGCCGCTGATTGTGGTGTCAGTGAGGCTGTTGACCGCCGTCACCGTGGTCTCGCGCGTCGTCCCTTCGTCGACGTACAACGTTGTCCCTACCGATGAATCGAGATCGTTGTTCTGGAAGATGCGCGGGTCGGTGGTGGGCAGCGCTTCGGAGAAGTCGGTTCGGATCGGGACGCCGGTCGTGGCGGCCAGGAGGCAGATACCACCCGTGAGGATGTTGTTACGCACGATCCCCTTCGGTGCGGCCGGCGCCGGGGTCCCGGCGTCGAGCTCGAGCGCGGTGCTGGTGCACATCCCGGCGGCGTTGCCGCCACCGTCGATGGTGTTCGAGTTGATGTCCATCTCGTTCTGATCGTTGGCGCCGAGAACGTGCAGGCCGATGTTCGTCGGCGAGGCCGTGATGACCGTGTTCGGGCAGATGCCGGCGTTGATCAGGTTGTTCTGCACGCGCGCGAAGGAGTCGTCGGCTTGCAGGCCCACCGCCAGCTGTCCACCGCATCCGCCGGTGATCCGATTCTGCTCGACCATCGTGCCGTCGTTGTGCAGCAAGACCCCGAAGGCGGTCGTGACAGCCGAGCTTCCCTTGACGATATTTCCGGCGATGCGCGCGCAGGACCTGTCCAGGCACGCGACGCCAATCGCCTGCGCCGTCCGCGCGATACCCGAGCCCTGGATGGTTTCGTTGCCCAGAACGGCGCACAGGCTCGCCTGGGTCGCGGCGTTGCTCTCGCACGAGATGCCGACGGACTGGCCGGTCGTGGTGTCGCCGCCGCCGCTGATGAGCGTATTGCCGTCGATCACCGGGTTGCAGGCGCCCCGGGCGACGATGCCCGCGGCGCGCGTCGTTCCCTGCTGACCCTGGATCAAAGCGTTGCCGACGATCCATGGCGTGGCGTTGTTGCAGTCCTCGGCGAGGATACCCAGCGAGCTGGATCCGCCGCCGGACGCGGTGATCGAGGAGGCGTGGATCACCGTGCCGGTGGCGTCGCCGGCGATGTGGACGCCGATCGCCTGTGTCCCTTGCATGCCGCAGATCGTACTGGTCTCGACCGAGGCGCCCGGCGAGGCGTTCAGCAGCACGCCTACGCCGGTGACGCTGGTCGTGGAGGCGGCCTGCCCGACGATGCCGAGCGTCGGCGTCGTGCTGCAGTCAGTGGTGCATCGGCCGCGGGTGGCATCGCGGGTGGCATCGATGTCTGTACAGTTCTCGAGGATCGTCGGCTTCGAGTTGAACGAGCGCACGCCGTAGCTCTCGACGGTGCCGGCGCCGCCAAAGAGCAGGCAATGGGTGATCGTGGCCTCGCCGCCGGTGACCAGGTTCACGCCATAGGTCGCGGTGGCGCTGGCGGCGTCGTTGACGACCAGGTTGGCGAGCCGCACCTGCTTGGCGCCGTTGACGGTGACCGCGGCGATCGAGGCTTGGGTGCCGCCGCTGATGTTACGCGTGAGCACGAACCCGTCGAGAGCGGTCGGCAGGTTGATCGTGTTCATGAAGCGGACGCCGCCGATCTCTCTCAGCTCGATGGTGACGGTCGGGGCGGGCGCGGCGGGGTCGATCGGACAGCGGGTCCACGTCATCGCTTCGTAGTTGCCGTAGACCGAGACACCGTTCGACATCAGGAAGGGCGAGGAGTCGCCCACCGTATACGTCGTGCGATCCTGGCAGGTCGGACCGCCGGCCACGCACACGGGGGGCGGTGGGCCCGGCGTTCTCATCGACGCAACCGCGATTCCCATCGGGATCGTCGCATACGGAAACATGGTGGTGCCGTTGCCGGTGTCGTCGTGCCCGCTCGGCGAGACGTGAACGCAGCTGTCGATGATCGCCTGGCAATTCTGATCGACGATGCCGTCACAATCGTCGTCCATGTTGTTGCAGCTCCTGTCGTCGGGCATGGCCATGCTGGAGTTGGGGACGCACTCGCCGAGCAGTCCCAGGTTGCACGAGGGAACCGAGACCTGGCAGTTTCCCTGGCCGCAGGTGAACGTCGTCTCGGGCAAGTTATCGTCCGCCGTACCGTTGCAGTCGTCGTCCTGCCCGTTGCACGCCTCGCCGCTCGGCACCACTTGGCCAATGCACGCCGACCAGACGCCCGCCGTGCAGCTTTGCGTGCCGGCGCGACAGATGGGCCCCTGGCCGGCGACCGCGCCCACCGGGCAGTTCCGTGAGTCGTGGCTGCTGAGGGTCATCGGGTCGGTGTCGTCGCAATCCGGGCCGGCGCAGCCGCTGCCGACGCCATAGCCATCACCGTCGAGGTCGGTGCAATTGGGGCAATTGAGAACGCAGGCGCCGGCACGGCACTCCCAGCTTCCGCAAGGCGCGGGCCCTTTGCGGGTCGTGCAGTCTGCGGCAACGACGCAAACCGGCCCGGCGTCACCCGCGTCGCCGGCATCGCTGCCGGTGCCGGTATCGGTTTTCAGATCGGGCTTGATGTCGACCTTGGTGTCGGTGGCGGCAGTGTCCGGGCCGCGATCGGTGGTCACGTCAGGCTTGGTGTCGATCGACACGTCGGCGGCGACATCGGGCTTCGCCGATCCATCGCCGTTGCCGGTCGACCCGTCCTCCGGCGAACCGAGATACGCCGGGTTCGGACGCGTGCACCCGAGGTCGAGGCCCCACGACAGCAAGGACGCAAAGACGACCGGCGCGATCAGCGCAAGCCGAGGCACAATCCGGAGTAATGAACGACGCCGCCAATGATGTGTGCGCACGGTAGTGGCCGTAAGCAAAGTCGTCTCATGGTATCAGACAAGCTCACGGCCGGCGATGGGCTCCGAGGGGGCGAGTCACGACCCGCAAACTCGTGTACCATCACTGGAACGATGCCAGTGAACTGGCCTAGCCTCACGGTCCTGCTTCGCGCGGTTGCGGTGGTCGCTCTCCTTCCGTTGCTGGCGGGCGCGTCGCCGGCGAGCGCCGCGCCCGGGGCCGTCGGCCCGCAGCGGGTCGCGGTGGCGCACGTCGACTTCGAAGGCAGCGTCTCCGAGGCTGCGCGCGATCTCTTCGAGGGACGCGTCGTCGAGGGGCTGGCCGCCGCACAGTTCGAGGTATTCTCGAGTGCTGCGGTGTCGCAGAAGCTGTCCGCCGACGGCCGGCGATTGGTCAATTGCCGTGACGGTGGCTGCTATCCGGAGCTCGCGCGGGCGCTGGGCGTCGGCTACCTGGTGGCGGCGCGGGTCTCGGAGAGCAGCAAGAACTACGAGATCGTCCTCGAGATCATCAATGGCCGGACCGGCGGCGTGATCGGCACGAACCGCGAGCGTTGCGAGATCTGCGGCGTCGACGAGGCGGGCGAAAAGATGGCGCTGGCCGCATCGGCCCTGCGCGCGCGGCTCGAGGCGCTGGTCACGGCGCCCGCGCGCTTCATCATCCGGTCGCGTCCGGCGGGGGTCGCGATCACGGTCGACGGCGCGCGGGCGGGGCGCACGCCGATCGATCGCGAGCTGGCGGGCGGCGCGCACAAGCTGGAGCTGGCCGCGCCGGGCTACGACCGGCTCGACCGCACGGTCACCGTGGTGGCCGGCGTCGACGAGACGATCGATTTCGAGCTGGTGCCGATCCCCATGAAGTTCCCCTTCCGCAAGGCAGGGTGGGCTGCGCTGGTCGTCGGGGTGGCGGCGGTCGCGGCCGGGATCTGGGCCGTGGCGGTCGACGGAGATCAGGTGGCCTGCGCCGTCCCCGATCGGCTCGATCACTGCCCGACGGTGCGCAACACGCGCGCGCTGGGCGGCGCCCTGATTGGCGCCGGCGCGGCGCTCGGCACGCTGGGCGGCGCCTGGATCTACATCTCCGGCGGCATGTCCGGCGTCGCCGGGCCGTCGGAATCTGCCGACCGGCGCAACGCGCGCGGTGGGACTTTGCTCTTCGGCGGGCGCTTTTAGCGGGCCGCGGGCGCTTCTAGCTCTTCTCTAAGGGGTGCGGTCGCCCGGCAGCGGCGGCAGCGAATCGAGAGCGCGATCGTTCGGGTCGAATTTGTAGCCGTGGGCTGGTCCGCCGAGGCCCGCGCCCATCTGTTGTTTGATGCGCGGCACGGCGATGGCGGCTGCGATCCCGGCGGCGACGACCAGGATCAGGATCGCCGATTGCGGTCCGCCCGAGGCAAAGCCGAACAGCGGCGCCACCAGGTACGAGAACGGATTGCGCCCCACGCGCTCGTAGGTGCCCTGGCCCTGCCACGCGCGCATCGCTGCCACGCGCTTGGTCAGGTAGGGGTGGCTGGCGTTGAGCTCGTAGACCGCCATCCAGAAGCGCCCGCTCTCGCGGCGCTGATCGACGTACGCGTCCAGATCCATCCGGCGCGCCGCGCGCGGGCCGGCGGCCAGGATCGCCAGCGCGCGCGACGATACCGCGAGGTCGCCGGTGACCGCGTGCCCGCAGCGATCACAGGTGTACTCGCAGGCGCGCGAGTAGGCGGGGCCAAGCCACGGCATGACCCGCGCCGGCAGCAGCCAGAGGCGCGTCGCCAGGTGGCCGGCCGCCAGGTGGCCGAGCTCGTGACCGATCACGAAGTCGAGCTCGTTGGGTCTGCCGGTGCCGTCGTCGACGTCTCCAGCCTCGAGCAGGTCGGAGTAGATGATGATGAAGCGGCGGCTCAAGATCTTTGTGGCGAAGGCGTTGAGCAGGCCGCCCGCCTGTAGCACGAACGCCTCGGGGACGCGGTCCATGCCCAGCTTGTGCGCGGCGGCTTCGATCCGCCGCATCAGATCGGGCAGCTGGCGTGGCCCGATACGCACGCCGTTGCCGATGACGTGGGCCATGAACACGCAGTGAATCACGAGCGCGAACAGGCCGAACAGCGCGCCGTAGATGATCCCGACGACCGAGATCAGCAGGGCCAGCCAGACGACCGTCGACAAGATCGCTGAAATCGTAAACAGGGTCCGTTCGCGGGGCGTTCGTAGGTCTCGCGCCAACATGCGGGTCTCCTTTTCCGTCTGACGATCAGTGACCGCCGAGCTTGGCCTGCACGCGTTCGAGTCGGCTCTTGATGCCGTCGTCCTTGGGCGCCAGCGCGCGCGCCTTCTGGTACGTCGCCTGCGCTTCGTCGTAACGGAGCAATTTGAAGTAGGCGTCGCCGAGCACAATCAGGTACTTCGACGACTGCGGCGCCAGTTTCGACGCGCGGCGCGCGTAGTCGAGCGCCTCGGCGTAGCGCGCGTGCTCGAACGCGACCTCGGCCAGGCCACCGACGGCGATCGCGTTGGTCGAATCGGCGCGGATCGCGCGGTTGAACGCCTCCTCGGCTTCGCCGAGGCGGCCCCGCTGGAGCGCCGCCTGGCCGGTCGCCGCGAACCTCTGCGACGCCGCCGGATCGCGCGGCGCCGCGTCGGCGTCGGTCTCGCGCTTCTTCGATTTGGTCGGCGTGGTCGGCCCCGTCGGTCCGGCCGTGGGCGTGGGCGTGGGCGTGGGCGGCGCCTCCGGAGGCGAGGCGGGCGCCACCGCCACCGGCGGTTTGGCGCGGTTCTTGGCCTCCAGATCCAGCGGGTCCAGCTCGGAGATCAGCTGATAGAGCGGCCGCGCGCGGTCGAGCTGGTTCTTCGACCATTCGTTGCCGGCCAGGTTGCGCAGGCCGTCCGCCAGCGTCGCCGATTGCACGCCGCCCTGATCGCGCTCGGCGAGCGTCCGCAGGGCAAGTCGCGCCTCGGACACGCGGCCGTCCATCGCCGCGACGAAGACGCGCGTCGCCGCCTCCTTTGCCGGATCCGCACGCGGCGGTGGTGGCGGCGGCGCGCCCGGCGCGACGCGCACGCGGTTCTTGCGCTCCTCGGGCGTGAGCTCGGCCTTGGTGGCCAGATCCGCGTCGTCGGGCTGGAACAGCAGCGCCTCTTTGAACTTCACCACGGCGAGATCGCGCAGATCGGCCTTGAGCAGCTCGTTGCCGATCACCGCCAGCGCCGACGCGTACGCGCGTCGCAGCGCCGCAGCGCCCGCCGACGGCCGCGAGAGATCGATCTTCGACGCCTCGAGCTCGGCGGTCTGGATGAAGTGCAGGGCCGACGAATCGGGCGGGTCGACGTACATCTGGCGGCGCGCCGCCTTGTCGGCTTCGACCAACGCGGCCGCGACTGGCGCCGCCTCCTGGGTGTTGGTGATCTCGACGCGCACTTCTTTGAAGACGACCTTGGGCTTGCGCAGGCCGAAGAAGAGCGCAACCGTCGCCGCGGCGATCGCGACGAACGTCGCCGCCGCCAGCATCAACTTGCGGCCACGCGCGCCCGCAGCCGGCATGCGCTTCGCCAGCTTGAGCCGCCACGCCTCGTCGACCGCGGGCAGCTCGAGATCGTCCCATTCCGTGGTCAGCCCGGCGGCGATCTGCGCCTCGCACAGCAGCGCCTCGACCGCGGCCATGGTCTGGGGCCGCGCTGTTGGGTCCTTCTCGAGCATGTTCATGACCACCGCCTCCAGCTCGGCCGGCACCGACGGCGCGCGCCGGCGCAGCGGCTCGGGCTGCTCGCGGACCTGCATGGTTAGGGTGGTCAGGTGGTTCTTGCCGTGGAACGGTACCGAGCCCGCCAGCATCTCGTACGCGGTCACGCCGAGGCCGTAGATGTCGCAGCGATTGTCGTAGCCGTGGCCCGACGCGCGCTCGGGCGCGACGTACTCGGGCGTGCCGGCGATCTCCTGCTCCTCGCCGGAGTGGTGCATCAGGCCCGCGATGCCGAAGTCGACGACCTTGACCGCGTCGCCGCGCTTGCCGCGATGGACCAGCATCACGTTGTCGGGTTTCACGTCGAGGTGGACGATGCCCTTCTCGTGCGCGGCGCCAAGCGCCTTGGCCACCTGGCGCAGGATCGCGATCGCGCGTCCCGGCGCCAGCGTCGGCGTCTCGCGCAGCACGCGCGCCAGCGACACGCCGTCGAGGTACTCCATGACGAAGAACACGCGTCCGTCGGAGACCTCGCCGAAGTCGGTGACGTCGCAGATGTACATGTTGGCGATGCCCGAGGCGGCGCGCGCCTCCTGCCGGAACTGCTGCAGCGCCTCGGCGTCGGGCGCCAGGTCGGCGCGCAGCACTTTGATCGCGACCTTTTTCTCGAGATCGACGTGCTCGGCCGCGAAGACCGATCCCATGCCGCCCTCGCCGATCTTCGAGCGGATGCGATAGCGCGTCCCCGGGATCACTTGCCCGGGACCGAGATCGACCGGACCGCCGGCGGCTCGGAGGGCTCCGCTCGGGCCGGGCGGGATCGCTCCTGACGGCGCGCCCGCGAGCTTGGCCGGAACGCCGGCCGCGGGCACCTTGCCGGAGTCGTCGATGTGCGTGAGCGTGATGACCTTGCCGCCGGCGTTACCTCCGGCGCCGGCGGCCGGCAAGCTCTCCGCGAGCTTGGCCAGCTCCCCGAGCACGAGGCGATCACCGACGCGTGCGTCGCCCAGCGCGCCGCGAACCCACTCGCCGATCGCGGGCGGCGGAGGAGGGCCACCGGGTGACAGCTCGCGCAGCACGCCGGCCAGTGAGGCGCGCAGCTCATCGCAGTCGTGCGGTCGCGCCGCCGGATCCTTGGCGAGCGCCGACCGCACGAGTTGGTCCAGCGCCTCTGGCAGCTTGGGCATTCGCGCCGGGGGTGGCGTGTTGCCCATCGGCGCGGCGGTGAGCCGGCCGGTCAGCATCTGGCCCAGCAGCACGGCGACCGCCTGCGCGTCGGCGGCGGGTGACGTCGCGCGAACCAGGCCGAGCGCCACGCCGCCGCTCTCGCGGAGCACCGACGGTGACGCGGCGGCCAGCGCCTGGTCGAGCGCCGCGCCGTAGAACAGCAGCTTGACGTCCCCCTCGACGGAGAGCATCACCGAACGCGGCACCAGCCGTAGCGGCGCGCGCGCCGTCTCGGGCGTGCGCGCCAGCGCGCGGCGCAGGTAGGCCGCCGCGGAGGCGACCTCCATGGCGATGAAGACTGCCTGCATCGGCGGGCAGGGCTCGCGGCGCGCCGCCAGCGCGCGCAGGGCCGCGTCCAGGCTGCCGCCGTCACCGAGCTCGGTCACGAAGAACTGGCGGTCACCAACCGTCGCGACGTCGTAGATCGGGACGATGTTCGGATGCAGGTGCTTGACCACGCGCGGCGCATCGGCGCGCAGCGGGCCGACGATCTCCTTCCGGCCCGCGGTCCAAGCCGGCAAGATCTTGAGCGCGCAGAAGCGATCGGTCTCGACCGGACGCAGGGCCGCGTAGACGTCGCCGCGCTTGCCCTCGGCGATGCGCGAGAGCAGGGTGAAGCTGCCGAATCGGCGCGGGAGCTCCGCCTCCGTTTCGGGCTGTCGCAGGCCGTTGGTGGTCGAATCGCTCATTCGGCGCCGGTAGAGACGGTAACACGCCTGCCCGATCGCCGCTAAGTCCGCGCCGACTCAGGCGACTTCAGCCGTGGTCTTCACCCGTTTTGGGGTCGGGAGACGCGCATGAGCCACGATATCAGCGATGAGACCACGGCCACGACCAGCGAGCCGAGTACGGCCGAGCCCAGCGACGCGACCTGAAAGCCCGGCACGAGGGCGGCAGCAATCCCGAAGGCGATGCCGTTGACCACCAGGTAGAAGAGCCCGAGGGTCAGCACCGTCAGCGGGAGCGTGAGGACGACCAGGATTGGGCGCACGATCGCGTTCACGAACCCGAGCACCAGCGCGGCGCCCACGAGCACGCCCCCCGACGCGATCTGCACCCCCGGGACGATGCGGGCGGCAATCCCGAGCGCGACCGCGATGACCAGCCAATGCAGGATGAATCGAGCCATGGGCTTAGCTTAGCTGATGAGGACCGCTAGAGAAGTCCGGTCCCCTCCGAACCAGAGGCCCGAGGCCCCTTGGCTCAGAGGCAGACGCCGTAGATCTTATCGTTCGTCAGCGCGGTGCAGCTTTGGCCGCTCGCGCAATCGGTAGCCGCCCCGCCGATCTTGCACACCTTCTGGCACTTGAGCGTCGAGCGATCGCAGAGCAGGCCCGGGGCGCAGTCCGAGCCGCGTGTGCACGCTTGCCCCTCGACCTGTATCTGCGACGCTGCGGTACAGCTGCAGTCGACCTGATCCATCGCGTCGACGAGGAAGCAGTGCAGGCCCGCCGGGCAGCCGGTGGTCGCGGTCCCGCGCGGGTCGCAGGCGAACGTGCAGGTGTGATACGCGGTCGGGATGACGCCGCCGTCGGTCGGGCACGAGACATTGCCCTGGCAGACGCTGCCGCTGCCCATGGCCATGCAGTCGTCGTTGGTCTTGCAGAACTTCAGGCAAGCCGGCACGGTGCAGAGCGGGCCGGAATAGGTGAAGCACTGGGTCCCCGGCGAGCAGTCTGCGTTTCCGTTCTGGCTGCAAAGGCCTCCCGGTGACGTTGTACCACCGGTGACACATTGCCCCTGCCGGGCCGCGCAGTTCACGGCGCAGGTCAGCCCGGCGCCGCACGTGAGCGCGGCCGGATCACAACCCGGGAACACCACCTCGCCGTTTCCGCCGTCGGCGCCCGCGTCGCTGCCTTCACACGGGCCGCTGGCGTGCGTGAGCTTGACGGTGACATTGGCGAGCCCGCCCCGCGTGATGGGCTGGGTGTTCTGGCCGATGCCGATCGTGCAGCGCGCGGAATCACGCGCCGAGACCTGAAAGCTCGCGTCGCCATTGTGGGCAAGCGTGAAGCTGACCGAGAACGTCTTTCCTGGGCGACCAGTCCTGGGATCGACGATCTGGTCGTTGTTGAGGGTCAGCGGGCTCTGGTCGGCCGGCACCGTGTACGTCAGCTGGATCGTGTTGTCGACGTTGCCGACGACGACGACGAAGTCGACGATGCCGCTCACCGGCGTGTCCTCGGCCGATTCCACGGTGACGATCACGAACGACTGCTGATCGCGACAGCTCGCGCTGCCGGCGAGCGCCAGCGCCAGCAGCGCCGCGGTGACTCCGGATCGCGTGCGGGGGTTCGTCATTCCGTTCCGGCCCTGCATTTCGTTGATGAACGCCATCTCAGAACGCCCGCATGTTGCCGAAGTCGGTGTTCGGCGTCGCCGGACCTTGCGTGCCGATGCCGTACGCGATCATCACCGCGGTCAGGCCGACGACCGCGACCACCGCCCAGAACCAGGTCTGCTTGTAGATTGGTGGCCGCTCTTCGGGCGGCAGGGGCGGGAGCGTGCCTGGCTCGGCCGTGGGGGCCGGTGCGGGCGCGGCCAGCAACGGAGGTGGCGCGGCTGCAGGTGGTGGGGCGGCCGGGGCCGGGGCGGGATCGGCTGCGGCCGGTGCGGGTGGGGGCGGCGGTGTCGGAGCAGCAGGGGGGGCCGCGGCGGCCGGGGCATCGGTACCCACGGGTGGCGGCTCGGGTTGTGCCCAGACCGAGGAGGCCGGTAGCGAAGCAACGAGCACGGTCACGACCAGGGACAGGGACGCGGACGCCAGGCCCAAGCGGGTCATGGCGCCATTTTGCGCGCAGCTCTGGACGTTCGTCCAGTCCTCACACGGAGGCGCGCGGGGCGCCGGCGGCGTTCCGCGCGGGCGCGAGTGGAGCGGCGTCGATGGCCGACGCGAGCGCCGCGAGGAAGTGGCCGTAGAGCAGCTCTTCCTCCGCGAGCACGCCCTCGAGGCCGCGGGGCGCGGTTCCCAGCAGCGCCTGCAAGCGCTCGGACATCTCTTGTAGATGGCGATCCTCGTCCTTGGTGATGGCCGAGACCGAAAAGGGCGCACCATGCGCGCGCAAGCGCTGCTCATACATTGGATAGAATGCCTGCGCGCGGACCTCGATCGCCGCGCTGGTGAGCAAGTAGTTCGCTTCGGCGCGCGCGCCGTCGGTGAGAACGCCGTCGTGTGCGCCGGCCGCGAGCGCGGTCTCGGCGCGGCGATCCAGCGCCTGGAAATAGGCTTCGCCGGCCTCGCCTGCGAGCGTGTCGGCATCGGAGAACGTGGTCACCGCGGCGCCGCCTGCCGCGCCCAGCGCCGCCGCCGCCTTCTTGAGGCGCAGCGCGTGCACTGCCTCGTCCAGCAGGTGCTGGAGCCCGTCGAGATCCAGCCGCTCGGCGCGCCGGCTCTTCAGCATCTTACGCACGCCGACGTACTCCAGCCGCGCGAGCGTGTTCACGAAGCGCGCGTGGAGATCGGGGCGGGGGATGATGCGGTCGAGCAGCGTCTCCAGTTGGCGCGCGTCGGTGTGGTGCGCGCGCGCGTCGACGTACCGTTTCAGAAGCAGAGCGTCCATCGGGGCGGCAGCCTACGCGGCCGAGCCGCATCAGGCAATGCTGTCCTCGGAACCCTGGGAGGGTTCCGAACCTCCCGCGATGGGGCTGCGGCGGCGGAGCCGCCTACGCCCCACACGACGTCCTCAGGGCGCGCGCGTCTGGCGCTCGGCCCAGGCGATCCGCTCGAGCATGTCGCGCGCGCTCGCGCGCTCCGCCTCGCGCTCGCTGGCCGCGATCAGGCTCAGCGCCGCCGCGCGTGCGTGGGCAAAATCGCCGACCCGGTAGGCGGCGTCAGCGGTCATGCGCCGGCACTCGTGCACGAAGTCGGGCGGCAGTGCTTCGTCGGCCGCGGGCGGCGGCGCGCCGGCCGTCTCGCCGCAGGCGCGCTGCAGATAGGGCAGCGCGTGCGCGGCGTCGCGCGACAGGAGCTGGCGGCCGATCAAGTAGGGGCCCAGCCGCTCGCGCGGGTAAAGGCGCGCGAACTCGTTGATCAAGAAGAACACCAGCACCGGATCGCTGACGACGCCGGCTCGATCCCCGAACAGCGCACGTCCCAGCGTCTGGCGCGCGTTGGGTTGCGCCAGGGCGCGCAGCCGGGAGTAGGCGAGGCGGCGGTCGGCCGGATTGGGCGCGAGCTTCAAGGCCCGGCGCTCGGCTGCCTCGGCGTTGTCGTAGTCGCCCGACAAGAAATAGAGCGCGCCCGCGAAGCTGGCGACGAGGGCTTGCATCGGAACGGTGAGGTCGCCGTCGCTCGCGAGCTGCGTCGTGAGCTCGATGGCCCGTGGGATGTCGCCGGCCGCGGCCCGCGCGTCGACCAGCGCCAGGCGGTAGGTCGGCTCGTGGGGATCGTCGATGCAGGACTCCTCGAGCAGCTCCGCAGCGCGCGCGGGAGCGGTCGCCTGCAGCGCGCGCGCCTGGGCGAGCCGGGCCGCCAGCTCGCGCGCGCACACCTTCTTGAAGATCGCCGGGCGCCGGAACTGCTCGCTGGCGCGTGCACGGTCCTGCGCGTCGACCGGCTGGCGCGCCAGGAAGTCGCGCCACTGGGCCTCCAGCGTCGCCAGCGGCACCCCGTACGCGGCGACGAAGTCGCCCGCCGATTGGTAGAGGCGCTGCATCGCCCCCGCTCCGCGCGTCTCGAGCAGGAAGCGGCAGAACGAGCCGGCGATGGTATAGGCGCGCGCGCCCGACTGCCCGGAGAAGCCCGCGCCCATGACCGTCTCCAGCGGCGGCGCGCGGCCGGCCGCGATCATCGCCGCCGCCTCTTGATGAATCGTCGATTCGTCGTCGTCGGCGCCCGCGTCGGCCGCCTCGGCGATACCTTCGATGAGACCGGTCGCCAGCGTCGGCAGCGGCAGCGGCCCGTGCCAGCGCCAGGCCAGCGACAGGCCGAACAGTGGATCGCCGAACGCGCCCGCGAACACGTGCGCCATCTCGTGGCGCAGCGGCCGCGACGGGAAGCGATCGCCATGCACGAACATCTCGCGCGTCCAGGGGCGCGCGAACAGTGTTCCACCCGCGCCGACCAGCGCCTTCTTCGTTTCGGCGTTCGGGAACTCCCACACGGTGATCGGGCCGCGGGGCTCGGTGCCCAGTCGCTGGCGTAACTGCTCGTAGCGGAACTCGAGGTCCTCGAGCAGCAACGCGAGGTCGAGAGGCGCAAAGCCTTCGGCGGGATCGTAATGCAGCACGAAGTGCGCGGTGTGTCGCTCCCCCGGCAGCGCGCGCGTGAGATCGGAGCGCTGGATGTGAAAGCCGAGCGGCCCGCGCGCGGCAAAGAGTGCGGTGCTAGCTACGAGCAGCGCCGCCGCGATCGCCAGTTGCGGGCGGCGCCAGGCGCGCGGGTCGCGCCCACGTCCCAGCGCCGCCGCGGCAAGCGTCAGCGCGGTCGTGATCCAGATCAGGTTCGCCACGCGGTAGGCAAGCAGGCGCAAGGGTGGGCGCAAGGCCTCGTCGTAGATCGGTCCGGGGAAATAGCCGCCGAACGGATCGAATGCGAAGAGGGCTGGGTCCTGGTAGAGGCGCGCAAGTGTCCAGAGCACCGACACCACCGGCAACAGGAACGCGACCAGGCGGCCGCGCCTCGGAAAGCACAGCCCGGCGAGCACGCCGGCGGGCGCCGCATACAGAACGGTTGCGATGGGCAGCAGGGCGTAGAACGCCAGCCCGGCGAAGACGCTGCAGTTGCGCACCCGCACCATGTTGAGCAACGACAGCAGCAGCGGTGTGACCAGAGTGGCCAGGCCTCCTGCGAGGGCGCGCGCGGTCAGGCGCCAGAGATCTGGCGCGGGCTCGCCTCGGTCAGCGGCGCGCGCGCCTGCTGCCGCGACCACGCCCTGGCCGATATCGGCCGCCGCGAGCGCCGCGCAAAGGCAGACTGCGCAGGAAAAGTCGTACCCGAGTAGATCGAAGAGCGGAACGAAATCGAGCAGCAGTGCCAGCGCTGTCAGGATCGCGCCCCAGATCACGGCTCTCCGGCCGAAGCGTTGATTGACGGTGGTGATCGCGCGCCCTAACATGGATTGGTTGTTTCCTTTGGGGGAGGATACGTCAAGGTCGGCGCCGATACCCAAATCCCGGTCGCGCCGGGGCCGTCGATGACCGTCGAGGAGACCGAGCGACGTCGCGAGCAACGCGCTCCGATCGAGTTGCGCGTCGAGTACAAGCGGCTCAACACGTTCTTCTTCGACTATACGAAGAACATCTCCAAAGGCGGCACGTTCATCAGGACCGACAAGCCGCTCGATATCGGCACGGTCTTTCTATTCAAGCTGCAGTTGCCGGCTCAGTCCGCGCCGCTCGCGTTTCGCGGCGAGGTGCGGTGGGTCGTCCGCGAAGGTGAGCCGTTGCCGCCGGGGCTCGCGGCGGGGCACGAGCAGGGGATGGGGATCCGCTTCGTTTACGACAACGCCGAGCAACGGCTGACCATCGAGCGAATCGTCGAGAAGATGATGGTCGACAGCCTGGGCCAGCTCATCTACTCGCGGCTGGTCAAAGATCGCATCGGCGACGACGACGGCAGCGATCCTTGAGCGCCGGGCCCCGTCGCGGGGACGAGGTCGCGCTGGGGTTATAAGATGGGCCATGTCCGGCGATGGCCCCGGTCCCTTTGCGGCGATCCTCTTCGACAACGACGGTGTGCTCGTCGACACCGAGGCGCTCTACTTCCGCGCCAACCGCGAAGTGCTGGCCACGATCGGCGTGACACTCGACGAGGAGGCGTACGTCGAGCTGTTCCTGCGCTCCGGGCGGGGGGCCTGGCACCTGGCCGAGGCGCTCGGCCACGACGACGGTGCGGTCCGCGCGCTGCGTGCCACGCGCGATCGCCGCTACGTCGAGCTCCTGGGCGAGGTCGGCCCGGCGCTGCTGATGCCGCGCGCGCTCGA
>Ga0265342_10000944_pt1 | contig 28933 bp, 24 predicted proteins | sample 4CB327metaG_FD_203125 | JGI IMG/M metagenome (GOLD analysis project Ga0265342, IMG submission 203125) | Rhizosphere microbial communities from Carex aquatilis grown in University of Washington, Seatle, WA, United States - 4-CB3-27 metaG | ecosystem: Host-associated > Plants > Roots >... | reverse complement strand
AGCTCCGATGAATCCTCGGCCTCGGGAGCCGCAGCGGTCGGTTCGGCGAATGGGCTGTCGTCCGTTGCCTGTTCACTTGATTCGTCTGCCGGCACGGCAGCCGATTCGGGTTCCGTGAAGCTCAGGTCGTCCAGGGCCGGAAGCTCGAAGCTGTCGGCCGGCTCTTCAGCGGCGGGTTCCGCCCTTTCTCCGCTGGGCTCGGCGAAAAGGTCTTCGGGCGGCTCGGTTGACCCTATGTCCGCGTCTTCGATCGGACCGGCGGGCTCTCCAAGGTCCTCCGGCAGGGCTTCCATGCCGGTCAGGTCAGCCTGGAGACCCTCCAGCTCTCCTTCCGGGAGGGAAAAGGCATCGGCTGAAGGTTCGGGCTCGACGGTTTGCGCCGCGCGGGGAGCGCGATCAGGTACAGGCTGCTTGATGTCCTCGATGGCCTGTGGCTCGGCCTCGTCGCCGAACAGCGAGGCAAAATCGAGATTGTCCTCTGGTGCGGGGGCTTCGGGTGAAGTGGAAGCATCCACTTGCGGGGAAGGAATGTCACCCGCGGTGGCGGCGTCCTCGGGCAGCGCGGACAAATCGCTGAAGAAATCCTGGAGCCCTTCCTGGCCCTCGGTTCCGTCGGATTCGGTGCCCCCGGGAAGAGAATCCACGCCGCCCGATTCACCTTGCTCATCCTCGACCGGTGGCGGAACCTCTTCGATGGTTTGCGCGCGCGCCGCGCGGATGGCCGGCTCGTCTCCCAGTGAGTTGAGGACCTGCGTGAATCTTTCTATATCCTCTTTGCGCGGCATGCCACTCCTGCATCAAATGTCGGTACGACGGGCCCGCGCCATTACTCACCCCGATTCTTATTGTGAGTCGCGGGTGGCGCGCTTCTCATTTTGCCCCATCAAAACGGCTCCCTTTTGACACCCTGAATAAAGTTTCATGACTGCACAAGGTGCAAAATGAGAATCACAGCATTCCTCAAGCCCGTCGCTCATTTGGCCGAAATCATAGTATAAGCAAAGCATCAGGACGTCCACCGTGAAGAAACGCAATGCCCGTATAAAAATCAACCGCCGCTCAGAAGGCGACCGACCACGACCCAAAAGGGTCACCCTCGCCCGCTGTCTCATGCTCGTCTGCCTCATGGCGGGCGCCGGCACGGCGTTCGGCGCCAGTCCCTTGGCACTGGATCTCGCCTTGAAAAGCGCGAGCGCGGCGCAAGCGCCCCATATGATCGGCGATACGCTCGTCCTGAGCTTTCGACCCGACCATTTCGTGCGCTCGGTGGGCGTGCGCTTCGAGCACGAGTCATGGGCCGTCCTTCATCAGTACGAGGTGAATGAAAAGGGCCTGTTCGTCTTCACCTATCCGGTTCCGGAAGGCCTCCTCACGATCCGCTACCGCATCGCGGTGGACGGTCTGTGGATGACCGACCCGACGAATGCCGCCACGAACGTGGACGATCTGGGCAATGAGTTTTCCGTTTTTACCCTGGACAAGGAGCCGTCACGGCCCATCGTCAATCCGCGTTCCGAGAGGGACGGGGAGCTCACATTCACGTTTCGCGGCGCAACCGGACAGCGCGTCGCCCTGGTGGGGGATTTCAACAATTGGGACCCGTTCATGACCCTCATGAAGGAGACCGCCCCGGGCGTATTCATCGTCACAGTGCGTGTTCCCGCCGGCGGACATTTCTATTACTTCTTGACGCAGGGCAGGCGGGTACTGGATCGCTATAACGCGGACACCGGCACCGATCCCGACGGCGCCGCGGTGAGCTACTTCTCCTCTTCCTCGTAGCCTTCGGCGCCGGGAAAGGCGCTGTCCCATGAATCCCGCATGATGATCGAAGCGAGGGGCTTGCGTGAGCGGCGCCGCGGCGCCAGATCCGCCGCGGGATACCCCAGGGCGATCAGGCACACCACCTGGATGCCCCGCGGAGCGCCGAGAGCCCTGCGCGCGGCGCGTCTATTGAACCAGCCGATCCAGCACGCCCCGAGACCCAATTCCGTTGCACGCAGAACAAGGTGCTCACCGGCAATGCCGCAGTCGAGCTGGTACATCGCCCGATCCTTGACCGCCATGGCCCGAGCGGGGGCCCCCGTTCGATCCGCGCACAAGGCGACGATGAGCGGCGCCTGCGCGGCGAAGCGGGTCGGGGAGAACACGCCGGAGAGGCTCGCCCGCGACAACTTTTCGACCGCCGCCGGGTCCCTCACAGCGATGAAGCGGCAGGGCTGCGCGTTCTCCGCCGAAGGGGCAAGGCGCGCTGCCGCAGCCAGAGAAAGGACGACCTCGTCCGCGATGGGGCGCGGCGCGTAGCGTCGAACGCTTCGTCGCTCGGCCATGATCTTCTGCAACGGGCTCGCGCTCAACGCGGCGTCCTTTTCTTTTTTGCCTCATCCTGGAGGCGGTGAATGCTGTCGAACCATTTCAACGCGCTCTCGTTGCGAAACGGCATGCGATAGAGCTTTCCCTCGAAGGTGAAGTGCAGCTTGTCTCCCGGGTCCACGGACAGCGCCCCGATGGCGGAGAGAGGGGCCGAGAGAGGGATGCCGATCCGGGTGCGGAAGATGAGACGTCTGTTCGTGAGGAACGCCTTGCCGAAGGCGAAGACGCGCACGTTGGGGAACTTTTCCGCTTTGAACAGGAAGCGGGGTCGGGAGATGAGGTAGATATCCTCTTCCGGCCCCAGACCGAGACGCACCTCGCTGCGGATGGGACTGAAGGGCATTTGGCTGACACGCTGGTAATAAGCGGGAAGCGGGGTCCACCCGCCTTCGGGCTTGCCGTTCTCATCGGCCAGGGAAAGGCGACAGCCGATGTCGATCACCCACGAAGAATAGCAGCTCGAGCATTCGACCAGATTCGTGCTGAAGGGCCGCACGAGCTTCAGCCCCTCCATCGTCCCGCAGCTCGGGCATCGATAGAGAACCTTCGTCACGTTCACGGCAAGACCGCGTTGGGAGCGTTTCGGGGCGATGCGCGTGTCGTCGAAGTCGGGGCTGTGAATTGCCGCCGCGATGTCGGCAAGGATCTTCGCATCGTTTCCGGGAATGGCCCCCGCCTCGTACAACCGCGAGAATACGCCGCGTACGGGCAGCCGTCTCCAGCGCCGCGCCCAGCGGGGATAGACGAGATAAGCCCCTTCGAGCAGACAGACGTAGACGGGTACCTTCAAACGACGGATGAGCTTTGCGATTCCGCTGAAAACGGGTTGCGTGCTGCCGTCCCAGCTTCGGACACCTTCCGGAAAGACCCCGACAAGCCCGCCGTCTTCGGCGATGGCGAACATTGAGCGCAGCGCCGTGATGTCCGATGCCGCCTTGCGCTTGGGGAATGCGCCGAACCATCGAATGAGCTGCCCGAGGGCTCTTTTTCGGAAGAGATCCTCGGTAGCCGCGAAATAGACCGGTCTTTTGAGCATCGCGTAGACCCAGATCGGGTCGAAAAGAGTCGTGTGATTGGCAACGATGATACCGGGTCCGGAGGCGGGTACGATCTTCGCGTTTTCAGGCTGGAGATGGAAATACCGGTGAATCACTCCCCTGAGGATCCCCATCATGACGCGATAGAAAAATCGATTCACCAGGCGCGGCTTGCGGAAGCTCAATGGTGTTGCATTTTGCTCGGCCATCGGGGCAAGGTTAACGAAACAGGAGGGGCCGTACAAGCGTCAGCCCGAAAAATGGAGGCCGCTCGCGCGGCCTCCATTCCGCGTCAGCTGCAGCCGGTCGTGGATCCGCAGGTGTCGCAGCGCATACAGGTTCCGCTGCGCACGAGGGTGAAGTGGCCGCACACGGGGCAGGGATCCCCCTCGTAACCCTTCATTTTGGCAACGTGGACTTCGTTATCCAGCGCCACCGGTTCGCCATGACCGTTGCCGCTGCCGTTTCCATTCCCGTTACCGTTCGTGTTCGCCTTGTTCCCGCCGTTGCGATTCATATTGGTGGCGATGAGGTCGTCCGGCTTCACCTGCACGAGATCGGTTCTCCCCAGGTAGGAAAGGGCCAGATCGCGGAAGATGAAATCCAGAACCGAGGTGGTCATCTTGATGTGGTCGTGACCGCTCACCATGCCATTGGGCTCGAATCGGGTGAAAGTGAAGGCGTCCACGTACTCATCCAGGGGCACCCCGTACTGGAGGCCCAGCGAGACGGCTATGGCGAAGCTGTTGAGGAGGGATCGGAACGCGGCCCCTTCCTTGTGCATGTCGAGGAATATCTCCCCGAGGGAACCGTCGTCGTACTGGCCGGTGCGCAGGAAGATGCTGTGGCCGCCGATCTTCGCCTTCTGCGTGTAGCCGAAGCGCTTTGCCGGCAGCGGATTCCTGTTCTTGTCGCGCGAGGTGGAGGTTAGTGCCAGACCGATGCTCTGGTCCCCGGATTCCTTCATGATGGAAAGCACCGCGGCGGCCGCCGAGTCGGACCCGGGCATGAGTGAGGACAGCGGCTGGCTCAACTTCGAGCCGTCCCGATACAACGCGATGGCCTTCAGCATCTTGCGCCAGGACATGAGGTAGGCGCCCTTGATGTCGTCAATTGTCGCGTCGGAGGGCATGTTGATGGTCTTGGAGATCGCCCCGGACACGAAGGGCTGCACGGAGGCCATCATCTCGATGTGCGCCTTCCAGGCAATGGAGCGCTTGCCGATCTTGCCGTTCGGCGAGGCGGTGTCGAACACGGCGTAATGCTCCGGCTTCAGGTGCGGCGCGCCTTCGATCGTCATGGTGCCGCATGCGTAGAGGTCCGCCGCCTCGATGTCGTCAGCGGTGAATCCGATGTGGCGCAGCAGACTGAATCCCGTCTGGATGTACGTGGTTTCGGGAATTCCGAGGGACCCTTCCAGGAACTCCTTGCCCAGGACGTGGGAAGAGAAGGAGAAAGCCGTAGAGAAGGCATTTGTCAGGGAGCCGTTCACTTTGGCGACGATATCGTCGGTGAATCCCTTTTCGCGCAATCTTTCCGAGGACACCCCCGGCGCATTGTCGAGCGACCCGTGCCCCAGGCAGTAACGCACGATGTCGTTTCTCTGCGACTGGCTGTACCCGAGCTTCTCGAGGGCGGGAGGAAGCGAGGTGTTGATGATCTTGAAATACCCGCCGCCGGCGAGCTTCTTGAACTTCACGAGGCTGAAGTCGGGCTCGACGCCCGTGGTGTCGCAATCCATGACCAGGCCGATGGTTCCCGTGGGCGCGATGGCGGTGACCTGCGCGTTGCGGTAGCCGAACTTTTCGCCCGACGCGAGGGCGCGGTCCCACGCGCGGCGCGCGGCGGCCATGAGGTCAGGCGGGCAGAACAGGGAGTCGATGGGCTGCGGGATCACCGAAAGGCCTTCGTATTCTTCAGCCGCCGCGCCATAGGCGGCCCGTCCATGATTGCGGATGACGCGCAGCATGTCCTCGCGGTTGGCTGAAAATCTCGGGAACGCCCCGAGCTGGGAAGCCATCTCGGCCGAGGTCGCGTAGGCTTCCGCCGAAATGATGGCTGAAATGGCACCTGCTATGGCGCGGCCTTCCGCGCTGTCGTAGGGGATGCCCATGACCATGAGAAGCGTCCCGAGATTCGCGTACCCCAGGCCGAGTGTGCGGAACTCGTAGCTTTTGCGCGCGATTTCCCGGCTCGGGAACTGCGCCATGAGCACGCTGATCTCGAGCACGATGGTCCACAACCTGATGGCATGGAGCAGATCGTCGATGCGGATCTCGCCTTTCACCGGGTCATAGAAGGTCATGAGGTTCAGTGACGCGAGGTTGCACGCCGTGTCGTCGAGGAACATGTATTCCGAGCACGGATTGGACGAGCGGATCTCCCCGTCCTGGGGACACGTGTGCCAGTCATTCACCGTCGTGTGGAACTGGAGACCGGGGTCCGCGCAGAGCCACGCGGCCGTCGCGATCTTCTCCCAGATCTCCCGTGCCCGCACGCGCTCGCGGGTCTTGCCGTCCGTGCGATTCACGAGCTCCCACAACCCGTCATCGAGCACCGCTTCCATGAATGTGTCGGTGAGGCGGAGCGAGTTGTTCGAGGATTGGCCGCTCACCGTATTGTACGCTTCGCTGTCCCAGTCGGTGGTGTATTCTTCCGGCTCGAAGTCCCAGACGCCCTGTCCGGCGAGCTGGATCACCTGGTGGACCCACGAGGCGGGGACCTCGTCATGGAGCGCCTCGCGCACGGCACGCTCCAGGGACTTGTTCTTCCGCGGATCGAAGCTCGCGGCGGCATCGCCATCGCCTTCGGGGTGCTGGCGGCACGCATCCAGGAGGCGTGTCGTGTGGCGGCGGAGGATGCGGCTTCCGGTCACCATGGAGGCGACCTTGCGCTCTTCCTGCGCCTTCCAGTCGATATAACGGAATACATCGGGGTGATCGGCGTCGAGGGTGACCATCCGCGCGGCGCGGCGCGTCGTGCCGCCGCTCTTGATGGAGGAGGCCGACCTGTCGCTCACCTTCAGGAAGGAGAGCAGGCCCGAGGAGACGCCGCCGCCGGACAGCGGTTCGCTGGAGGAGCGCAGATTGGAATAGTTCGTTCCCGTTCCCGAGCCGTACTTGAACAAGCGCGCTTCGCGCGTGATGAGGTCCATGATCCCGCCGTCGTTGACCAGATCGTCTTCCACGGACAGGATGAAACACGCGTGAGGCTGCGGTCTCTCGTAGGCGCTCGTGGCCTTCTCGACCTCTCCGGTGTCCGGGTTGACGAAGTAATGGCCCTGCGCCGGACCCTTGATACCGTAGACGGAGAAAAGACCCGTATTGAACCATTGCGGCGAGTTGGGCGCGCCCATCTGACGGGCAAGCATCGCGCACATCTCGTCATAGAAGGCCTGGGCGTCGCCATCGGTGGTGAAGTACTTGTAACGCCTGCCCCATTCCGCCCACGTGTAGGCCAGACGATGGAAGACCTGCCGCGCGTCGGTCTCCCCCGCCGCGGCACCCTTCGCTCCCGTCGTTACCCCATGCGATGCCGGTAGCGCTGCCGCCGGCGTTGCCGAGCCGGCGGGCGGTACGCCACGTTTGCGGAAGTACTTCTGTGCAAGGATGTCGGTGGCGATCTGCGACCAGTGCGAAGGGACAACGACGTTGTCCTGCTTGAATATCGTGGTGCCGTCGGGATTGCGAATCTCGGACGTGCGTGTATCGAAAGATATGCCTGAATAAGGGCTCTCCCCGGATCGGGTGAAGCGCCTCTGGATCTCCATAGTTCCCCTCCCCCGGAAAATCAATGAGACGAATGACTAGTTTAACAGGAAGGCAACCGCGAAGGCAAGTGCATTCTTTTTTTTGTCCGGGCAAAAGTCGGCACGAAGTCCTGCGCGAATGATTGTGGACGCAACGCGAAAAGTCGAAGCATGCATGGGGGCCCTTAACCCCGGCAATGTGTCTCTATGGTGTCACGCGGTTTACGGCTATGGCATGCCCCCCCGGAGGTCCCCCGGCGGCCTGCAACGCCGAGTCCAGAGCATCGAAAGATTTCAGGAACGAGCTTGCGTGGCTTGCCAGGAGCTGGCGAACCAGCCCGGCCGAGCGCCCGGATTCCCCCCGCATGGCGGCAAGGGTCTTGTCCTGGAATCCCCAGATCCCGATGCGCTCTTGTTGGAAGAGATAGCTCTGGAATTCGTTCACCATCAAAAAATGGTCCGTGGTGTCGTAACCGTGGGCGCCGAGGTAGTCGAGCCACACGGCGCGTTCCACATTCGAGAGCGAAGCCCACTGCTTTTCCGCCGCGTCGCGGAATGCGGGCAGAGAGAAGAATACTCCGTGGAAACACTCGTGGGTGAGGAGCAGATCGCGCAGGGCCGGCGAGGACTCTCTCGATATCGAAAGAATACTTCCTTCTCCCGGTGCATAGCCCGAGGAGGTCTGTAAAAGGAGTCCATTGTTTACCAGATTCTTGGCGAGAACGCCTTCTTCGGTGGAAATGCCGCCATGCTGCAGTGCCGCCTGGAAGAAGCGTGCGAGATCCTCAGCCCGATAGTCGTGCGCGTTGTATGCATGTTTTCCGTTGAGCGAGGACAGTGGCTCGACGCTGCCGGCATGGCCGGCTTTCTCAACAAAGAAAGCCACGCGCTTGAGGAAAGCATCCTGCAGGTCATAGGTCGAGAAATCGAATATGAGGACTTTCGGGAATCGGGTCCAGGAGAAAAGCTCGAAGTCCGGCTTTCGCCACTGCGCTCGATCCCATGAAAGGATCGCGCCAGGGTCCGCGGGGATCGGGGCGTCGGCGGAAATGCCGGCAATACGCACGCTTTGGACGATGCCGGCCATTTTCAATTCTTGCGGAAGGAACTCCATGCTTCCCCGGGCAAAATCCAAGCGCCGGGGTGTGGAGGCGGGATTCACGTCGAATGTGGCGCTTTTCCCTGCGGGATCGGTGAAGATGAATCGTCCACCCGCCGCCCCTTCGCCCATGCCGATGCTCAGCACCCAGATGCCGTTTGCCATTTGCTCCCGCGTGGCGCTCGTGATCCGCGCGCTGAGGGTGCCGGGAGATGCGGAGAGAACCTCCACGCTCCCGTCGGTGCTGAGGGTGTCCTTGTCGATGGAGAAGCCGTGCACGGAGGGGCCGAAGCCGGCCGAAGTAAAGGTGAGCGCGCCCGTCGTATCGGAGGCGGTGGACACCTGATACCCCCAGAGGCGCGCACCGCGCTCCAGAGGGAAGAGGAATCGGACCTTTGTTTCTCCGACCGCAGGCAGGGTTCCCTTTGCAAGGACCGTGTTTTTGTCGGCGTACAGGGTCAGGATCGCATGCGGAACGGTATTCGTGTAGGAGAACGCGAATGACTGCCCGTCCGCCCCCACCACCTGCGTCTTTGCAAGATGATAGACCGGTGTGGAGGAGGTGCTCGCCGAGGGTTGAAACCTGTTCTCCGCGTCGCGCGCGACCCTGCGCGACTGCCAGATGTCGACGGAGGATCCGTCCGAGGAGACGAACGAAAAACTTTCAAAGCGCGCCGCGCATCCCACCATGACCACGAGGGCCGTTGCACAGAGTATGGCGCGCAAAACCGATTTCATTCCCGTTCCTCCCCGGCGAGGGGTATGAGACTTCGTACGATATGGTCCGCGATCTCCCGGCGCGCTTCCATGGTGACCTCGCCGATGGGCCGCATGAAGCTCTCCAGTTGTCCCGACAGGCCGTCCGGCAGGATAGGCAGCGCCGCTATGCGCTCCGAGAGCATGCGGTCCGACGGCTCGTAGCGCTCGTTCACGGCAAAGAGAAAGCTCGCAACACAGCGCACGAGGCGCGACGAGGAGACGAGGAAGTACAGCACGTCGGAGCGGTGCGCGGCGGCGCCCACGTCGGACAGGGCCCTCTCGGCCAGCGAGAACGCCCGCAGACGCGCCTGCCACCAGAATTGCGCGGGGACGTGGGCGAGTGCCGAGCGCGCCTCCTCGAGCCATTCGTCGCGCGCGTACAGCACCTGTCCGTGCTCGATTCTGTACAGCGCATTCGTGCCCGGCTCGTGAAAGACCCAGTTCATCTCCGAGATGCGCAGGAGCATGCGGTCCACGTCCGCAGAGCGGATATAATGGATGCTTGCCGGCATCTCTTCGACGAGAAACCGATCCACCGCCGCCACCGGCGAGGTCTCGAATGCGTCGATACCGGGGAAAAGAGCGCGTCGCTGGTCCAGGTGCGGCGGGGCCTCCTCCGTATACACGTCCAGGTCGATCGTGAAATACGGGTCGAACACCTCGATGTCCGCCGCGTCACCCAGGAGCACCGCCTGCACGCCGGGGACCCCGGAAAGTTTTTCGGCGAGGCCCTTGGCGATTTTCTGCACCTTGCGTTTCATGCCGGCATACTATCAGGGGCGGAGCGTGACCGGCAAGCGTGTCCCATGCTACGATTGTTCGTGATGCAGGCTGATCGGTGCGTATGTGCCGCCTTGTGCGCGCCGGGCTCCGTCGAGGCGGAGGTGGGGCGCTTGCAGGCGCGAATTTTCGAGCAGTACGGACTGGCATCGGCGCAAGCGCTCCCGCCGCTGGTACCCCTCGGGTTCATCGAGGACGAGCTCGCGCCGAATCCGGGGCGACGCAGCGGGGCGCGCGCCCTCCTTGACGGCGTGCAAAGGTCGGTGAGAGCCCCGTGGCAGATGAGCGGCGGATCGCTTGAGTGGCACGAGGGATACCTCTTTCTCACGCTGGACACCGGACAGGCATGGACCCAGGCGCGGGAGTCGCTTCGCGCCCTGGCACACATGGCCGAGCCGGGTTTCTTCCCCGCCGCCGAAGGTTTTTTCCTCGGTTGTGGGGACGCGCCTGTTGAGCAGCGCTCGTCGATGCGTCTGGAGACGCCGCGGATCTCCACGAGCTCGGCCACCATAACGCTTCTCCGCCTGAGCGCACCGTCAGGCGCGGCTGAGTTCTGGCGCGAAGTGTATTGGGAGATCCTCGAGGAACGGCCACTGCGCGGAAGGAGAGAAACATGAAGTCATTTCCCGCTTTTGGGATTCTCCTCGGCTCGCGCGGCAAGCTGCAGGAGCTCTGCGCTCTTCTGGAGGCCAACTCGGGTCTGCCCGGGCCCCGTGCCAATCTCGAGCTCGTGTACTCCTTCGCCTCGTCGGCGGCGAGCATGCATCTTGAGGATTGGCAGTGGGACTTCCTTCTCGGTCTCGCGGCCACATCGCCCACCAAGGCGCCGGTGAACTCGAGCAAAGAATACCTCCCCGTGTGCGCCGTGGTCGCCCTCGGGGCGCTGTACGGCACGGGGCTTCCCCGGCCCCGACGGCGATCGGCACTCGCCGCGCTTCTCTCGGCGGCCTCGGATCCGCGCTGGCGCGTGCGCGAAGCCTCGGCGATGGGCCTGCAGCAGATCGGAGAGCGCAATCCGGGCGCGCTGCGCGCTATCGTCACCGAATGGCTGGCCGGAGCCGGTCCGCTCGTGCTGCGCGCAATCATGGCCGGCCTCGCCCATCCCCCGATCCTCGGGGACGAGGAGCTCGCCCTCTTCAGTCTCGATACGGCACGCACCATTCTCGGCGGCGTGACCCGCGCGGGAGGCGACGAGCGGAAGAGCGACGACTTTCGGGTTCTCCGCCAGGGCCTGAGCTACGCCCTGAGCGTCTTCGTCGCGAAGGTTCCCGTCGAAGGCTTCGCCCTCATGCGGAAGCTCTCCGCCGTCCGCGATCCCGACATCGCGCGCATCATGAGGGAAAACTTGAAGAAGAAGAGATTGATCGACGCATTCCCGGAGGACGTGAAGCAGGTGTCCCTTATTTTAGACGAGGCAAACGGACCCTGACCACGCGCTCAAGACCGTCCATCACGTCGGCCACCGTCACCGCGTGCCCTTCACGGACGATGGTCGTGCAGAAATCCTCGTGGCCGCGGCCGCGGCGATAGTCGGGGACCTTGACCGGCATCGCGAGGTAGCGCGTGAACAGGCTCGTGTCGTTGCTCACGAGGATGCTCGCCTGGTAGAAGAGAACCAATCGCGTCCGGTACAGTGAGGTGCCGACGATCTTTCGACCGCCCATGGCGAGATCCGAGATTCCTTCTGGTGTCACGCCGCGCACCCCCAAGCCATCGAGGGCTTCCACGATCCACGTGTTGATCTCAGCCGCGTACTCTCGGTTGCGGTACGGAGAGGAAACTTCGGTGACGGCGGCAAGCACCACCTGGCCGGGACCGAGGATCACGGTGCCCCCGCCCCCCCGCCGCTTCATCCAGGGAACGCCGTCGGCGGCCAGGGTGTCGAGGAGCAAATCCTGTTCGGGCTTTCCGGCGGCTCCGAGCACGGCGCAGAGGGTTGGCGGCTCGTAGATGCGGGATACGGGGACACCTGTCCGGAGAAACTGGTCCAGGAGGTCCTCGTTCACTGTGTGCTCAGGTTCCAAATTATCTCATCTCGCCATCATTGCAACGAATCCGGTTTCCGGCCACGCATCGTCATGACTGCATTTTCTTCTTGAGCTCGTCCAAAGCCGCACTCGCCTCTTCCTTTTTCATTGCATGTGCAAGCTCGTCTTTCGGCCCCGTCAGCATTTGGAGCTGGGCGAGGAGCAGGTCCGCATCGACCAGGCGTCCGCCGGTCATACGCAGTCGGGTGAGCTTATCCTTCAGGACCCCGACCTTTGCCTTCAGGTCCTCCAGCTCCGCGCTCAAGCCTGAGCGTTTCCCCGTCGCCTCCGCCAGCCGTCCCTGCGCCTGAGTGGCCAGTCCTTCGTCACCGGTGCTTTGCGCCAGAGAAACGCGGCGCGTCCAGAGGCCTTCCTCTTCTTCGGCGGCGGCAAGAGCCTTCTCGGTCTGCTTCAGGGTCGTGATGAAAGCGAGAACATATTCGGCGGCCTGCTTCGGATCGAGACCTTCGATGTCGATATCCTGCATCGCGTTTCCCCCGGGTGACTGTACCATGGACGGGGCGGGGGGGTGAAGATTCCTACAACAACACTCCCACGATGAGTCGGATGCCCACGAGACCGAGAGCGGCGGCGAGCCCGATCATCACCCGGCGAGCGGCGATCCGTCGGGAAAGAAAGGCCCCCAGTTGCGCGCCTCCGACCACCCCGACCGCCAGAAGCGCGTCGCGCAGAAGGTGCGTTGGCCACGTATGGTCGAGGATGTGCTCAACCAACCCGGCAAGGGAAGTGAAGACCAGCACGAAGTGTGAAGTCGCCGTGGCGATGTGGAGCGGAAAATCGAACAGATACACGAGCACCGGCACGTGGATGAGGCCCCCGCCGATCCCCACGAGGCTCGAAAAGCACCCGATGAAAAGGCTCAAGCTCATGCCGAGCCAGAGATTGTAGGTGAGGGGATGTGAAACGCCATCTCCATCCACAACCGTGTCCATGAGACGGGCGCCGGGACGCACGCGGGTTGCCGCCGAAGCCGCGGGATTGCGTTTGACCCCCCGGGTCAGAGAGATGAATACAGCCACGCAGACGAGGAGGAAGCCGAAGATGGCGCTGAAGAGCTGGCGGGGGATGAATCGCGTCAGGTAGGATCCGACCAGAGCACCGGGAATCGTGGCAGCGGCGAAAAGCACGCCCGTCTTGTAGCTGATTCTTTTTTGCCGAGCGTAGGCGATCGTCCCCGACGTCGAGTTTACGAAGATGATGGCAAGGGAGGCGGCGGTGACCATCGAAGGGGCGTCTTGCGGAAAGAGAAACACCAGAAGCGGGACGAGGATGAATCCGCCGCCCGCGCCGATGATCGTTCCATACGTGCCGACGAGGAATCCGATGGGGATGTACCAGAGCACGTTCATGGCGGGAATGCTACCCGGGGAGGAATGGAGTGGTCAACGTGGGAGCCCGCTTCACGCGGTGGCGCTTCCCGTCGGGGCGTTGATCTGGACCCCGCTAACCGCTATCCTTTCTGGCCGTGATCGTGTCCTCCGACGACCCTATTGTGGCGCTTGCCACGCCGGCCGCTTCCAGCGCGCTGGCTGTCATCCGCGTTTCCGGCCCTCGTTCCCTGCTCCTTCTTTCCCAGCTTACGCGGGGCATCAAGGATCTGTCCGCCCGACCTGGCCATACCCTCGTTCGTTGCGTCCTCGCCGACAATGGCGCTCCCGTGGACGACGTGCTCGTCGCGATCTATCAGGCGCCTCGCAGCTATACCGGCGAGGAGGGGGCGGAGATCTTCTGCCACGGCAGCCTTCCGGTGATCCAGCATCTTCTGGCGCTCCTCTGCAGATCCGGATTTCGTTCCGCCGGGCCGGGCGAGTTCACGCAGCGCGCGTTCCTCAATGGCCGCATGGATCTCACGCGCGCCGAAGCGGTGAACGAGATCGTTCGTGCGCGCACCGACCGCGCGCGCGGTCTCGCCCTGGAACGGCTTTCGGGTGCCATCGAAGACCGCATCACGGCGGCGCGCGAAGCGCTCATCGATCTGCGGGCATCGTTGGAGGTCCGTCTGGATTATCCCGACGACAACGCGGATGACGCACCGAGCAACGTCGGCCTCAAGGAGGCCGAAGCGATTCTCCGTGGACTTGCGGGCACGTATCGCCAGGGTCGGATCTACCAGGAAGGGGTTTCCATCGCGATCGCGGGAGCCACCAACGCCGGCAAGTCGAGTCTCTTCAACGCTCTGCTGCGTCAGGATCGGGCCATCGTGAGTGAGGTGCATGGCACGACGCGGGATTGGCTTGAAGGGATGGCGAGCATCGAAGGCATCCCCGTGCGCCTCTACGACACGGCTGGGCTGCGCCAAACACGCGACGCGCTGGAGTTGGAGGGCATGCGCCGCACGGAAAAGGTCATCGACTCGGCCGATCTGATCCTCTACATGGTGGAGGGCACGAGCGGCTTGAGCGCCGCCGACCAGGCGTGGCTCAGCGCGTGGACGGGCCCTGCATCGATCGTGCGGGTATGGAGCAAGACGGATCTCCCCTGCCAGCCCACCCCTCCCGGTTTCTACGCGGTGAGCGCGGTGACAGGGCGGGGGATGGACGAGCTTGAAGCCGTGATGGCCCAGTCCGTCTTCGGCGGGGAGACGGCCCGCGACGGGGAGCCGCTCATTGATTCGGAACGGCAGCGCGATCTTCTCACGCGCGCCCTTGCCGCCTTGGAGAGCTATCGGCAAGCGGCTTCCGACGGTGTGAGCGCCGATCTTCTGGCCGTGGACGTTGCCGAAGCATTGGACGCGCTGGGGGAGATCACCGGCGCCGTGACGAGCGCTGAGATTCTTGACCGCATGTTCAGCAATTTCTGCGTGGGCAAGTAAGATGGGACGGCAACGTTCCTCAGACACCGATTTCGACGCCATTGTCATCGGAGCCGGCCATGCCGGCATCGAAGCCTGTCTTGCCATTTCCCGCCTGGGCTTTTCCACGCTTTTGGTGACGCAGAATCTGGACACCATCGGACGCATGTCGTGCAACCCCGCCATCGGCGGGATCGCCAAAGGCAATCTCGTGCGGGAGATCGATGCGCTGGGCGGTGCCATGGCCGGGCTTATCGACGCGACCATGATCCAGTTCCGTCTCCTGAACGCCAGCCGCGGCCCCGCCGTCCAGGCCCCGCGCGCGCAGGCGGACAAACAGGCCTACGCGGTTCTCGCGAAGAGAACCCTGGAGGGTCAGCCGTGTCTCGCCCTTACCATGGACACGGTGACCGACTTCATTCTCGACGGCGCCGAACGCCGCGTGCGCGGCGTCGTCACGGATCGGGGACGACGGCTCACGGCGGAGACGGTGGTCCTCACGACCGGCACGTTCATGGAAGCGCGCCTCTTTATCGGCGACTGGAGCGCGCCGGGCGGGCGTCTGGGAGAACCAGCGGCAGTCGGTCTCGGGGCCAATCTCCGTCGGCGCGGTTTCACGCTCGGTCGGCTGAAAACCGGCACGCCGGCGCGCGCCCTGGGCTCGTCGTTGGACAAGGGGCGAATGGAGATGCAGGATCCCGATCCCGTGGCGATTCCCTTCTCTTTTGCCACTGATGCGGTGGACCGTCCCGCGGTCCCCTGCTGGATCACCTACACGAACGAAGAGACGCACCGCATCATCCGGGAGAACATCCATCGCTCGCCCTTGTACGCGGGAAAAATCGTGGGCAGGGGGCCTCGCTACTGTCCCTCCATCGAGGACAAGGTCGTGCGATTTCCCGACCGCATCCGACACCAGGTCTTCGTGGAGCCGGAAGGTCTTTCCACGGACGAGGTGTATCTGAACGGCGTGTCCTCCTCGCTGCCCGAAGAAGTGCAAGAGGCGTTTCTGCGCACCCTCCCGGGGCTCGAGAACCTCCAGATCGTGCGGCCGGGATACGCGGTGGAATACGATTACCTGGAGCCGACGCAGCTCTATCCCAGCCTCATGACCAAGCGCATCGAGGGTCTGTTCGTTGCCGGTCAGACCAACGGCACCTCCGGCTATGAAGAGGCCGCGGCCCAGGGCCTCATGGCCGGCATCAACGCGGCCCTTTTCCTCCAGGGTCGCGCCCCGCTCGTGCTCTCCCGCGCCGAGGCGTACATCGGGGTCATGATCGACGATCTGGTGACGCTGGGAACCGAAGAGCCCTACCGCCTTTTTACTTCGCGCGCCGAGTACCGATTGTCGCTTCGCCACGATACCGCCGATGCGCGCTTGGTGCCGCACGGCCGCGCCGTCGGGCTGCAGGGCGCCGCGGCGGAAGAGCGGCTCGACCGCAAAAGGCGCGGCATCGAGGAAGTGCGCCAGCTCCTGCGGATACGGAAGGTCGCCGCGGCGGACGGCGAGGAGCTTCCGGCCCTGCGCGCCCATGCCGGGCGCAGCTTCGAGCAGGCCCTCCGCGACCCAACCGTGTCGTTAGCGGACCTCGCGCGGCGCGAACCGGCGTTCGCCGCGGCACGCGCGGACTGGTTGTCGTTGGCCGAGAGCGAGGTGAAGTACGAGGGATACATAAGGCGCCAGGACGAGCAGGTGAGGCGGTTTCTGAGCATGGAGGAGAAACGCATCCCGGAAAGCTTCGACTGGGACGATCTCGTCGGTGTATCGATGGAGGCGCGGGAGAAGCTGAAGCGCATCCGACCCGCGTCCCTTGGCCAGGCATCGCGCATTCCCGGGGTGCGGCCGCCGGACATCGCGGTGCTCATGATCCTGATGAAAAAGGGCGGTCGACACGCGGCGGGGGCCGACTCGTGACCGCTCCCACGCGAGACGCGCGTGAAATACTCGCCGCCGGTTTGGACCAATTGGGCATCCCCGACCCGGGAACGGTCCATGCGCGATTGACCGTCTACCTGGATGAGATCGAGCGTTGGAATCCCCGATTCGGGCTCGTGAAGGTCGCGGACCGCGAGGAGCTCGTCGTCAAGCACGTGCTGGATTCGCTTTCCGCCTGGTCGTCCGTACGGGACGCGGCTGGTACTCACGGCTCCGTTCTCGATGTCGGCTCTGGTGCCGGCTTTCCCGGCATCCCCCTCGCCATCGCCCTTCCCGCTGTCTCCTTCACCCTTCTCGAGCGCATGGCGCGTCGGGCGTCGTTCCTGAAAACGTGCGCCATCATTCTGGGTCTCACGCGCGCCATCGTTGCGCAGGATGACCTGTCCGCGGTTCGCGGGGAGTTCGACGTGATTACCTTCCGCGCGGTTGCCCCCTTGGATCGTTTTCTCCGCGATTTGGAAGGATGCGAAGTTCGGTGGAGAGCGATAGTCGCATATAAAGGAAGAGAAGAGCGCGCCCAACAGGAAGCGGACGACGTACGACGCCAATGGGGTGGGCGTTTTCAGGTGAGCCTGAGCTCCGTGGAGACCCCTTTTCTCGACGAAGAGCGCTGCCTTGCCACGGTGACGTGCGCGACCACACCCGAGAAGCTGGATTGACAAACGGGTATCGCCGGGATACGCTTTTTTTCTGAGGGGGATCCTGCGCTTTGGGCGATTCGACGATCGGAATCAAGGTCGCGGACGGAACATACTACCCGGTTCTCGAGCAGGGTTTCACGGGCACCAAACGGCTCGTCGTGACCACGGCCAAGGACAATCAGCAGAAGGTCCAGATCGATCTGTATCGCGGCAATGGCACGGTTCTTTCGGATGCCCGCTATATCGGAAGCCTCATCATTGAAAACATTCCCCCCGTGGCGCGCGGAGAGCCCGAAATCGAGCTCTCCATCGGCATTGACGCCGACGGGGAGCTGTCCGCCGAGGCGAGTGACAAGCGGACCGGCGAATCCCAGAGCTTCAGCGCCAGCCTGACCACCCTTCAGGAATCAGACACCTACGGAAATGCCGAGTTCATCGTGGAGCCGGAAACCTCGGAAGGCATCGATTTCGAGGAGCCTCCGCTCACCGGTGAGAACTACGAGGGAACACGAGATCGTCGCGCGCATCATGGCGATCGTCGCGCTCCGAATATCCTCCTTCTCGTTCTCTTCGTGATCCTGAGCGTTGCCCTCGTGGCGGCCATCGCCTACTTCGTGTACCGCATCATCCAGGGCCCCAAGGTTCCGCTGCTGTCGGCAACCAAGACCCCGACGGTCGCGACACAGCCCGCTCCGGTAGCCGCACCGGCTCCGGCCGTCGTCGTCCAGCCTGCGCCCGTGGAAGCGGCGCCTGCTCCGAAGGCCCAAGTTTCGTATCGCATCAAGAACGGCGACACCCTTTGGGATATCGCCTCCACGTACTACCGAGACCCCTGGCTGTATCCGAAGCTCGCCAAGGCCAATGCCATCCAGAATCCGGACCTCATTTTTGCCGGCACGCGTATCGTTATTCCCGAGAATTAGTCTCTTCCTCGCGCTTCTGGCCTACCCTCTGTTCACCGCGGGCTGTGGACCGCGCACGGTATGGGGCCTGGACGCCAATGAGCTGAAATCGTCCCTCTCCCAAGCACGCTACGAAGTCCTTTCGCATGTGGACCTGACGCGACAGGATCCGGGGGAATCCCTCACTCTGGCGCCGGAGGCCCCCTATTATCTCGCCTTCGTCTTCGACGCCCTGGACCGCCCCGCCGATGGTGAACGACTTCGGGAAGTCGCCTGGTCGCGAAGCCCGACGCCCTGGCGGGAGGAAGCGGGCCTCCAACTCGCGCGGGATGCCGTGACGGGCAAGGACTACGATCGCGCCGCATCGATCTGCCGACAGCTTCTCGGAGGCAGCGGCTCGGCCGACATCAAGAACCGGGCGAGGCGCGTGCTTGTGGAAGCTCTGTATTGGAACAAGGATGACGCAGGGGTTTTGCGGGAAGCCGCCGATCTCCCCGCCGACGACCCCGAGGTGCTCCTGTTCCGTGGCGTTAGCTCGCTCCGTCTCGGCCTTCCCGCCGGGCACGACCTGATCATGGAGCTGTTCCTCCGGCAAAGGACATCTGCTCTTCATGGCCGCGTCTATACATTCCTAGAGGCCGAGCCGGCCTATCTTCAGTTGTTCTCCGCCGTGGATCAGGAGGTGCTGACGGGCAAATATGGTCTCGTGGAGGGCACGTGGGCCAAGGCCATTGCCTCGCTGGAAAAGGCCTTCAATGAGATCGATCCCGGCGCAGTCTCCGACGGTGCCCTCGTGGAGGATCTTTCCGACGGCTATATCCATGCCGCGGATTTCGCGGCCGGCGCGCGCTTTATGGATGGTCTTTCGACGCACCTCACCGGCCAGGCACGGGTGAACGCGCTGGAACAGGCAGGCAGGCTGTCGCGCCGGGCACGCGACTACGAGAGCGCCACCCGGCAGCTGCGTCTGGCCGCCACCGTGGCGACCTCGCCCCAGCAGCGCGACCGGATATCGTGGTATCAGCTCGATATCCTTCTTACGCAGGAGCCCGCGGACCTTGCGGACCGCGTCGCCGCCGATTCGGTCGGCTGGTTCGACCCGAGCTACTTTTCCGATCTCTTCGACAGCCATATCGCCACGTTCGTGGCGGCGCGGAAGTGGAAGACCCTTGCCACGCTCTGGAGCGCCCTGGAGACGCGGGGCCCTAACGACATCCGGGCGCAGCTCTCCTACCTTCTGGCTCGCGCGTGGCAGGAGGGATACCTCGCTCGACTTCCCGGCTATCCTTCCTTGACCGCGCGCGATCTTTTCACCGACGCCGCGCGGCGCGATCCCACCGGGTACTACGGGATCCTCGCCGCGAGCATGATCGACGAGCTTCCCGACAAGGCGATTCCCGCTTTGGGGGCGCCTGCTTCCGCCGCGCCGGTCACATTCGACCTCATCGCGGCGGGCTTCCTGGCTTATGGCCTTTCCGACAAGGCCTACGCGCGGATGGCGGGTCTCCGCGAGGGCTTGAGCGATGGGGATCTCATGGAGGCAGCGCGCCAGTTCGCGAGCGCCGGCGACCTGCGCAGCTCGCTGTCATTCGTGGGCGCCGAAGCGCGTAAACGCCGGCTCACCTTGAACGAGCTGCGCCTCTTCTACCCGCGCGGTTTTCCGCTCCTCCTCGAGCCCTTGGCCGCCGGCGCCGGCATACCCGATCACATCCTATATGGCCTCGTGCGCGAAGAGAGCTACTTCGATCCCGACATCGTGTCCAGCGCCGGGGCGGTCGGTCTTACGCAGCTCATGCCGGCTACCGCGTCACAGGTCGCCCGCGGTCTGCATCTCGTGCAGCCGAGCTTGCGCGACCCCACCACGAATCTCATGATCGGTGTCCGACACTTCCAGGATCTCCTGGCACGCGCAGGCTCCACCACCAAGGCGCTGCTCGCCTATAACGCCGGGCTCGCTCGCGTGCGTCAGTGGGAAAAGGCCGCTCCCGGCCTGCCGGACGACATCTTCATGGAGACCGTCCCGATTGCGGAAACGCGCGGCTACGTGCGCAAGATCCTCGTCTCTTCGGTGATGTATGCGTTCCTGTACCACGACGCCGACCCGCGACGGGCCGCGCTGCAGTTCTTTCTGCTCCAGCCAAAGCTCCTGGAACCGGAAGCGGTCGCACCCGGCAATCACCCGCCGCGCTAGAAGGACGGGCGTCTCTCAATCGGCGCTGTCACCTGCCCTATTGCGTGCCCTGATCGGCGTCCTTCACACCGGGGATGGTGATGTTTCCGCCCTTGTACCAGATGTCGAAGTCCGCTTGAGATACCACGGCAATTTTGGCGAGCATTTTCGAGTGCTCTTCGCCGCAATATTGCGTACAGAGAATGTCGGTCGATCCGAGGGTTTCCGCCTTGAACCACACGTGATTCTTCATACCGGGCACGATATCCTGCTTGATGCGATACGCAGGGGCGAAAAAGCCGTGGATCACATCGGGGGTAGTCATGGTGAGGGCGATGTCCCGCCCCAGCGGCACTACCAGATCCGTGCTCGTTTTACCATTGTCGTAGGTGAACTCCCAATCCCATTGCTCGCCCGTCACCTGAACATTCATCGATCCCGACGGAGCGTTTCGCAGCACGCGGAACCCCACCAGTCCGTAGTAGAACATGCTGAGGGCGATCACCACCGAAGCCGCGATCCAGACGAGCTCCAGCTTCCAGTTGCCTCCGATATCTGCCGGTGACGGATTCTTGCCGCGTCGATAGCGAACGACGAAAAAGATCGTGAAAAAGATGATGAGGAGAAACAGGACGACGCAGAACCCGATGATATAAAGGAATACGTCGTCAACGGCGGCAATTGTGTTTCGTTCCACGGCTTCCCCTATCGATTCAGCACGTCGGTATACGTGAGCCCGATGAAGATGGTCAGGGTGATGATGGCGATGGGCACGAGAAGCTTGAGAATGAGCCGCTTCTCCCATCGCAGGTGCATGAAGTAGAGAAGAACGAGTGTCGACTTCACCGCCGCCACGGCGAGCACCACGACGATGGCGATCCGCCCTATGTTCAGGCCCGCCGTGGTCACCGTGATGGCCGTGAGGACGAGGAGCGCGATCCAGATATAAATGTATCGAGGGTATGACATGCCGCCCGTTTTCATTGTCCGTCTCCTATGAAATCAAATAGAAAAGGGGGAAGAGGAATATCCAGATGATGTCCACGAGGTGCCAGTACAGCCCGACGTTTTCCAGCACCGGCGTGTGCTCGTGCGAAGCCTTTCCCCTTCTGACGTAGCCGATCATGACGCCCAGGAGACACATGCCGATGATGACGTGCAAGGCGTGGAGACCCGTCATGGTGAAATAGAGCCCGAAGTACAGGATTTCCCCGGGCGGTTTTGCGAGCAGGACCGCGGCACGGGGATAGAGGCCGTGCTCGAACTTCGCCCCCCACTCGAATGCCTTCACGACGAGGAACGCCAATCCGCATGCAATGGTGATGGCGAGAAAAAGAATCGTCCTTTTCGGTTTGTTGAGCTCCTGCAGCGAATAGATCGCCAGCACGGCGGTGAGACTGGAAGTGAGGAGAATCGCCGTGTTGAGCGTTCCGTCAAACCGGCTGAGGTCCAGCGAAGCGTTGTGGAAATCCACCGGATGCTTTGCCCGGTACACCGCGTAGAGGAGGAACAGGCCGCCGAAAATGAGAATCTCCGAAAGGAGGAAAAGCCACATTCCGATGCGGGACCCGACGGTCTTTTCGCGCTCTTCCATGTTATTCCTTTTTTTCCTTTTCCGCGTCGGTCTTTCTCTTGGTGAAAACGTATGGTCCCTGCGTGATGATTGGAATCTCTTCGAAGTTCTCTGCACTGGGAGGCGAGGGAATCTGCCACTCCAGGGTCGCTCCGCCCCACGGATTCGCCTCTGCCTTTTTGCCTTTGAAGAAAGCGTAGATCAGGTTGCCGAACATCATGCCGAGCCCCACAACGAGTATCCATGAGCCGACCGTCGCAATAACCTGCAGATCGGTGTACTTTGGCAGATACGAGTAATAGCGGCGGGGCATTCCCGCCCACCCGAGGATCAGCAGAGTCATATAGAAGAGATTGAATCCCACGAACAGCACGAAAAAGGATACCGTGGCGAATTTGTAGTCATAGGTCTTGCCGAACATCTTGGGAAACCAGTAATGCAGCGCGGCGAACAGCCCGAATCCCATGCCGCCGAATATGATGTAGTGGAAATGGCCCACCACGAAATAGGTGTCGTGCGTATAGACGTCCGTGGAGAGGGCGCCGAGAATGAGCCCCGTGAGCCCGCCAATGGAGAAAAGCGCGATGAAGCCCAGAGCGTACAGGAAGGGGGGATCCACCTTCACCGACCCTTTGTACATCGTGGCAATCCAGTTGAAAACCTTGATGGCGCTCGGCACGGCAACCAGGAAGGTGAGAAGGGAGAAGAGCACGCTTGCCGTGTCGCTCTGGCCGCTCACGAACATATGATGTCCCCATACGAGGGAGCCGACGCTCGCAATGGCGAGGCTCGAAAAGGCGATCGTCTTGTAGCCGAATATGTTCTTCCGTGAAAACACGGGGAAAAGATCCGAAATGATGCCCATGGACGGCAGAATCATGATGTACACGGCGGGGTGCGAATAGATCCAGAAAAGATGCTGATAGAGAAGAGGGTCCCCGCCTTTTGTCGAATCGAAGACCCCGATACCGAAGACCCGCTCCAGGATGATGAGGAGCAGCGTGATCCCGATCACCGGCGTGGCCAGAATCTGGACCCACGCGGTGGAATACAACCCCCATACCGACAACGGCATGCGGAAAAAGGTCATGCCGGGGGCGCGCATCTGGTGCGTCGTCGTGACGATATTGATGCCCGTAAGTATGGAAGACATGCCGAGCAAAAAGACACCGAAAACTGCCATGGGTGCGTTCACTGTCGAGTTCAGGCTATAGGGCACATAGAAGGTCCAGCCCGTGTCTACGGGCCCTGTTCCCAGCGCAAGGGACACGAGCACGACCGCGGCGCCCGCCAGATAGAGGTAGAAAGAAAACAGGTTCAAACGGGGAAAGGACATGTCCCGCCCGCCGATCAGTATGGGCAGGAAGAAATTCCCGAATATCGTCGGAATCCCGGGAATGACTACCATGAAGATCATCATGATCCCGTGCACCGTAAACAGAACATTGTAGGTCTGCCCGGAGACGAACTTGCTGTCGGGTGACAGCATCTGGATGCGCATGAGCACGCCGAGGATGACCGCGACCCCGAAGAAGGTCAGGACGGCCACGAGGTAGAGCATCCCAATCCGTTTATGATTCGTCGATGTCAGAAAACCGCGGAGCCCCGGGCGCTTGCCATTGTCGAGAAACCAGGCCTCGTGCTCGTGCGCGCGTGCCTCAGAATGAGACGCCATGTGCAAATCCCTCCTCATCCGCCGGGCCGGCTGGCCGCGGATGACACGTCGGTTGTTGTCGGAAACGATCAGATGTGGGTGAAGAGCGTACCTTGCGACACGCGTAAGGTGACATGCGGGCTGCACGAATGGCGGATCGATGCATTGTCGCTTTCAGGACTTGGCTCTCCGACACGATACAAATTTCCGTGTCGTGTTAAGAGTAATTGCCGGAGCGCCGCAGAGTCAAACAATCTGTACGGCGAAGGAGGAGTTTTTTTCTATTGGAGGGTCTTTTCGTAGGCGGCAATCGCACGCTGGAGTCGGGAAGCCGAATCTGGAGTCGGCAGACCCGTACCCGCCCAGATCTCACTCGGCTGATTGATCTCCTTTCCATAATATGCCGTGTTTGCCCCGTAGTCCACGTCGAGCGCTGCACCTTGAAGCGCGAAACCTGCGAAAATGCCGCGGGTGCGCGAGTAGGAATAGATTTCCGCCTTCAAGTCCTGGTCCGTAGCCGCGGCCGCCTCCCGGCCGAGTGACCCGGCAGCGACGGATGCGTCAACGCCAAGAGTGTACTTGCCGCGAAGCACGCGTTCGACGCTGTCGCGGCTCCTGAAAAAGAGCACGATATCGGCCGACTGTATCCCCACCTGCCAGCCGATGCTTCCCCCCGTAAGGGTAAGGAAAAGCGGTCTGCTCCAACCGCCGTCGCTTTGACGGACCAGCAGTATCCCGTGCCCCCGTTGTACGCCGATCCCGAAACCGATCCTTTTGACCCCGGGGAGAATCGCGATACCGGAGGTGACTCTCATGAGGGCGGTCGGGACCTCGTGCTCGGGGATTCCAATAATGGCCTGGAAGACCTCCGCGGCGTCGAGCACTCGCTGCGTTTCAGCCTGCTGGGCGATCGCCGATACCCCGCCGAGGGCGAAAAAGAGCACTGAAATGATCACAACGGTCCCGATGTGTCGGTTCATGAAAACCTCCTGACTGATTCTATCTATAATAAACACCGCGGGTACAGAGGAGTGCCACTCGAGCCGATAATGCAGGGAGGGGGGGTAGCGTGACGCTTTTCGGCAGGAGGGTGACTCCTACTATTCGAGCTCTCGTTTGGTTCCTGCTCGGTCTTTGCCTTGCATGCCTTGCATCCTTGTCTTTGCACCTGGCTGGTATCGGCGGCTTCCTGTCAGCCATTGGCCGTTTTCTCATGGGCGGCTTCTCGTGGGCAGGCATTCTTGTACCCTTCTACTTTCTCGCCGGGGCGGGTCTCCTCCTTCGACCCGTATTCAAGAAGCGCTCGGCACTCCTTCTCATGTTTTCGATCGTGCCATTTCTGACGGTGAGCCTCATTTTTCACCTCTTCGCCCGCTCTCCATCACAAATACCGCAAGTGCTCGCCGAGTCGTTCGGCGTTCTCCCGTCGGTCCTGCTGCTTTTCCTGCTCCTCGCCCTGGAGACGATCCTTCTCTTCACCCTGCCGTACGGCATGACAAAGCCGGCCCGGGAGCAGCCCAAGCCCCATCTCGCGCTGCCGTCAATCGAACCTGAGATGTTCGTGCCTATTCTCGCCGTTGCGGAGACAGCCGCCGAGCCAGTTGTCGCCCCCGCACCTCTCGCAGCCCCCATTGCGCCTCCGGTGATCATGCCTCCCGTGTCCCCCGCCGACCTCGCGGCGCCCGGGATTGCCGCCGTGCCTCCCGTTCCGGAAGAGCCGATCGTGCCCGTCGAGCTTGATGACCTCGATCCCGATCCGAGCGACCCTGATGCCGAACCGGAAGAGCGACTCGAGGAATCCGCCGACCCGTCCGTCGTGGAGCTTCCCTTTGCCCGTTCCCGACCCAAAGTGCCGGCCGTCATTCCCGCCCCAGGCCCCGAGCAAGAGGAGCTGCCCTTCCCGAGCACCGGCTCGAGCGTGAAATCCTACGGCATTCCCGTGGGCGACGTGCTGAAGAATCGCGGCGGCAATGAGTATTGGATCATCGACGATGAGACCAAGCGCGCCTCGAAGATTCTCACCGACACCCTGAAGGAGTTCAATATCGATGCCGAGGTGACCGGCATCCGCAAGGGCCCCGTCATCACTCTCTTCGAGGTCCTGCCGGCCCAAGGCGTGCGCATCTCTAAGATCGCCAATCTTTCGGATAACATCGCCCTGCGCCTGGCAGCGCCCAGCGTGCGCATCGTGGCGCCCATCCCCGGTCGGCATGCCGTCGGCATCGAAGTGCCCAACCGTGTCCGTTCCATCGTCTCTTTCAAAGAGATGATCTCGCTGGATGTGATGCAGAAATCCGCCTACGAGATCCCCCTCGCGCTGGGAAAGGACATCCTCGGGGAAGCGCAGGTCATCGACCTCGTGCAGACCCCGCACCTGCTCATCGGCGGAGCCACCAACTCGGGCAAGAGCGTCCTGGTGAACTCCATCATCTGCTCGATCCTCTTCCGCCGCAGCCCCGATGAAGTGCGCCTCTTCCTCATCGATCCCAAGATCGTCGAGCTGAAGCTCTACAACGGCTGCCCCCACCTGCTCACGCCGGTAATCACTGACCCCAAGAAGGCTTTCCAGGCCCTCCAGTACTGCATCTCGGAGATGGAGCGTCGTTATACCCTGCTCGATGCCCTGGGCGTTCGCGACATCCGCTCGTTCAACAAGAAGGCCAAGAAAGAGCGCATGCAGCGCCTGCCCTACATCGTCATCGTCATCGACGAGTTCGCCGACCTCATGGCCACCACCGGCAAGGAGCTGGAATCCACCCTGGCCCGTCTGGCCGCCATGGCCCGCGCCATCGGCATCCATATGGTCCTCGCCACCCAGCGCCCTTCCATTGACGTCATCACCGGTCTCATCAAGGCGAACATCCCCTCGCGCATCGCTTTCATGGTGGCCAACAAGTTCGACTCGCGTATTATCATTGATGCCGTTGGCGCCGAGAAGCTCCTCGGCAAGGGCGACATGTTGCTGTCCGCCGCGTGGAATCCGTTCCCCGTGCGCATCCAGGGCGCCTATATCGACGACGAAGAGACCGATGCCGTCACCGACTACGTGAAGAAGCTCGGCCCTCCCCAATACATCGACGATGAGGTCTTTTTCGAGGACGAAGAGACCGGCGACTTCGAGGGAGAGCCCGGCAACGACCCCCTGTTCGAGCGCGCCGTGGAGATCGTCATGGGGCAGGGAAAGGCGTCAGCCTCGTATATCCAGCGCCGCCTGAAGGTGGGCTACAACCGCGCCGCCCGACTCGTGGAGGAGATGGAGATGCGCGGCATCGTCGGCCCTTCCCAGGGCAGCAAGCCGCGCGAGATCCTACACTTCACGAAGCCCTGATCGACGACCGCGCGCGTAGGCGCCGAAAACCAGCAACGCCATAACGACGGCCGCGCCTATCTCCAATCCGAGAATGTCCCGATAACCGCCTGCTATCGTGAAAATCACCTCCATGAGAGGCAGCCCGACCAATACCGCGAAGATCGGGAGGTCCCGCTTCAAGGACAGGGTCCCCGTCATCTTCCCGCGCCATAGGATGGCGAGCATGAGCACAGGCACCGCCGTAAGAGCAGCCAGCATCACCCACTCCGCATTGCTTCCCTTGGCGAACACAGGCTCGAGCCAGAGGAGGAACTTGGAAATCGGTGTCACGAGAACCGCGAGCGCCCCAATCATGCACACCACCGGGTACACGTACCCGACGGTCTTGTTGTAGCCGGACTTCCTGTGCCAGTACCTGCCGATCAAGATGAATGCGGCGCCGTAGCCGCAGAGCAGGATCCAACCGGTATAGTTGTACACGGGATCCGTGAAGATGTGCACGTCATGCGGCCCGATGAACCACGACCACCGCCCGATCGTTCCCTCGCGCGTGGCAACGACCTGCATCGTGGCAAGCGGGTCCATGGAGAAATCGAAAATCATGCCCGCCAGTCCGACGATGAATGGCTTGCACCACGTCGGGATCTTCATGGTCTGGAGCATGCGCAGCGTAGAGTAGATGACCAAAAACTCGACAATGGGCACCGTGAGGGGCACGTTGAAGATCATGAGGAGCGACCGTCCGTATCCGTACCACCCCATGAGTGTCGCGAAATTCTCGTACACCGCCGCATCGAGCAGGCAAAAGCAGACCATTTCCAGCAGAATCTGCGTCGGCCTCTCTTCGTGCTTCAGGATGAAGACGAGCATGACAACGGCCGCAACGAGAACGATCACGTCCTGCGCGACCCATATCGGTACGAACGTGAAATCGCCCATCACGTGCCTCCTGTTTCCTCAATCGCCAAACTTCTCTATACTGGAGTCCGGAGGAACCATGAAGCGCACCGTCCGGTCTGTATTCGTGCTTTTTTCCTTCGCGCTCTTGACCACAACCGTCAGCGCCGAGCCCTATACCGTCTTCACGTACAACCTCGGACTGCTGCGCGTATTCGGCTCCGATCTCGTCCCCCTGGTCGCGGCACGCACCAAAGCAGCACCACGCGCCCTTGCTGCCTTCGTTACCGATTCCAAGCCGCAGATTATTCTCCTTGAAGAAGCATGGGAAGACACGGCAGCCGATGCTATCGCAAAGGAGCTATCGCCCCTCGGCTACGTCGCAAACCGGCCTGACATTCACAGCTTCCTCGGACTGAGCAGCGGGCTGCTCCTCATGGTGAAGTCGCCGCTGCGCGTCGTGGACTGGAAGTTCACACCGTTCACCCGCAACACCTTCACCGACGGCTTTGCGCGCAAAGGGGTTCTGGAAGCCACGCTCACTGACGACGACACCGGCGCGCGCTTCGTCCTCATCGGCACGCACACCGTGGCCGTGGACACGGACAACGGCATCCCGAAGGACAAGGGGCAGGTGGCCGTCATTACGTCCCAGATGACCCAAATCCTCGGTGCACTCGCCTCGCGCTCCCAGTCGGGGGCACTGCCTGCGCTCATCCTCGGCGACTTCAACGTCGGCCCCGACTATGCCGACGCCATCTACCGCATGATTGCCGACGTTCCTGGCATTCAGGAAGCCCCCTCGGTCTTCAACGCCGCCGATCCTTTCATCACCTGGGATCGTGAGAATCCCCTGGTCAAATTCGGCCACTACCCCGGGGAGCCTTCCGCGAGGATCGATCACCTATTCCTTCAAAGCAGCGCGACTACTGGTTGGAAGGTTTTGGACGTTCAGGTGGTTCAAAAAGACCCCGTGCCCGGAGTCGCTTTGAACCCATCGGACAAGTCCTCTCCAATTCCGGCGCCTTTGTCCGATCACTATGGACTTCTCACAAAAGTCAGCCTCGGGCAGCCTTGAGATCAATATTTCTTAGAATCTTACGTTATCTCGATTTTCATACATGCGAATGATACATTATGTCCAAAATAGAGAATTTGTTCTTTACTGTCGTTAGTTTTCAGTATAGAGTCAATTTGTCTCATCCACGCACCGTA